>WNFA01006124.1_pt1 | contig 15344 bp, 14 predicted proteins | sample 5400481 | NCBI WGS metagenome assembly WNFA01 (sample SAMN13153340, study PRJNA577476) | soil metagenome | isolation source: 120 cm saprolite under Douglas fir tree site 2 hole 1 replicate 2 | place: USA:California | collected 2015-04-18
ATGATGAGCATGATTCACGCGCACCCGACGGTGTGGGAAGGGATGGGGGATGCGTTTGCGAGCGTGAGAGGATTGCAGATTAACGTTTAAGGTCTTGCAAAGAAAATCGAGCCGTGTTGAACAATCGCCTCATCATTGATTTGGGATTGATCGGTTACGCGGAGGCGTACGCGCTGCAGAAGCGCATTGTCGCGGCGCGCAAAGCGGATGCGATCGAGGACATGCTGTTAATTTGCGAGCATCCGCACGTGATCACGCAAGGCCGAAACGGAAAGCGGGAACATCTGCTGGCGAGCGAGCACGTGTTGCGGCAGCGTAACGTGGAATTCTTCGAGACGAGCCGCGGGGGAGACATCACCTATCACGGGCCGGGGCAGCTGGTGGGTTATCCGATTTTGAATCTTGGCGCGATTCGCAAAGACGTTGTTTCGTACGTGCGGATGCTGGAAGAGGTGTTGATCCGGGCGACGGAGGAATTCGGGATTGTGGCCGGGCGGGAAGAAGGAAAGACAGGCGTATGGGTGGCGGCCGGATCGAAGGCGGCTGGGGCAAAGCTGGGGGCGATCGGCGTGCACATCAGCCGGTGGGTTACTTCGCACGGATTCGCGTATAACGTTTCGACGGATTTGCGGTATTTCGATTTGATCGTGCCGTGCGGAATTGCGGATCGGAAAGCCACGTCGCTGGAAAAACTGCTGGGGCGTGGAGTGGGCTTCGGCGAAGCTGTGCCGAGGGTTGTGAGACGTTTTGCAGAGGTGTTTGGATTGAAGATGATGGCGGCATCGCGGGAAGAGCTATTCGAGAAATTGCGGGATGCGGAAACACTGCCGGCGGTTGCGGCGGCTGTGTAGCACCACTGGCTGAAAGACAAGAAACCGGGCGGAAACCCGGCGCTACAGAAGGAGCACGACAAGCGCCGGAGCCACGAATGAAGAAGGAATTGACGCGGCAGCAGTATCACGACCTGTACTACTACATGCGGCTGAACCGCGCCGTGGAAGACATGATGGTGAAGCTCTTCCGCCAGAACAAGATTGTCGGCGGGCTGTATTCGAGTCTGGGGCAGGAAGCGATTTCGGTCGGAACGGCGTACGCGCTGGAAAAGAAAGACTGGCTGGCGCCGATGATCCGCAACATCGGCGCGCTGCTGGTGAAGGGCGTGGCGCCGCGCGACGTTTTCATGCAGCACATGGCGAAGTACGATTCGCCGACCAAGGGCAAGGACGGCACGAGCCACTTCGGCGATTTGGACAACCTGCACATCGTGTCGCCGATTTCGATGCTCGGAGACTTGATTCCGGTGATGACCGGCGTGGCCATGGCGGGGCGCTACCTGGGGCAGAAAATCGTGGCCATGACGTGGATCGGCGACGGCGGCAGCTCGACGGGCGTGTTTCACGAAGGGCTGAATTTTGCGGCGGTCCAGAAAGCGCCTTTCGTGCTCATTCTCGAAAACAACCTGTGGGCCTATTCGACGCCGGTAAAGCGCCAGGTGCCGCTCGAGAATCTAGCTGACCGCGCGAAGGCCTATGGAATTCCGAGCTACATCGTGGACGGCAACGACGTCGTCGCCGTGTATGCGACGGCGAAAGAAGCGGTGGACCGGGCGCGCGCGGGCGAAGGGCCGATCCTGATCGAGGCAAAGAGCTTCCGGCGGATGGGTCACGCGCAGCACGATCCGGCGGAGTACGTGCCGAAGGAGATGCGCGCGCATTGGGAGGCGCGCGATCCCATCGCGCTGTATGAAAAATTCCTGATGAGCGAGAAGCTCCTCGATGCCAAGGGCAAGAAAGAGATTGAGGACAAAATCGACGCGCTGCTCGTGAAGGACCGGGAGTTCGCGGAAAACTCGCCGATGCCGCCGGCGGAGTTTGCCGAAACGGGCGTCTACTGCACGGGCGACGATTGCCACAAAATCCTGCCAAAGTGGGAGCGGCCGGTGGCCGAAGTGACGCCGCCGAAATCAAGCGTTGCGGCGGTGTGGACGGTCGAGGGATTTGGTGCGGGGAAGGGTTCCGGCGGAGCGAACGCCCCGATTCACTTTGGAGACACGGAGCCTGCAGCGGCTTCAGCGTCTAGCGATGGAAACCGCGCGGGGAAAACACCTGCCAAACCTCCCGCGAAAAAACCGGTGAAAGCCGCGGTGGCTTCCGGCGCTTCGAGAAAGGCGCGGAGGTAGCCATGGCTGAAGCAAAGGGGACACAAGTCACTTTTCTTGAAGCCATCAAGCAGGCGATGTTCGAGGAGATGGAGCGCGACCCCGCGGTGGTGCTGCTGGGGGAAGACGTGGGGGTGTACGGGGGCGCGTTCAAGACCAGCGAAGGATTGCTGCAGCGCTTCGGCTGGGAACGCGTAATCGACACGCCGATCAGCGAGAGCGCGATTATCGGCGCGGCGTGCGGGATGAGCTACCTGGGGTTGCGGCCCATCGCTGAGCTGCAGTTTATCGATTTCATCGTGTGCGCGTTCAACCAGATTACGAACTTCGTGGCCAAAGGGCACTACTTGTGGAACGCCCCGGCGCCGATGGTCATGCGCGGGCCGTCGGGCGGCGGCGTGCACGGCGGGCCGTTTCACTCCGCGAACCCGGAGATGTATTTCGTGCACACGCCGGGGCTGAAGGTGATTTATCCTTCGACGCCGTATGATGCGAAAGGGTTGTTGAAGGCGGCGGTGCGCGACAACAATCCCGTGCTTTTCTTCGAGCACAAGTTTTTGTACCGGCGCATCAAAGGAGAGCTGCCCGCGGGAGATTACACCGTGCCGATTGGAAAAGCCGTCGTAAGACGCGAGGGCCAGCACCTGACAATCATTTCCTACGCAGCGATGATGCACACCTCGCTCGAAGCCGCGGAAGCGCTGGCGAAAGAGGGCGTCGAAGCGGAAGTAATCGATCTGCGGACGCTGCTGCCGCTCGATGAAGAGACGATTTTGCAGTCGGTGAAAAAGACCAACAAATGCCTGGTCGTTCACGAAGACACCAAGACGGGTGGAATCGCAGGCGAAATAGCGGCCATCCTTTGCGAGAAAGCGTTTGGCGACCTGGACGGGCCGCTGATGCGCGTGACGTCGCTGGATACGCCGGTGCCGTATGCGCCGACACTAGAGGAACATTTTTTGCCGAATGCGAAAAAGGTTTTTGATGCTGCGAAGGAACTCGCGCGGTATTAGACCATACATTGGAATCGTAATCGGATAGGAGAGCGATCATGGCCGTAGATGTGGTAATGCCCCAGATGGGGGAAAGCATTTTTGAAGGAACGATCACCAAATGGCTGAAGAAACCCGGCGACAAGGTCGAGCGCGACGAGCCGTTGTTCGAAATCTCGACGGACAAAGTGGACGCGGAAATTCCTTCGCCTTCGGCAGGCGTGCTGAAGGAGATCAAGGTCAATGAGGGACAGACCGTCCCGATTCAGACGGTCGTGGCGGTGATTGACGGAGCGGGCGCGGCTGCGGCCGTGCCGGCTCCCGCGAAGACCGCAGCGCCTGCCGCGCCTCCACAGCCGGCGGCTGTTGCGCCGCCTCCACCCCCAACGGCCAGGCCCTCGGCTCCTTCTCCGGTAATCGCGATGCCGGCGCCTGCTGCCGCCGCGCCACAACGTTCCGCGGGAGAACGTATTCACAGCTCGCCGCTGGTGCGCCGCATGGCCAAGGAACATGGCATCGACCTTGCCAGCGTGCCGGGCACAGGCGCGGGCGGGCGAATCAGCAAGCAGGACATCGAAGCGGTCATCGGCAGTGGCGGCGCCCAGGCTGCTGCTCCAGCCGCCGCTGCGTACGCTCCCACGGCTGCGCCTTCGCGGCCTGCGCCGCCACCGCCTCCTGCCGCTGCGCCGGGAGTTTCCGGAGGCCAAGTGCACGTGGCGTTCGAATCGGCGGTGCCGCGCGAGAAGATGTACTTCGGAAACTACCAGATCGAGCCGATGAGCGTCATGCGCCAGCGCATCGCCGAGCACATGATCGCTTCGAAGCGCGTTTCGCCGCACGTGTATTCGGTGGACGAAGTGGACATGACCAAGGTGGCCTCGCTGCGCGCCAAAGCCAAGGAGGAATTCGAAAAGCGTTACGAAACGAAGCTGACGTTCATGCCGTTTTTCGTAAAAGCCGCGGTCGCCGGCTTGCGCGCGTACCCCACGATGAACGCCTCGCTCGACGGAACGAACGTGATCCTGCACAAGGAGATTAACATCGGCATTGCCGTGGCGCTCGACTGGGGGTTGATTGTGCCGGTGGTGAAAGGCGCCGACGAGAAAAATCTGCTGGGCATCCAGCGCACGCTGAATGATCTGGCGGAGCGCGCGCGTTCAAAAAAGCTGAAGCCCGAAGAGGTGCAGGAAGGCACTTTTTCCATCACCAACCCCGGAGTTTTCGGCGGGCTCTTCGGCTTGCCGGTAATCAGCCAGCCAAACGTGGGCATCCTGGGCCTCGGCGCGATCGAGAAGCGGCCGGTGGTGGTTGAGGACGCGATCGCCATCCGTTCGATGTGTTACCTGACGCTGAGCTATGACCACCGCGTGGTCGACGGCGCCATCGCGCACAAATTCCTGCACACGGTGAAGGAGACGCTGGAGAACTGGTCGGAACCTTTGCTGTAGAAAACTCTCCCTTCGCACGGTGCGAGCAGGCCAACAAAAGCTGGAGCGAGTGGCTGCCCGGAAGACCGTTGCGTCGTTCACAGTTAGGGGTTGACGCGTTTGAGCCTTGCGGAGGCAGCCGACACTCCCACCGTTGTAGGTTGTCCGCAATTGGGACGCGCTTTCCCGCGAATGGCCGCCCCCATCTGTATCCACCCCGGTAATCTCCTGTAACTAACTAAAAGCAAAAATGTTATAGCTCAGAAAGGCTGGCCGATGGAGTGCCGGTATCTCTGCCGTACGTGGCCATCGGACCCTGCAGTGAGGGGCGGGAACCGCTCGCTATGGAAACCGCGATTCTAGAAATGCCTGCCGAATCCCAATTGACTGCGGCGCGAATCCTCATTGCCGATGACCAGGCCGATGTGCTGAACGCCCTGCGCCTGCTGCTGAAAGGATACGGCTGCGAGACGCTGGCGGTGACGTCGCCGGCTGAGCTGCTGGGAGCGGCGGAAAACCGCGAATTCGATCTGATCCTGATGGATTTGAACTATGCCCGGGACACAACTTCAGGCCGCGAAGGCCTCGAACTGCTCGCACGTTTGCAGCGCAGAGAAAGCCCGCCGCCAATCGTGGTGATGACCGGCTGGGCGACGGTCGGGCTGGCGGTGGAAGTGATGCAGCACGGCGTGGCCGACTTCGTGGAAAAGCCCTGGAGCAATGCTCGGCTCTTGGAAATCCTGCAGAAGCAGATTGCCGCAGGGCGCACGCGGCGTGAATCGCACCGGCGCGCGGTGGAAGAAAAGCAGGCAAGGGCAAGCGAAGGCATCCGCTCTCAGCTTCACCAGCAGAAAAACGAGATTGCCGAGGCGCTGGCGATTCAGCAGGGACTCTTGCCGAAAGCGATCCCGCAGCTCTCCGGCTACGAGATTACCGGGGCTTGGCAGCTGGCGCACAGTGTTGGCGGGGATTACTATGACGTCCTACCGTTTGGCGGGGAGACGCTCGGGCTGTGTATTGCCGACGTCGCCGGGAAGGGAATGGCCGCGGCGCTCCTGATGTCCAACCTGCAGGCGGCCGTCCGGGGACTCGCCTCGGCCTCCTTGCCTCCAAATGGATTGTGTGCGCGCCTGAATTCTCGCGTTTGCCACAATACCGGCAGCGACCGGTTCATCACTTTTTTCTACGGGCAACTCGACGGCCCTTCAGGCCGTTTGCTCTACACCAATGCGGGGCACAACGCGCCGTTCGTGGTGCGCCGCGACGGCTTGCATGAGCGATTGGAAACAGGCGGTGGCGTGCTAGGAGTCTTTCCGGATCAAGCTTTTTCCATGGGAACAGCGCGGCTTGCGCCGGGCGACCGTATGATCTTATTCACCGACGGGGTGACGGAAGCGCGCAATCCCGCCGGCGAGGAATTCGGAGAAGAACGGCTGGTTCGTTTGCTGCTCGAAAACCGCGCCGGGAGCGCCAGCGAATTGCAGGAGAAAATCCTGAAAGCAGCGGCGGAATTCAGCCGCGGCCCCTGGGACGATGACGCTACGCTGCTGCTTCTCGCCGTTGGGGCATAAGGATTGCAGGCGGGCGCCGGGAGGAGGCCGGTTTTTTTTTCATAGCCGGGAACTTCGCTCCGAAGCGGCGGTCACTGAATCAGCGGCTTGAGTTTGGCCACCCACACGGCGAATCCTTCCATCGGCACAGGCTCGATCCGCGCATCGCGCAGCGTATCACGCACAAAGCGATGACGTTCGTTACCGTCCTGCAGTGCCAGGTCCGTGACCGCGGTGAACTCCGAGGCAAACGGCGCCCGCGCTGCGATGCGTGCCGCGGTGTATGCGTAGAGTTTGCAGTCCGCCGGGGCGCGAGAAACGCTGAGGGTCTGCACGTACCCGTGCGTTCCGTTCCGCCGGTAGCAGTAATCGAGCCGCATCGGATCTCCATCAAACGTATACTTCGCCACGCGCACGGATTTCTCCACGCGCCCCCAGAGTTGCCCCTGCCTCCAGACCTGCGAGCAATAATTGCGGATGAAGGCGCGGCTCCCCGGCGCGCCCACACGCCAGGCCCCTCTCTGTGGCGCAACATGATCGGCGTAAAGCCGGTCCAGTTCCGCGTCGAGATCGCCTCCGAGAACACCCTTCGGCTGGGCGAGTTGCAGGGCCTCGGAGAGCGTGTTGTCCCATTTCGCGAGCACCTGCTGCCAGTCCGCGGCGTTCCCGTTTGCCGCACCGGCGGAATCGAAGCGGCTTTCCAGATGCTCGCGCAGCCCGCGCAAGACCGCTTGGTCAGCCGAAGGATGCAGCTTGCGCACCCGCGCGAACTCTTCCTGTTCTTCGATCATTCGCAGGCGGCGCTCGCCGCTCTTTGAGTCAAAAATCAGCACGCCGATGTTCACCCATTCGTCGCGAACGAGATTGGGCACGTACCGCAGAATGCGGTAAGTAAGACCCCTCTCCTCACGCAATGAAGTTGCTGTAGCAGGATTTTCAGGCATGGTTCACATCCAGTTCTGAAATGGCTGCCGGTTGGATCCTCTTGCCGCGAGGAGTAATTCCGGGACCCGCGTTCGACGCCGATGGAGCTGTTCGGCGAGGCGGACCAGCCCCTCGACGTCGTCCTCGTACCATTCCGGCGGAATCTCGCGCATCAGTTCGTCCAGCACGCGCTCCGTGACGCGCTTTTCCAGCCGCTCGAGCCAGGGCGCGAACGACTCTTTCCCGGTCACGCCCTCGTAAACACGGTTGCGCGCGTAGAGGCCCCGCAGCGGCGCGTCCGGGAAATTCCACTCACCCGCGTTGAAACAGAACCCCTGGTCGATCATCAGTGTGCGGTACTTGGAGTCCTCCGTTTCAGCCTCCGCGTTTACCGCGGGCTCTTCCCTGTAAAACAAGGTCTGCCGCCCGTTGGTATTACAGGTCCATTTGTCGAAAACCAGCATGCCTGCGAAATCGTGCAGGTTCCCGACCCTGCGCAATAGTTCGTCCGGCAGAAAATCGTGCAACGTGAGCCGCCGCGGGTCGCCCGGGTAGCGTGAGCCAAACTGTAAGCCTGCTTGGCAGGGAACCCTGGACCGAGGCATCTCGATGGCCAGTTCAGGCGTCAGGCGGATCAGTTCCTCCGACACTTCGACAATGTCCACTGGCGTCGTCGGCAACCCCAGCCGCCCCGCCAGCCTTGTCCCAAGCAGTTCATTGACCAGGATGCGGCGGTGCTGAGGGTTATTTTGGAACTTGACGACATAATAGTTCCCGTCCGAGCAGCGCATCAGGTGGGATTGCGCACCCCCTCGCATCCGGCGTATCTGTTCGAGCGCCCGCACCATTCGGGCTATGCTAGCGGCACTTATTCATTCCGGCAAGCCGTTAGGCCAGATAACGAGCGGAAGTTCCCAAATTGAGAGCGGCTCAATCCGCAATTGGGAGCACCGCCGGGGAGGGCGGGTTCCAGTTTGAAATGAAGTCGTTCGCAAATAGAAAAGGCCTGGACGACCGCCCAAGCCTTTTCCAGAGCCCGGAAACGAAAGGGAAAAATCCGTTAGCGCCGTTTTTTTCTCTTGGCGGATTTCTTTGTCTTCTTCCTGGCGGTTTTCTTTTTGGCCTTCGGCCTGGCTCTCTTCGCCTTTTTCTTTGCTTTCTTGGGAGCGGCCTTCTTCTTGGCCGGTTTGCTGGCTGCAGGTTTGGGCGCCGCCCTCGGCGCGGGCACAGCTACCGGCTCTTCTTCGGTGATGATCAACCCTTCTTCTTCCGTCTCCACCACCTCATCACCGTCGCCGCCCAGCTCGTCTTCTTCCTCCAGCCGTGACAGCTCGTTGTCGTCCTCAAAATTGTCCTTCTGGAAATCCATTCCATCCTCCCGAAGGGGAATCTACACCCTTGGCCGTGACACGCCGCACCGGCCGGAGTCGGAAAGCCTACTCCGCCGCAGCGCCGTTGTTATCGCACTCGCGCAAAGTTGTCAAGCATTCTGCGGCTTTCCTCGCGCGCCGGCATTCCCGACTGGAAACAGGCGGTCTTCGCGGCGCAGACAGGACAACGTCATGAAGCGCTTGCGCCTATTTAAGTAGTTGATAATAAATATCTTAGTTGTGAGTTCCCGGGGAGGCTGGACTCACGGCAGCGGCCGAAGCAGGTGACTTGCTCTTGTGCGTGGACCTGGAACGCCCGTGTGCTGGCGTGGCTTCCGGCGCACCCCCCACGGTGTAGATGCGCAGAACCATGCCGCGCGCCACATGGTTGGTCCTCAGGCGGTTCCATTTGCGCACGTCCTCAGAGCTCACGCTAAAGCGGTCTGCGACCCCGCCGAGCGTATCGCCCTTGCGCACGCGGTAGCGCACCAGCCGGCTCTTTGCATCGGCAGAAGGCGCCGCAGGAATAATCAGTTTCCCTCCGACATCGAGCGCGGCGTTGCGGTCCAAGTTATTCGCATCCGCAATCGCTGCCGCCGCCAGATGGTATTTTTTCGCGATGGAGGTTAGCGTCTCGCCAGATTCAATGCGGTGGCGCCGCCAGCTCACCCACTTGTCCGCCGGAATGTCAGCAATCTCCGCGGAAAACCTTTCCGCGGTGCCTTGCGGGAGATGCAGCTCGAAGGAAGGGTCGTCTGGAGTGGCGAGCCGCAGCAAGGAAGGGTTCAAAGCGCGGAGGGTCTCGACATCGATGTCGATGGTCTCGGCCACCAGCCGGAGATCAATGGCCCGGCCGGTGCGAACCACGTCCGTCGGCACCGGGGTTTCCGGCTCGGCTTGAATGCCGTAGTGCGCGGCGTCCTTGGCAATGAGCGTCAGCGCCAGGATGATGGGGACGTAGTTCCTGGTTTCGCGCGGCAGCACGTTGCGCTTGTAAAGCTCCCAGAAATCGGCGTAGCCCGTGCGCTCGATGCCTTTTTGCACGTTGCCCGGTCCGCAGTTGTAGGCCGCCATTGCCAGGTACCAGTCGCCGAACTGGACGTAGAGATCTCGCAAGTGCTGCGCCGCCGCGTGCGTGGCCTTCTCCGGATCCTGCCGTTCGTCGAGCCACCAGGTGTGCCGCAAACCGTATTGCTGACCCCGGTAGGCCACGAATTGCCAAATTCCCCGCGCACCCGCCCGCGAGAGCGCCAAGGGTTGAAACGCGCTTTCTGCCTGCGCCAGGTAGATTAAATCCTGCGGCATGCCTTCTTCGTGCAAAACGCGGGAGATCATTTCGCGATAACGGCCGGAGCGGTTAAGACCCGTCTCCACGATGACACGGCCGCGCGGCGTCTGGAAGAAATTCAAGAAGGAGAGAACTTCGTCATTTACCGTCAGCGGCAAGTCGTGGGAAATGTTCTTGGCCGCCGCCTCCGCGCGCTCTTTCAGACGGGGATCGACGGGGAAGGTCATCTCTGCCACTTCATCGATAGCTGCGGGCACAGCCGGCGCTTCCCGGAAGCCGTCCCCGGCCCGGAAGGCTTGCAACTCGTAGGTGTAGACCGAATCGACCACCCGTTGAAACAGCTCGCTCAGCTTTGGATCGCTGTTCGGGTCGTAGCCGCTCTCCAGCATCCAGTCGACGGCGTCGTCAAAATCCTTGCGCGCGGCCTCGAGATGCCCGCTCTTGTAGTTCTGCTCGCCGGACGCGAATTTCTCCTGCACCCGCGCGATCAGGTACTCCTTGCCGCCCGGAATCCGCGGTCCCAACAGGGCGAGTTTTTCAAGAGAGCGGCCGGCAAGAGGAAGTGGGGGAAGATTCAGAAGGACTTGCGGCGCCTGTGCGGCCGTGACTTTGGACGCAGCCTTCGCCGGAACGCGCGCCTGTACGGGCCTTTTCCCTGCATCTTGGCAGCCGGCGCCCAAGCCGGCGATGAGAGCCGCCATCAGGCTGGCGAACAAGGGCCTTTGGAGCTTCTGGCGCATCCCCCAATGGTAAGGAGGCCTCCCTCCCGGGTCAATGCTTTCCCGATGGGAGGCGTTGATTTACGCAATACACCGTCGCTGCTCTACGCGCGTCTGATCCTGTGCACCGGGCTACGGCCAATCGCCGTAGATCTCATCGATGGCGCCCCCGAACCAGTGCTCGTAGAAAGTATCACCGCAGGATTTCATGCAGTCACCGAATTTCTCAGCGAAGTAGCGGCCCCAATGCGGCCGGCGCCCGTCGGCGTCGCAAAAACCGTACTCGTCGGACAGGCCCCAAGAACTGAAGACCCGTCCAGATTTCTTCATCAGGTTCACGTCCGCCGCGAGCGCAGCGATCGCGCGCCCGGCATAGAGCGGCGTTTCCGACGTGGCATAGTGCGGGTCCTTCTTGATGGCTTCCTGCCAGTTTGCCTCGCTGACCCCGAAGCGCTCGAGCATCGCTTCTGAGCGCAGAAAGCCCGGCGTGAGCGCCACCGCCGCCACGTTCTTCCGTCGCAGTTCGCGCGCCATCCCGAACGCCATGCGGATCACCGTGGTCTTCACCAGGTCGTAGAAGAGGTGCCCGCGATAGGTATACGAATCTCCGTCACCGATCTCGACGATGAGCCCGGTATTCTTCGATTTTTTCGCGGTTTCGATCAACAGCGGCGCAGCATAGTGATTCGTGATGATGTGGGTGTGCAGCGCGTTGCGCAGATTTGCGAATCCGTTCTCCAAATTCAATTGCCAAAACGTTTTCCCCAGGTCCTGGGGAATGATCTCCGAAATGTCGTTTACAACAACGTGCAATTGGCTCTGCTCCTTGCCAATCCGTGCGATAACCTTTTCCACCTGCTTCGCGTCCGTGTGATCAAGAACGGCCGCAAGGCCCTTTCCCCCGCGCGCCGTGACCATCTCCGCTGTCTCTTCGATGGTCTCCGGCCGCCGCGAATAATCAAACGGCGATGTTTTCTCCGACCGGCTTCGCGGCAGCCGGTTCGCCCGGGTGCTGCGCCCGGTGCAATACACGACCGCGCCAGCTTCACCCAGCGCCAATGCCGCTCCGCGGCCCACGCCCCGGGTCGCGCCGGCCACCAGCGCCACCTTGCCGTGCAAGTCCGGAGGCCGGTACGAAGAAGAAGCGCTCATGGGGGTCACCTCGAAGAAAGAATGGGCGGATTATAAATGGCTATTTACAAATGTCAAATGGAAAATAAACGGCCATTCAGTTATGATTCCCTTTGCGCCCCCGCGTGGCCCATCGGTTGCTGCCGGCGGCTTTGAAAAAAATGTCGCCCCGCCCACGCGAAACTTCCGACGCAGCGATTCTCGCTGCCACCGCGCGCGTCATGCAGCGCCGCAGCCCGACGCAGCTCACTCTCTCCGACGTTGCAAAAGAGGCCAGGGTCGTCCCTGCCACGCTTATCCAGCGCTTCGGCACCAAGCGCGGCTTGCTCCTCGCCACCGTGAGAACCGCTCCCGCGGGCGTGCCCGAACAGTTCGCCGCAGCCCGCGCGAAATACGCCTCGCCCTTGAAAGCCCTCATCGAACTCTTTGTGGAGTGCACCGGTTTTGCATCCACGCCGGAATCGATGGCCAATGGCCTCGCCTACCTGCAAAATGACCTGACCGATCCGGACTTCCACGCCATCACGCTGGCGCAGTTCGTGGCCATCCGCGAGGAAACGCGCAAACTGCTTGACCAAGCCATCGCCGCGAAGGAACTCGTGAAGTGTGACACCGCCAAATTGTCCCGCCTGATCCAGCATGTCTATGGCGGCTCGATGCTCGACTGGGCCGTATTCCGCGAAGGCTCGCTCGCCTCCTGGGTCCGCGCTGACCTGGAAGCCTTGTTGCGGCCATACCGAAGATTGCCTAAGCGGCCGTCTCGACAGCCCCGTTTCCAGAAGGTCAGGGCGCAAGCCTGAATATGAATCATTGAAAGTGGCTCATCTCGGGTTCTGCCGCTGGGCCGACTCCCGCATGGCCGAGGGAATGGCGGCCCCACGGTGAGGATGTTAGAGTTGGCGCCGCGTAAAACCTAAGCAGCACCAGGGGACTTAGCTATGCTCGCCGGGCATCTCGCTCTCATCATCGCTGCCCTCTTCACGGGGGCGGCGTTCTACGTCAGCTTTGCCGAACAGCCGGCGCGGCTTGGACTGGACGATCGCGCGCTTCTCGCTCAATGGAAGACCGCCTACAAGCGCGGATTTGCGATGCAAGCCCCGCTCGCCATCGCGGGGTTCGTTCTGGGCACCGTGGCTTGGTGGCAGACCGGCAGGCTTGCGTTCCTTGCGGGAGCGATATTGCTTCTCGCAAACTGGCCGTGGACGCTGTTCGGCATCATGCCGGCCAACAAGGTGCTCATGTCCACGCCGCCGGAGAATGCGGGTCCCCAGAGCCGGGCTTTGATTGTGAAGTGGAATCGTCTGCACTCTGTGCGGACGGCGCTGGGATTCCTTGCCATCGTAGCTCTGCTGATTGCGTTCTTGTCAAAGTGACATACGATCAAAAAATTCGCTGGACGTTTGGTACGAATTGTGGTACTCTGTCTTTGCGTTTGTTGCTCTTGTATCGCCTTTGGATTTGTAAAGCGGTCGCAAGGTCAAACTTGCGGCCTTTTTTTACGGCTGAAGACGGCCGAAACTCTCTAGAGGGGTTCGGAAATCGAGGCACAGATAGCTTAATTGATTGAGTCCGGCACTAAACCCGCCGGATTCGAGTGCGGCCGCAACCCGGCTGCAGAAAAGAGTAAAGCAGTGAGTAAAGAACAAGGAACAGTGAAGTGGTTCAATGCCAGCAAGGGCTTCGGGTTCATCCAGCGCCAGAGCGGTGAGGACGTTTTCGTCCATTTCTCCGCGATTCTGTCTGATGGCTACAAGTCGTTGAATGATGGCCAAGCGGTTGAATTCGAAGTGACCAAGGGCCCCAAGGGCCTGCAGGCCTCGAACGTCACACCCCTCTAATTCCACTTCACAAAAATACGAAACGGGCGGTGCGCTTCGGCGTACCGCCCGTTTTTGCTTCTGCAAGGACAACAAATCGGGACCTGGCGACATAGTGGGTAGTACAAATCGAGCATCCGAGCGTGGAGGACGTTAGGGGGCGGGAGCGCTGGCGGAGGACTGGTTCTCATTCTCAATTCGAGCCAGTTCTTCACGCAAGCGCGCAGCTTCATCGCGATATTTTGCAGCCTCGACATGGAACTTGACTGCACCGACGCTGCCAATCGCATTGATAACCTTGGTGACGCCACCGGTCTTGCCCTTGCCGGTATGTTCGAGCTGGTCGGCGAGATCGTCCTGGTGTTTGGCGTCGGCCTCCAACCCGGCAATGCGACGCTGAAGATCCTGGATGTTCGCCCAGCGCTGAGCCTGCGCGATGGCAGGATCGGTGACAGTGGAGTTGGCGGCTTCCCACACCCCCGAGCCGCGTTCCTCCAGCACAGCTTTGAAATAGTCGAGATTGTTGATGCCATGCCGATTGCCCTGATCGGCAGACATGCGGTACCAAGTCACGGCCTTAGCGTCGTCGGGCTCCACGCCTTGCCCGTACTGATACATCCAGCCGAGCTGATTTTCCGCGTCGCTGTTCCCTTGCGCCGCAGCTTTGTCAAACCAGGACATGGCCCGGGCGTAATCGGTTTGCACGCCAATGCCATACTGAAACATATAGCCGATATTTTCCTGGGCGGTGTCGCTGCCATGTTCCGCGGCTTTGTAATACCAGGAAAGAGCCTCGGCGTAATTCTTCGGCTGGCCCCATCCTTCCTCGGCCATGTAGCCTAGCTGGTTTTCGGCGTCGGAGTTGCCGTGGCCGGCGGCGCGGAGATACCAGGCGTGGGCTTGGGCAAAGTCCTGCTTCATCCCATATCCGCGCTGGTAAAAGTAGCCAATTTGCTTTTCGGCCTGCGAGAGATTCTGGCCGGCTGCTTTGCGGTACCAATCAAGGGCTTGCTTGTAATCACGCTTGACGCCAACACCATCCTCGAACAGGACGCCCAGGTTGTACTCCCCGAGCGCATAGCCTTGCTTCGCCGCGGAACGATAGTAGGCCAGCGCGCGCTTGTAATCCCGCGGCACACCAAACTTATGTTGATACATGTAGCCCAGTAGATTCTGTGCAGGAGCGAAGCCCTGGTTAGCGGACTTGTTATACCAGAGCAGAGCCTGGCTGTAGTCCTGGGGAACGCCGACACCATAGAAATAGTGGTTCGCCAGGGCGAATTGCGCCTGCGCGTCACCGGCATTGGCCTGCGCGCGAAGAGCAGCAAAATCGTTGTCCTGCGACGCGGCCGGGGCCGGGGCCTGCGCTCGCGCCCCCGTCGTGGAAACCAGCGCGAACACAAAGAAAGCTGCCAACGTGGCCCTGGTCAGAAAGCTCATGAAGATCTCGCCCTGGAAGAATTTCGGAGAAATAACCCGTAAGGACGCAACTGGAAATGGGGCTCTCCTACCTATGCAACTCGCCCCGCCGCCGCGTTCTGCCGGAACAGCTTCCCACCGCAATCAACTGCCTTCTTCCAGTAGCCTGGCAGGCGGAGGCTCATATAACGATAGACTGCTCGTACTAAAGGGACAGAATGTGCTCAATGTTGTACTTGCAGGGCGGTCAAAATGAAAGGATCAAGGCATCGCGTATTGCCGTGTCAACCAGAAGGCGGCATTAACATTTCCTTTTGCCGATGCCAAGTCAAAAAGAACGTTGTTTGTATTATCAGCGGCTTGCGACGCTGGCCGCGGATAGCCTTTGCCGCACCGGAGAGGCCACCGAGAATCCACTTGATTGCATAACAATGTCGGCTCCTTGACCCGGGTAGACTGTGGTTGCTTGACGACCTCAGGCTCGGGAGAAAGGAGCCGGACATGATGTTGATAGGCGTAGATTACCACCCGAGCTTTCAGCAAATTGCA
>WNFA01004152.1_pt1 | contig 15341 bp, 19 predicted proteins | sample 5400481 | NCBI WGS metagenome assembly WNFA01 (sample SAMN13153340, study PRJNA577476) | soil metagenome | isolation source: 120 cm saprolite under Douglas fir tree site 2 hole 1 replicate 2 | place: USA:California | collected 2015-04-18
TCTCCGCTTGCAATACTGGTGTTGGGAAGATCGAAGGGGAAGAAGGTGTGACGAACCTAGTCGAGGCTTTTCTTGTGAGCGGCGCAAAGGCCGTCGTCGCGAGCCTGTGGAGCGCTGACGATACGTACACCGGTGCTCTGATGGAGCGCTTTTATACCCACGTCGCGGAAGGCCAAGAAAAAGCAGTGGCCTTGCGACACGCGAAACTAGATTTGCTGGCTAGGGACGGCGGCCGTGTTCCGCCCTATTATTGGGGAGCCTTCGTTTTGGTCGGAGAGGGAGGAACCGCGATTCCTCTGGGGGAACGATGAATCTCGACGCTCAAGCCAAAGAGAAGATATACTCCCGCGTTTGCAAGCTTGTAAGGAGAAAGCATTTTGATCCCAGTATGAACGGCGCGAATTGGGAGGAATTATCCAAAACGCGCAGAGATCAAATCCTGAGAAGCAGTACGGACGAAGAGTTCGAAAAGCAGATACAAGACCTGCTCGCTGAACTAAAGACGAGTCACACGGGATTCCGTCACTCCAAGAGCCCGAATGTGCCAGGGCGCCACGCAATTAGTGCCACCTTCATGCGCTGTAACTTCGATGGCGAGCAGCGCTGGATGTTCCAGGACGTTCACGAAGGAGGGCCAGCGCACGTCGCGGGATTGCGTCCAGGCGACATCCTCCTCCAGGTTCGCAACCGAGAATTGAAACCGCCCGATCCACCGATTTTCCCGGCAGGCGACGAGTCCCAGTATGTAGTCCAAAAGCCAGACGGCAAACGGGTCATGGGAACGCTACAAGTTCCTAACCCAAGATCGCAAAACCATCCTGTTATCGTTCCCAAAGCTGTTGTGTGCTCACAGTTGCCCGAGGGAATCGGCTGGCTAAAAGTGACAATGTTTCCCGGAGCAGTCGGAATTGATCTCGCTCGCATGCTGGACACCGCCTTCGCGCATTTGAAAGATTCGAGCCGGCTTATCGTAGACCTTCGTGGAAATACCGGAGGTGGCATCGGCGGATTACGGTTGATGAGTTATTTGACCCCCGGCAAGACCGAAGTCGGATATAGCCTCACACGTGCGCGTAAAGAGAGAGGTTATTCAAGGGAGAAATTGCCCAGATTTGGTCGAATACCTTCGCACAAAGCCACTCTTCTTTGGTTGGCTCTGCGTTACGGTTTCATCGACAAGTCGATTCTCGTCGTAACGGAGGGTCTCGGCCCACAACGATTTCATGGCCGCGTGATAGTTCTCGTAAACGAACACACCGCGAGTGCCGGAGAAATGGTGGCCGCATTCGCCGAAGAGAACAAATTGGCCACAATTATTGGCGCAAAAACTCCAGGACGACTGCTAAGCGGAAGTGCATTCAAGGCGGGCTTCGGCTACATCGTCGGTGTGCCGGTCGCCGCATACCTAACTTGGGAAGGGAAGCTCATAGAGGGAAGAGGCGTATCTCCGACCGTTCAGGTGGAGCTGCCGCCGGAACAGCTGTTAGCGGGCGAAGATCCGCAGATGCAAAAAGCGCTGGAGATCGCGCGCAGCATGTGACAGCGCAAGACATCTAACGCAAGATCAGGCGGTAAGAGTCCCAACTTAGCTGGGGTTTGCGAAGCTGCAGAAGGTATTTTCCAGACCGTAGAGAATCGCGGGGCAGCACTACTTCGAGCGAAGTGATGTGGTCGTTCAATTTGGCTGTACCACTACTCGCCGCGAGTTCTTCACCTGAAGGCGTCACAATACGCACGTCGTAAGGTCCATCGCTACTGCCAAGCGGGAGCAAGATTTTCAGGTTTTTGGCTGTCCGCGTGAGCTCCAATGGAGGCTCGTCTGGATTCGTCTCCGCGCCTCGTGCTACAGAGCGATTCCTCAAATCCAGGATGGCCGTCTGAGTGGGCGGATTGTCGTTCCGGTTACGGAGCAAAGCCCAGCCTGCGACAGTGGCGACCAGGAGAATGCTGGCAGCCACCGCAAGCAACGTTCGGCTGCGGTCGCGCTGAGAGGCTTCTCGGAACCGAGAAAAATCGTTATAGCAGGGGCTGCAGGAGCCGAGGTGGTCTAGCCACGCCTCCGCTTCCGAAAGCGGCATCTTACGATAGGCGATTTTCTTGAGAACCTCGGCGCCTGGACACCCGATACGCTCGGGATTCGGGAACTCCTTGCGCAGACCACGGCCTAGCACATCCAGAATGCGCCTTTCGTCTGCGACCGAATATCCCTTTGCGTTCAGGGCTGCCTCACTTTGTCCACCACACAGCGAATATTACATCCGGTCGACCTCAGCCGGCCTTCTTCAGCGTTTTTCTTTTCAGCAATCGAACAATGTGCTGCCGGATCTTTTCCAAATTGTAGCGGAATTTCATTTTTGCTTGTTGCTCGGTCATACCTAGCCACCTTGCAATCTCTTTCCAAGAATATTCGTATTGTCGCGCCTCCCAAACCTTTTTCGTCCAAGCGTCCATGCGGTCAGTTATCTGCCTCACGGCAATGTCGCGTTCGAGTTGTTCAGCCCATTCTGTGTCCAGAGCAGCCTCGAACCGCTCAAGGTCCAAGACTGACGAAACCAACTCGATTGTTTCAGCCCTTCTCTGTTCTTTCGTGAGTAGCCTATTGAAACGGTGGTGGAAGACTCCAATCAGGTAGGATTCCAGGTCGGATATGTGTGGCCGGTGATCTTTGTTTCGTTGCCGCGTCTTCGCGACCGACCGGAGCACCCGGTCCCAGATGTCCGCTGCCAGAGCCGTCCTCTCCGGGCCCAATTCTTTGTCGAACAATTCGCCGCGGACGTGCGCCAGAACGCGCGGCCAAGCTGCTCGGGCCGCAGCCAACAATTCTTCGTCAACAGCAAGCGGCGGTCCACCTGGCCCCTGCTTGGTCCCAAGTAGCACCCATTCGCCATACGGGTCCGGTTTATCCGTTGGGTCCATTGGGTTTATGAGCCGTTGCGTCAAACTAGGCCAAAAAGAGCCTGGCATCAGGTTACGGGGTACGTCAATGGTACGAGGCATAACTATCCGTACCTGAAAGATTTTTTCTTACTTTTTCCCTTCTCGATGTTCCCTAGTAAGTGAGGGGAGTTCTCGCCGAATTTTCCTCCGAGAGCTTGGCGGACCCGAATCACCAGTGTGATCCGCCAGACGTCGTGGACGGCTGAGAGATGACGCGCCGGACGCGAAGGTAGAAGCCCACTGCATGGAGCTAGTGCTCCACGTGTGTCTCGGCACCATGATGGTAGACAGTTGGGGAAATACAACGGGTAGCTATTCCTTCCGGTTTTTCTCTCCGGAACAGGTCGACCGAATCTTGCGCGAAGGCGCAAAGCGTGGCCGGACTGGTTCGCACAACGCCATCGAAAGAATTCTGAAACACGAACCAGGCCTCACTCGAGCGGAACTGTGAACTGTGGCGACAAATTCGCCGGCTCAAGCAACCTTCGAACGGAAAGCTCTATCAGCGCACGGCCTGGAGTCCAGAAGACGACCAAATAGTTCGCAAAGGTTATGGGGAAGGGTGGAAAGGGAAGCGAGAAGCGGTACGCGAACTTCTTAGGCGGCATCCCGGCTGGCAGCCTCACTCGATTTGGGGGCGGGCCTCCGAACTCGGTCTCGTTCGGAAGACCCCGCAAAAAACCCGGCAGCGTTCCCGACAACATTGGACCGAAGATGACGACCGAATTCTGCTCACCATGGCAGGGTACAAGACCGCAGAATTCATCGCCAAAGCTTTACATCGATCAGAAAACGCCGTTCGTTATCGCCTCGCTGTCCTAGGCAAGAGCAGTCGTGTTCATTTAGAAGGATATGCTCGACGCACTCTAGCGCAAGAGTTACATTTGGGCAGCCGCACAATCCAACGCCTGATTGTTCAGGGTGTGCTTGAGGTTCGGGATCCGCGCATTACGCGGAAGTCTTTGGAAGACGCATGCAAAACAGGACGCCTGACAGCGTCGCTGTGTGACCAACTGCCTGATACTAAGGAATCCGCAACGGTCCTGATCGAAGAAGGGCCTGCCCCACCACCGTCGAACAATTCCATACCAGTTGCGCCCGGCGGCCCCTCAAAGCCGACTCGTTCTTGTCGAGCCAAGCGAATTTGGGCGGATGTGGCGAGGCAACTCAACGTGGACGCCAGCGTGATCGAGCAGCTCATCTTCCGTGGCGTGCTGAAACTCTACGATCCCCGAGTCACGGAAAAGTCTCTCACGAAGTTCTGCGGGCGATACGGCGCATTGATCAAATCCGATTTTCTCGATGCGGAGACACGCGATTGGCTTGCCGGCTCAATGGATCTTGCGCCGGCTGCCGGCAAGGTTATGGCGCAGGGGATGGAGGCCTTTCGTAAGCACGCACGAGTAGTCAGAACCTGTGAACGCTGCGGCAGAGTGATTCGTGGCAACGTGTTCTTCAGACACAACAAGAGGTGTCCTCAGCGGAATGCTCGCGCTGAATCGAAAGTGTCGTAGGAGAAAGGGTGAGCCGAGAGGAAGGTATACACTCAAGCGCAAATCAATTGGAGAACGTCTTTAGCGCTCCGGGGACCGGCGCACCTGACTCGGGCGTACCTCTGTAGTCGCCGCAATGTTTATCAGGATTCGTTGTAATGATTCGACAACACAATGGGCGACTGGGCTAGTCGGTTTACCCTTTATGTTAATTAATAACTGTGCTAATGCCTTCCCGCGATCTCTGCGCCCGTTGATCACACATGCGGTTATTCACAACTTTGGACTGAAGTCGGCAGCTACATCAGCCGCTTCCTCGAGGGGGCGGGCTCAATTCGTTGGCGCGCCGGTGTCCGAGACTTCCAGTCTTGTGTCGGTGGGGGCTACAAGAACATTCCTCCTCCCCAAGCCGTTTTTCGGGTGCGGTCACGGCCTCACGCTTTGCACTTTATTTCAGTCAACAACCGCTCCCAACATCGACTTGCGCTCAGTGCATTTCCGTTGAGTCTCAGTTAGGTGATCCAAAGATGGGCGCACACTGCCCGTTCCATGCAGTCTGATTTAATTCACAAACCTGTAAAAGTAACACTTGACATACAAAAGCAAGTCATCTATATAGCTGTTCCGTTAATCCCAATTCTTAGCGTGTGCGGAGAGCTATATGGACCCACGCCCGGCTCTAGCTTTGATCCCCAACCGAAATTGGTTGTTCCTCGGAGTCGTCTTCCTGGTTGTGGGTCTGGCTTTTGCAGTTCTGATAATTCAGTTCTGATGATTGAACCCGCGTTGGCTCAAGAGAGAGTCGGTTGGGTTGTATCCGCTCACGGCAAGGAAGTATTGAATGATAATCGCTCCAAGTGGACTAACCGAAATCAACGAGACCGAATGGGCCAGTGGCGGGAAGCAAGTTCGGCTCAAATGCCTCGTAAGGGTTACGTCGCTGGATGAAGGAGGCCGTCCAATGCAAGAAACCATCAGGAATCTCAAAAGGGAAGCTGGTGTGGAGTTGTTCCAGAAGGAAAGTCAGTGTGAGGTGCCAACCAAAGCTGGTGAGGTAGTTGCATTACCCAACCGAGGTGGTGGCGATGCACACTGAACCCGATCGATTCAGTCTGGACCTTAATAATCTAAGAATTAAGTTAAGCAATACAGTGAGCCCTGGAGGTCTGATTGGCACATCTCCTGAGATGCGGTCCGTTCGGTATCTAATTGAAAAAGCAATAAACCATAATTTCCCGGTCGTTATATTGGGGGAAACCGGAACTGGCAAAGAACTCGCGGCCCGCTGGATTCACTACGCAGGTCCACGCAAGAACTCTCCGTTCGTCCCCGTCGATTGTTCATCACTTGCACCCACCCTGATCGAGTCTGAACTGTTCGGCTATATACGTGGGGCCTTCACTGGGGCTGCCAGAGATAAAAAAGGGCTGTTCGAAACTGCCCATAAGGGGACTCTTTTTCTGGATGAGATCGGAGAACTACGTAAGGACCTGCAGGCAAAGCTCTTGCGAGTTGTTCAAGAGCGTGCGGTGCGTCGGGTGGGCTCTACCGCAACTAAACCCGTAGATGCCCGCGTCATCGTTGCGACAAACCGTGACTTGAAGCAAGCCGCAGAGGAAGGAATCTTTAGGGAAGACCTCTATTATCGCCTTAACGTATTTAGTGTAATGATGCCGCCTTGGCGCAAGCATAAGTTAGATATCCCGCTCCTGATTACAGCCTTCCTTATCAAGCACGCGGACCCCACGCGCGAGATAACCAGCGTAGGCCAGGGTCTTTGGACAGCGGCAATGTCATACGATTGGCCGGGCAATGTTCGTGAACTGGAAAACTTTGTCAAACGATGTATTGCACTCGGATCGGGATCAACACTGGAGGATGAAGACCGATGCCTGATACTTGGACGGATAGGCGAAAATCTTATCCGCCATGACGCTGAACCGCTTCATGTCGAAAACGAACGTATGGAACCGCTTCATGTGATGGAACAACGGATGATTTACAAAGTCCTGGCGGAAACAAGTGGCGACAGATACGAAACGGCTCGAATATTGGGCATCGGTAAGACTACCCTGTACCGCAAGCTCAAGGCGTACGGGCCCAACGCTCCATTTCAAGAGCCAATCATCGCGGAAAATCCTTGAATCGTGGGCTCACCTTGTCGTGACCGTCAGCGGATTCGGTCGATCCTTGGCATGCCTAAAGAGATCGGGGATGATTCACGCGGGAAAGTATACCGATGAAGGGCGCTCCGATATGCGTGGGGTCATCCATCCTTCCTTGCTTCCCTCCCGGAGGTAGGTGGACGAAACGGAGCGCCCTTATTTGTAGAGAGCCTTAATATTCCTAAATCTTTCTGTTGTCAAGAGGATAAATCTGGCGAATCGGTGCCGGTGAATTTCGTACATCCAGGTCCCTGCTTATCGCATAGACGGTCAGCCGATTACCTGCCGTTCTACGCGGATTCCGTTCGCGTGAGTGAGGAAGACAACTTCTACCAGTTGAGCATGGAATTGCTCGCCAAGATTATTGGGCGAGTTTAGAGGTTCCTTTGCCATACTCTCAAATTTACAATACGCTTACCCCAATGCTCATAAGCGAACGATTAAAGCAGTTAAGAACAGGGAAAAAATTAACCCAAAGCGATATCGAAGAACGTACAGGTTTAAATCGGACTTACGTGTCTGCCGTCGAAAACGGCCACACGGTGCCGACTGTCGAGAGCTTGGAAAAATTCGCAAGGGCACTAGAGGTTCCGATGTACGTCCTGTTTTACGATGGGATGGAACCTCCGAAGGCAATTCCCCAGGCTACAAAGGAAACCACATGGGGAGACCGAGGTAAAGATGCTCCATCACTTTCGAGACTTCGCCAGGAATTGGGGAAGATGTCGCTCCGCCAACGTAAGCTTCTGCTGGACTTCGCCCGGAAATTCGCAAGCCGCGCCAGGTAGCAACTAATGCTTCTTTCATTTCTGGCTATCGCCAACGGTTCTATAATCAGCATCAAAAGCGCGACTGCAATCCCCAAGTCCGATGAGTGCTCCATTTGGGCCTGTTGAAACCCCTTGACACTAAGTACCTGCGTGGGATATGTAGGGCGCAGTAAACATCCCTCGCATCCTTTCTGTCAAGGAGACTGCCCATGAAGAGACTAATAATCCTTCTCCCTCTCTGCTTTGCATTACTAGGTGCGAATGCCCAAGCACCCGCTTCCAACATGGACGATTTCGATGGCTGTGGCTTGGACGGGACCGCCACAACTGCGCGACTCAAGAACCTCAATCAGCTTAAGAATCGCTATACGGTGCCTGATGCTAGCCAGATCAATCACGCCATCACGCTCAGCGCTCTTCTTGCTCCCGGCGATGACAAGACCAGGTGGACATCAACGAACGGGGCCGAGGTTACTGGCTTTGTTTTGGATGTGAAGCCGGGAGGCTCGGAAACTTCCAATTGTGGCAAGGCGGACGCGGGGCACACAGATTCTCATATCGAATTGGTATTGCACGCGACAGACACTGTAACGACTCAAAGCGTGGTAGTGGAGGTCACGCCACGATTGCAAGCAATCATGCGAAACGCCGGAACCGATTGGACGACGAAAACTCTACGTAAGCAAATTCTTCACAAGTGGGTCAAAGTTCGCGGTTGGATGACATTCGATTCTCAACACGCAAACGCGGCCGAGAACACAAATTCGGGCGGTGCGCACAACTGGAGAGCTACTGCTTGGGAGATTCACCCGGTGACGGATATTGAGGTAGTTGCAGCTCCTCAGTAAAACAACGTCGCGCTGTTCATTTCAGGTTTGAAAATGACGAAAAATATAGTGGTCTGCTGTGACGGGACAAAGAATGAATTCGGCGAGCAAAACTCTAACGTCGTGAAACTCTACAAAACCTTGGTCTGCGACGCGTCTCAAATCGCGTACTACCACCCCGGCGTTGGCACCATGGGCGCCCGAAGCGCGCTCAGCCCAATAGGTAAATGGTGGACCCGCGTCATTGGGCTCGCTTTTGGCTACGGCGTCTCAGATAACGTCGCAGACGCATATCAGTTCCTGATGCGAACGTTTCAGCCCGGTGATCGCGTTTACGTTTTTGGCTTCAGCCGTGGAGCCTACACTGCCCGAGCCCTGTGCGGGTTGCTTCATCTTGTAGGCCTCCTCAGTGAGGAAAACGAAGCATTAATCCCCTATGCAATTAGAATGGCAAAACGCAAAAGGATCGACTTTAAGGTCGCGGCGGATTTTAAGAAGACCTTCTCTCGCGAATGTAAAACACATTTCGTAGGCGCCTGGGACACTGTCAGCTCGTTAGGATGGATTTACAACGCCGTCGATTTCCCATTCACCAGGGTGACGAAAAATCCCGACTTTCATATCGTCCGGCACGCAGTTTCCATCGATGAGCGGCGAGCTTTCTTCCGAGAGAACTCGTTCGGTGAACCGCACGACGCTCAACAAGACATCCTTGAAGTTTGGTTTGCAGGAGTACATTCCGATGTGGGGGGCGGCTATCCAGAATCAGAGAGCCAACTCTCACAGATTACCTTGCGATGGATGTTGTGCGAGGCCGAGCTTACGGGGCTGATAGTTGATCCGCGCCGGAAGGTTGACATCCTCGGAGGCAAGCCACCCTATGTTCCGCCCGACCCCGTTACGAAAAACCAGCACGAATCACTTAACGGCCGCTGGTGGGTTGCTGAAGTTTGGCCGAAGATAGTTCATCGTCAAACCGCTCAAGGCGCGTGGCACAGGTCGCTGCGTTTGAACTTTGGTCGCCGCCGTTGGATTTCGCCCGGTTCGCTCGCCCACAAATCGGTGGAGCAGCGATTGAACGACGCCCGGCTTGGTTACAAGCCAAGTAATCTGCCTAGTCAGCGAAGCGTTGTTGAAGACCGTTGTGCGAATACTGGAAATGCTGAACGAACTGCCCCTTACGAAAGCAGTACCGCCGTAAACCAAAAGATATGAACATACTTTGCTCAGAGCCGGGGATCGTGAATTTTGCTTTCCAAGGCCCGAGGGTCTTCTTTGCTGGAACCTGTGATGTGGATTGATGCTCGCCAGCAGACGGTTCCTTACGAGCTAAAACAACCGTGTAGCGGGCAATTACAATCGTTAAGACAACGAGTACGACCGTGAGGCCGATCAAACATTTTGTCAGTCTGCCGCTGCTCTGCTCGAAGTTTTGCAGCGCCCGAAGGTTTTGTAACTCAAGACAGTCTCATTAGCCGTCTCGCCAACTTGATTCATCCACGGAAAAAGATCACGACTTTCGTCTGAAGTCAGTGGGGTGGGGCGGGATTTCCGAGTCGATTTCTGCTTCCTGCGAACTTTTGAAGGACATGTCCGACCTTGGGCCGTATCGTATCGTGTGTTAGTCCAAAGAGAAACAGCACCATGTTAGAATCCAGGCACGAAAAGCACGCGGAGATTGTGAGATGCCGAAAAGAAGCCAACGCTGTCAAAATGTGTATATTGTAAATCCCAAATATCTGCGAAGGAGCGGCGGAATCCGATCTGCCCGAAATGCGGGAGGCGATGGGACGGAGGCTTTATCAGACCCGACCGTGCCGCTCAAAAAAGTTCGGAGTAATCGCAAGATTCGCAGCCCGTTCGGGTGTGCTATCCTACGAACCCGTCTTCTCTTCACCCTGGAGAGGATCATGCAGAAATCAGTCTTTGCTTCGCGCACTACAGCAGGAAATCCGCCGACACGACTTCAGTTGTTTCGTAGATGAGCCGCCATCAATCGCGCAAGGAGATGATCTTTCCCAGACATCGGAGTTGGATCGAGAATCTCCTGAAATCGGGAGAATTCGAGAAAGCAGAACCGCTGGTCCGCGAATGCCTTCGACAGGTACCTCATGAAATTTATTTTCTGGGTCAGCTGGAGATGTCCTTGAATGGACAGGGAAAGTACGCCGAAGCCGACCAGGTGGCTGCCCGCGTTCGGCAGGTATGGAAGAGCGAATACAAAGAGCAATGGATTGCCAATGGATCTCCTGTCGCCGAGGCGTCGTGGGCCAGGATCATGATTTCTTTAAGAGATTACTATGTGATTGGCACGGAGTACTTCATGCCTCACCCGGTAGGCGGGAATCCGGCGGCCAAAGACAAAACGCTTACTTTGATGGCCGAGTACAAAGTAATCGCGTTGCCAAAGCGGAAAGACGGTGTTTCAAGAATATTCATGCTGGATAAAGCGGCTTTTGAGAAGCACTACTTTCTCGAGGAGTTCTCAGCCAAAGCTATCCTTATGGTGGCCACATACGGCAATGAAAAACCCGACATTCGCACCCTGACAAAGGTGGTGGCGGACTATCTGGACAAGGGTCGGACGGATGGGCCAGGATTTTACCCAGGGCGGCCTTGATGGGCTCCAGCAGAGGCGTCACTCTTACTCAAATCCATTGGCATAAGAGGTGTGGGAGTTTTGGATGCGGCGGGCTGGGAAGGTTCGTTCTATCCGAAGGGAATGCGGTCTGCCAACTACCTCGCATTCTACGCAGAGCACTTTACTACGGTCGAAGTGGACTCGACCTTCTACGGTTGCCCTTCTGCTCGCACTGTCAACAACTGGGCCGCGCAGACTCCCGAGGGCTTCCTATTCTCCGTCAAAGTTCCGCAGGTCTTCTACCGCTATTCCATTTCCTGTTGCGAGAACTTATGTCGGATGAGCGGCGTGTGTTGTTGGAGCTGATCGACGAGCACAACGCAACTGCGCGCCAGACTGAACGGCGATCTCGTCCACTGCTCTTCTCAGCGCTCCGTTTATATTGCATTTGACAATATCGCGATTTGAGCCTATATAGCGAAGTAAATCCTGGTCAAACGGCCCTATCGTCAAGGAGGTCGTCATGAAGTTGAATGCTAAGTGGACTAGTCTTTCGCTGCTCTGCCTCGCATTTTGTACTCTCTCTTCAACACCACTGCAAGCGCAGTGCGGCGGAACTGAACGGTGGGCGGTAAAGGTGGGCACCGACCCCAAGGCCGGTACTATCGATTTGACCGCTCGAACTCCAATTAGTCTACAAGACCTAATCAACCTCCATGAGCCAAAGCGACCACCTAAAAACGACAACAGCACGCGTTTAAATGAAGAAACACATGTATATGTGGTGCAAGCCCGTCTCGTGGAATTCAAATTCGAGACCAACGACAACGACTTCCATCTGGTAATGACGGATGACACCCTGAATTTCAGTCCCGGAGGGCAGGGCACTACTCCATCGGGCCACAGCTTTGTCGCCGAGATTCCTGACCCCAACTGCATTGGAGGTGCGCAAGGCAGCTCAGCACAGAGCGCATTTATTGACGGCATTAAAAACGCGAGAGCGGAACTAAATGCCCAATTCCAGAACATCAACACGAGCGGGAAGTTCAATGACGTAGGTGGGATTCCAGTACAAATCGTGGGAATCGGGTTCTTTGATCGCCAGCACTTTCAAACGGGTCGCGCCCCCAACAACATCGAGATGCATCCTATTTTGGACATAATTTTCAACCCCCCTCAAGGAAATCTGACGCTGACTGCTTCGTTAACCACATTGACCGTGCCACAAGGCGGCACAGCTAGCACAACGATCTCGACAGTTGCTGCAGGCGGACTCAACTCTGACATTACACTCTCGGCCAGCACACCACCGACAGGCGCAATGGTCACATTCAGCCCCACGTCCATTGCGGCCCCCGGCTCTGGAAGCTCCACGCTATCAATCACCGCTGGCTCCGCAACGCCGTTGGGGAGCTCCACGTTGACAGTTAGCGGCTCAGGCGGAGGTGCATCACAGAACACGAACATCAACCTGACCGTAACACCTTCGGGGGGGATTTCGTCTGTCCCCACAGCTTCGGTCAGTGCTCCGCCAGACGGGACATCCGTCACTGGTCTTGTGAACGTGGCAGCGACTGGTTTGGATGCAGTGGGCGTAGTAAAGTTGGAAATTTACATCGACGGTGCTCTCAAAGCCTGCAACTTTGGCGCAACTTCGATTTCGTACCCGTGGGATACGACGGCGGTCCCGAATGGAACGCACACCGTTCTCTCGAAAGCCTATAACGCAGCCGGGGGAGTTGGGACCTCCTCCACTTCGACTGTCACCGTTACCAATTGACGTAGTACGGCCCGACAACTTCGGAAACTCTCTTTGCCTAGGCGTGACGACAGGTCGATGCAACACCATCTAGTAGACCTTCTACTTAAGGATGGTGTTTATGAGCGAAGGAAAACGATCGAGACTTTCTCTCACCCAGAGATCCGAGATCTGGAGCCGTTGGAAGTCCGGGCAGTCGTTGCATGAGATCGGGCGCGCCTTTGGTAAGCCACATACTTCCATTCGCTGTTTGTTGTTGCCTCGCGGAGGGATTCCTCCAGCAGCCCGTTGTCGCTCTCGTCTAGCCCTCACCCTTGCTGAGCGAGAGGACATCTCGCGAGGGATCGCTTCCGGTTCGTCGATTCGTGAGATAGCTAGACGCTTGGATCGAGCTGCCTCGACGGTGAGCCGGGAGGTCAACCGCCATGGTGGCCGTCCTGTCTATCGCGCTCATGAGGCGGATGACCAAGCCTGGGAGTCGGCCTTGCGACCGAAGAGGTGCCTTCTTGCCCTGCACCAGAAGTTGCGAGAGGTCGTTGCGAGTAAACTGATCCTGGACTGGTCGCCCGAACAGATTTCCGGATGGCTGAAGACCCAGTATCCCGATGACGAGAGCATGCGAGTGTCGCACGAAACCGTCTACCGTAGCCTGTTCATTCAAGCGCGGGGAGTATTGAAAAAAGAGCTGATGGACCACCTGCGGTCGAAGCGCCGCATGCGCCGCTCTCGACATGCAAGCGTCAGCGGACAGTCACGGGGTCAAATCGTCGATGCCATCTCGATTCGCGAAAGGCCCCCGGAAGTGGAAGACCGAGCGATTCCTGGCCATTGGGAAGGCGATCTGCTGAGCGGTGCAAAGAACAGCTACATTGCGACCCTGGTAGAACGTCATTCGCGCTTTGCCATGCTGATCAATGTGTCGAGCAAAGACACGGAAGTTGTCGTTGCTACATTGAGCCGGCAGGTTCGAAAGCTCCCAGCATCACTGCGGCGCTCGTTGACCTGGGATCGCGGGTTGGAGATGGCCAAACACAAGACCTTCACGGTGGCCACGAACGTGAAAGTCTACTTCTGTGATCCGCACAGCCCGTGACAGCGCGGCACGAACGAAAACACCAACCGCTTGCTGCGACAATACCTGCCGAAGAGAACCGACCTCTCCGGCTACGCGCAATCAGAACTGGACAAGATAGCGATGCGTCTAAATCAACGCTCGCGGAAGACCTCAGGTTTTGAGACTCCAGCGAGTAAACTTCGCGCAAGTGTTGCGCCGACCCATTGAGCCCGCACGGGTTACCGGACATCTGGCCAGGGGCGATTCCTTTTCTCCGGTAAGCGCGTAGAGCTTTGCTGACACGTCAGCCGACCACCTCGTGTGGGGTCTCCAGTCGGGTGTTTGGATCACCGAGGAATGGAGTGCGCGAAGGGATTGACCTGCAAAAACAGCTCAGTGTTTAATGGCTGGCGCGTTCTCCAGGCTTTCGGGCGTGAAGAGTTTCTCATCGAGATGTTGATTGAACTTAGCCTCGTCGATGGTCAGCACCGTGCGGGTTTTTCCCTCTACAGACTGCATCTCGACATGGCACGCGCCCCAGATGCCGGAAACTTTCTTGAGCGCCGAGGCGTGAAGCTCGCGGACCAGTTTTCCGTCCCGGTCACATTTCGGCATGCAGGATGACCGGAACATCTTGCGAGACCCAGTAGTAAACATACCTATATTGTGACCGGCTGGCATCCACCGGCTTCGCGTCCACTTTGTAAGTTTTGTGCCCGTCGATAATCTCGTTGTCGCTAAGAAGCCGGTAATTGAAATCGTCAAGCACACGCTCCTCAACGTCTTCGTAGGTAAAGTCAGTGCCTGCAAACTTCTCGGAACTTTCACGTGGCGTGACGCTGCGGGTGCGTCGGGTTGCGGGGATGTAGAGCCACTGTCGGTCAGTGTCGCCTTTGTGATTATAGGAAAGCAGCGTAACCCCGCGAATCTCCGCGGGATCGGTGAAGCGCACAAGCGTCTTACTGTCGCCGGGCGAGCCCAGGCGGAACAGCATGAACTTCTTTGTGGTTTTGTGGCCGTCTCTGTCGAAGATGTCGAATACGGCTCTCATCGCGGTGTCATGGCTGGTGTCCTGCTCGTACACACCGTCGAGAATCTTGCGAGGGTCGATGTCGCTGAAGGCCGGAGCAGTCATGAGGAAAAACAGGATCGCGGAAGCGAGAAGCGCGTTCATAATCCCAACAACGCCACGCGACGCCGGTCTATTCATATCCAATTGCCTCGATGATTTGATTGCCGACGGCATGTTGGGCTGGCCACCATCCAGCCAGGAGCGATATCACAATTACGATCGGGAGACTGATGAGGATCAACATCCAGGGAATATAGAATGGAACGGCGTATCCCGCTAAGACCATAGAAACAGTGTGAGTCATAAATTCGGTAGTAAACATTCCGGCGAGCGCCCCCACGGCTACGCCTACAATCGAAATGGCGACCGCTTCAAGCAGGATCAGCTTGCGTATCTGAGCGCGCAGCCCGCCGATCGCACGAATTATGCCAATTTCACGTTTACGCTCGGATATGGAAACCATGAGCGTATTCACGATTCCGAGCATCGATACAATTACGGCGATCACCAGTTGCATGTAGTTGAGCACGAAGAACTGATCAACCAGGCCGTACACCCACTTCTTAAATTCGACCTGAGTGTAGACGAATGCGTGGACCGTGTTGGAGGTCAGGTTCTGAATCTGGCGCTTGGCCGCAACCGGATCGACGCCAGGGTTGAGAGTAACGAAGAAGAAGTCGGCT
>WNFA01002435.1_pt1 | contig 15335 bp, 8 predicted proteins | sample 5400481 | NCBI WGS metagenome assembly WNFA01 (sample SAMN13153340, study PRJNA577476) | soil metagenome | isolation source: 120 cm saprolite under Douglas fir tree site 2 hole 1 replicate 2 | place: USA:California | collected 2015-04-18
ACCAATCTGATAGTGGCCTCTTGATAGAACCCTATCGCGGGGAGTTGCTCCTGCACTGTTATCGCCTCCTGGGGTCATTGCACGATGCCGAGGATGCGGTGCAGGAAACCATGCTGCGTGCCTGGCGGCACTTTGACACGTTCACGTTCAAGGGTCCGGGATCGCTGCGCACCTGGCTGTACACGATTGCGACCCACACCAGCCTCGATACACTCAAGAAACGCTCGCCGCGCACCCTGCCGACCGCAACCTCTCCCGCGTCGGACCCAACGAGTCCGGTTGCGCCCAGGAGTGCCGAGGCGCTCTGGCTTGAGCCTTTCCCTGACGTCTGGCTGGCCGAGGCGACGGAGAACCCAGAAGCACGCTATAGCAGACACGAGAGCGTTTCGCTGGCCTTTCTCACCGCCCTGCAGTTGCTCCCGCCCCGCCAACGAGCCATCTTGCTCCTCTCAGATGTGCTGGACTGGCGTGCAGTCGAGATCGCGCAACTGCTTGAGATCTCGGTCTCAGCCGTGAACAGTGCCTTGCACCGCGCTCGGGTGACGCTTGAGAAGCACTATTCCACCGAGAAGCGAGAGATGGCGCAGGTTTGCCCTGCTGATGCAGCAACGAACGTGCTGCTTTCTCGCTACGTCCACGCGTGGGAGACGGATGATATCGCCGGGCTTGTGGCGCTCCTGAAAGAAGACGCCATCCTGAGTATGCCACCGGTCCCTTCGTGGTATCGGGGGCGAGAAGCGATTCGCGCTATTCTCCTTGCCGTCGTATTCCGATCCGAAGTGCAGCATCGGTGGCGTTTATACCCGACGCGCGCCAATGGACAGCCTGCCTTTGTCGTGTATCGAGTTGACGAAGCGACAAGGTGCTATCGAGCGTTCAGCGTGCAAGTCGTCACCCTCGATGGTTCGCGGCTTCCCAGGCAGATTGCCCAGGTGACGGCCTTCCTTGGCCCATCGCTCGTCACCTCCTTCGGCTTCCCGTTTCAACTGCCTGAGTAAACTCGGCATCCTGCGCGCGTGTCCCACTGGTTTCTCCGGGCGAAGCCCGGCGAAATCAGGAGGACACCTGATCAGAAAAAGTCCGATACAACTATAGTTCTCTGCCTTGTTCACAGTAAGCTGCTTCTCATTTGATACGAATTTGCAGTCAAAGCTACAACTATTTACCGGCAAGGGGCGATGCTGGCACCTATCCGTCTCACCAACGCTGCTGCGCAGCTAGTGCTTCGCACTCAGGTGAGACGCAAGGAGAAGCATCCCCACCACCCGTCCGCACCGCTCCCGCCCCTACGCGGCTTTATAGGGCGGTTCGCGAATCCGTATGAGACCAGGAACTCGAATACGTACGCCTGACCGGTGATGTGGCATCAGGGAGTGAAGCTTTTTTTAACGTTGATGTATCTAGAGTGAGACGCAGCGGTTCACGCCAGTTGCCTATCAATAGCGAAGCCGCTCCTCCACTGCCACCAACCGTTTTCTTCCTGGCAGTCTCACAGCCCTTGTCCAAGTCTACCCGTGCCGATTGCTAAAAAAGCTTCGCTCCCTGACACGATCTCCCTCGTCCCATTCTAGATGTGCAAAAACATCGAGTGGCCTGACTCCCTGGTTGTGCTTCAGGAAAATAAACCCACCAAAAAACTCTTCGCCTCACGTTTACCCGATGGTACTGTTCAATAAACATTGTATAGACGAAAGGAGTTCCAATATGCCAGGAACATGGCAACCACTAAATAATCAACCATCGTTTAACGCCAGCACCATGTTATTGCTTACTGATGGAACAGTCATGTGTAATGATGAAGGCTCAGGATTTGCAGGTTCACCGCACTGGTGGAAGCTGACCCCTGATGCCTCTGGTAACTATATCAATGGCACTTGGACGCAACTTGCGGACGGTCCGAATTCACCGCTCTTCTTCGCTTCCGCTGTTTTAAGAGATGGGCGGGTTTTTGTAGCCGGAGGAGAATACAACGGCAGTGCCACTGTCGTCGATCTGCTTGCGGCTGAAATCTATGATCCCTCAACAAACACCTGGACCAGCCTTCCAACACCTGCAGGTTGGACAAACATCGGCGATGCTCCCTGTTGCGTCCTGCCCGATGGAAGAGTGTTGATCGGCTCGATTCTTAATGGCAATACCGCCATCTATGATCCAGTAAGCAATACGTGGACAGCAGCGGCTAACAAAAACAATGGCAGAAGCGAAGAGGAGACCTGGACACTGCTTCCCGATCAAACCATTTTGGTGGAGGATTGCCAGGGACATCCACAGACGGAGAAATATATCATCGCCGCCGATGGATGGATGAACATCGGCCAGACACCTTCCGACCTGGTTGAAGCCGCTTCTCTCGAAATTGGCCCCGCGTTGCTGCTACCAGATGGGCGCGTCTTTGCGATTGGTGCAACAGGAAATACCACGCTCTACACGATGGCACCAATTGCAAGCCAATCAGGAATCTGGGCGAACGGGCCATCGTTTCCACAGGTAAATGCGGGTCAGACGTTAGGGTCTAAAGACGCCCCTGCCTGCCTCCTGCCCAATGGCAAGGTGCTATGCGTAGCCGGCCCGGTAGACGGGGTGAGTCGTGATTACCTGACGCCAACCTACTTCTTCGAGTTCGATCCAGCAAGCTTATCCTTCACAACGATCTCCAATCCACCTAACAATGGGAGCGCACCCTTCAACGGGCGCATGATGCTCCTGCCAACAGGGCAGGTTCTGTTCGCTAACGGTTCCAATGATATCGAGGTCTATACACCTGACCTGGCACCCGATCCAGCATGGAAACCACAGATTCTCAGCGTTTCGAGCATACTACAACCCAACCATTTCTACACGCTCACCGGACGCCAGTTAAACGGGCTTTCGCAGGCGGTGAGCTATGGCGACGATGCAGCTATGGCGACGAACTATCCACTGGTGCAAATCTGTAACCTGGGTACCGGTGCCATTACGTACTGCCGCACCCTTGATCATTCCACGATGGGTGTAGCCACCGGAGTCACCACGCAGTCCACATCTTTCCACGTGCCTGCTGGGCTTCCAGGCGGCTCATATGCATTGCGCGTGATCGCCAATGGTATCGCTTCGGACCCGGTGACGGTGATGTTACAGAGTAAAGGCCTCAAGGAGCATAAGGAGAAAGAGAAAGACTTCAAAGAGAAGGAGAAAGACTTCAAGGAGAAGGAATTTGACGGCTCGGTGAAGGTCACCTTTGATCAAAAAGGCAAGGAAATGGAAGGCAGTGGAAGTGCTGGACCTGCCAGCGAACCTGAGTGGATGAGGATTATCCGTATCCTGGCTGAACGAAGCGATAAAGTTGAAGCGCTGCTAGCGCAGCAACGAGCCTTTATCCGCGAAGAGGAACGTCCTGTCGTTGGTGAGCAAGCCCTCTCAGATGGAGAAGATGGTCAAGTATGATTGTCGTTGTTGCAAACCGTCATGACCAAAGCGCGCAGGACATCGTGGCACGCTGGAATAACCAGGGTGCCGCGATGCTCACCTGCGAAGATCTTTCCCTAAGCGGATGGAAATACCACATCGGACATCCAGAGAACTCGGCGGCAGTCGTTGATGGGCAGATTGTCCCCCAGACCGCAATTACCGGTGTGCTTACGCGCAGGCCATGTATCTTTGAAGAAGAGCTTTTGCATATTCACCCGGCTGATCGGACTTATGTTGCCAGTGAAATGCACGCTTTTCTGGTTTCATGGCTGTCGAGTCTCACCTGCCCAGTGCTAAATTGCCCCACGCCTACCTGCCTTTCAGGACCGTACTGGCGGACTGAACAATGGACGATGACTGCTGCTCGCATGGGAATCCCTGTGCGAGCAGCGTACAGGCATATCTCCTGGCATACCACTACGGCCACTACGGCCGCAACGACAAGCCAGTCGGTGGAAGTTGAAAGCTGTAAGAGCGAAGAGATCATCGAGGTCACAGTTGTTGGTGAGCGTTGCATTGGTAATAGTGATAGCACACTGGTAAGGCAGGCACGACAACTTGCCACTGCCGCCGGAGTCGATCTGTTGAGCGTGCGCTTCAATCATCGTGATGGGACATTTTCCGGCGTGAACCTCTGGCCCGATCTCACTGATGATATAACGCAGGCAATTCTGGAGCTTTTGCAAGGGAAGAAGGTATGATCCTACTGTGGGGTATCAGAGGAGATGGCCCCCTTGCAGCCATTCGCCAGGAGATTGAGCGGCAAGGATGGCCTCTGTTCTTTCTCGATCAGCAGGCGGTACTCGAGACAAGCATGGAGATGTCTGTCGACGACAAGGTAACAGGAAGGCTATCTTTGCGCTCTTGCGAGATTGGGCTGAATGAGATTACCTCTGTCTATCTCAGGCCCTATGACTCACGCCGTATGCGGGCTGTGCGACAGGCCGGACAGAACAGCCCGGCGTGGCGCCATGCGCTTGCGTTGGAAGATGCGCTGCTCTGCTGGGCTGAACTCACGCCTGCACTGGTGATAAACCGGCCTTCAGCAATGGCTTCCAATAATTCCAAGCCTTACCAGGTATCACTGATTTCCTCGCCCGGCATCTCCATTCCTGATACGCTTGTTACCACCGATGTTCAAGTAGCGTTGGACTTCTGGGCAGAGCATGGCACAGTCATTTACAAGTCGGTCAGCAGTGTGCGCAGCATCGTTTCACGGTTAAGCCACGAACAGCGCCATTCCCTCGAGGGTATCGCACATTGCCCCACGCAATTCCAGGAATATATCGAGGGTATCGATTATCGTGTCCACGTTGTGGGCGAAGAGATTTTCGCTACAGAAATCTGCTCGACGGCGGACGATTATCGTTATGCAGACAGGCAGGGAACTACCATTACCCTGCGCCCGTATCGCTTGCCGGATGAAATTGTTGGTGGATGTAGGAAGATTGCCACCGCATTGCAGCTCTCTATAGCTGGCATCGATTTACGGCGTACTCCTGCCGGTAAATGGTACTGTTTTGAAGTCAACCCCTCGCCAGGTTTTACTTTCTATCAGGAGGCAACCGGGCAGCGCATCAGTGAGGCGATTGCGCGACTCCTGGCACGGGCCTACCTGTAGCAACATCGCAGTAGGATAGCCTTGATTACGGAACAAGAATGCAGAGGTTATGCCAGGCACTTCACCAGGGGCTTTGGCAAAGCCTAAACTGCACATCTAAAGTGGGACAGCACCACCTCTACCAGGGAGTGAACAGGAAGTGAGCCTTTTTAGGCTTGCGTAAGTAGAATGAGACGCAACCGGTTTGCACCGGCCGCTGCCAAAATGAGAACGAAGCCGCTCCCAGATTGCCACCATTGGGCGTCTTTCGTCTGGCAATAACTCTTGAGCTTATGCCAGTCTAGATGTGTCGATGGCGTAAAAGGCTCACTCCCTGGTGAAGCTTTTCTTCGCGTTGATACATCTAGAGTGAGACGCAGCAGTTCGCGTCGGCTGCCCCTCAACAACAAAGCCGCTCCTATACTGCCATCAATCGTCTTCTACTCGGCAGTGTCGCCCAGCCTTATCCCAGTCTAGTGGTGTCGATTGCCAAAAAGCTTCACTCCCTGGGCATAGGCTGCCGGTGCCGTTCTAAGCGAGCCACTCTCCATGACGATGCTCATGGCGCTTTCATGACGCCTGCTCCTTATACTGGTACCAAAGGATCTTATTCCGACCGGAAACGCACTGCGTGCTAGTGCTGCGCACTCATCCGGTCGGATCAGTAGTATCGAAAGGGAGAAGATTTCATCGCGTCTGGAATAGTAGAGTTGCCTGTGAGAGAGACTCAAACAAGGCTCTGGTGGATGGAGGTGATACGGGGTGTCCTGACCATCACCTTCGGCCTGCTCTTTATTTTTATTGATGTGCGTTTCTTCATCTATGCCCTGGGGATCTACCTGATCTTTGATGGAACCTCTGATATCTATAAGGTTGCCACGGGCAAACGCGCTTCAAAACGCAAAGTGCTCTCTCCTCTTGGGAGTGCCTTAATAAGTATCGTGCTCGGTCTGATCTGCCTGGTGTATCACGTCTTGACCATCTTCCTCCTACTCATTATCGTTGCGGCCCGCATTATCATCAGTAGCGTCAGGGCGATGATCGAGGCCTGGCGATCAAGGGGTCCGTATGCAGGTGTCGCCTGGCTCTATGGAGGACTGTTAGGGCTGTCAGGCCTGGTGATCTTCCTCTTTCCGGCCCAGGCGTTGTTCTTCAAACTGAACTTCTTGCTTGTCTTCATTATTGTTTACGCTTTGTGTGATGGCTTCTACCTGCTGGTTAGCGGCCTGCTTCTGCGCTTCGCCCCTGCTGTCTACACGAGATCGACCTCCCAGGCGCCAGCAAGTCTGTTGGGGATGCCTGACGATCTTCCTCCTACTACCCGGCGTGCAATCGTCTTCGTCCGTCGTATGGGAGCAAACGGGCTGGGTCATATCGCGTGGGCCTTCGAGTGGCACAACGGCTGGTTTAACGCGGGGTCGGTCGAGAATGCAATGGGGAAACCTTACGCCAGGCCGGAGGAGATGGGGTTTTGGGCTATGCACACGCTGGATCCTATCGCGACGATGCAGAGACAAAGCAGCACGTACGATGAGTTTAAGCTCTTTTATGTCTCGCAGCCGAGACCGAAAGAAGGCTGGAGGACGGTTGTCTGGGAGAGTCGACAGCCCTACTTCGCCTTGCGTCACAATTGCAATGATGTGGCGTATGATGTATTACGAGCGTATGGCACTACCGAGCTACTCGATCCGGCACAAGAGCACGTCCCCAACGATTGGTATAATGCCTTGCCTGGCCGCAGCTACACGATCGCTGAACACCCGGTTATCCCGGTGCACCTGCACAAGATGTCACAGCGCGAACTGGCGACCAGGGAAATCGAGCTGACGATCCCGCCACGCATTAAAGGAGCACCACCACCCTGGCGCACGCGTGGTTGGCGCGCCTGGGAAGAACTCACGCTGGTGTGGGATAAGATGCTCAAAGATGTGGGGACGCTCTTCATCTCGATGGGCAAGCGCGTGACGAAGCGACAGCTATCTTGATTCAACTACCCCGCTTCGTCGCTATTGTAGCGCTGCTGTCAGGCGGGAGAAATTCTCAAAAAGTATCTTTCTAGCAGAACGCGTCTTCCACTCTTGCAGATTCACTTGCCTGGACTTACGGATGTAGTTTGCCTCAATCTGTCGTAGATCAGTTACCACCTGAGAAGCGTAGCAGATCAACGTTACCTCCAGGTTTAACTGGAACGAACGAATGTCGAGGTTGCTCGACCCAATCACTGCTATATCGTCATCGATGCTCATCGTTTTGGAGTGGAGCAGGATAGGTGCGTTGTACTGGTAGATTTTCACTCCTGCAGTGAGTAAGTCCTCGTAGTAGGAACGCTCTGCATTGCTCACCAGGAACTGATCAGACACCTCCGAGTTGATCAGCTTGATGTCTACCCCGCGCTGTGCTGCACTCGTGATTGCCGTCATCAACGAGTCGTCAGGTACAAAATAAGGAGTACTAATGACCAACGTTTTCTGCGCCGCATGGATCAAAGAAGTAAACAGCTTCAGATTGTTCTCGTTCTCGAAGCCAGAGCCACTCGGTAACACCTGGCAGAGGATATCGCCAGCCGCCACCGGTACCAGGGTGGTTTCTGGCGCAGTGTCGTTGTTGAGTAAAACACCGGTCTCCGAGTACCAATCTGCGCGAAAAGCTGCCTCGAGCTGGGCAGCAATCGGTCCTGTGACCTTTGCGACTAGCTCATCATGGTAGATGGCATCCTTACGGAAGTAATTGCGTTTGATCATGTTCTGCGAACCGGTAAAGCCAACCTGCCCATCTATCACAACGATCTTGCGGTGGTTGCGCAGGTCGAAGCGCGTGTACCCGGAGCCGAAGAAGTGCAGAGGTAAAAACAAGTGATACTCGATGCCGGCTTCCGCGAACCACTTTCTCATCTTTTTGAAGTTGGGGTATTTGCGCGAGCCCAGGTGGTCTAACAGGACGCGCACCTTGACGCCCCGCTGGTGGGCGCGTTCCATTGCCGCGAAAACGCTTTCGGTATCTTCGTCTCGGCTCAGGGTGAAATACTCGATGTGGACAAAACGTTGAGCACGGTCGATCTCTTGTGCGATACACTCAAGATTAGCAAGGTAGTCGGGAAGGAGTTCGACGGCATTCCCATCGAAGGCAGGGAGACCACCTAGATGTGTATTGAGCTTGACAAATGGTTCGTAGCGCGGCGGAATCGGCGGTTCCAGGAGAGAGTCAAACTCGTCGTGGCTTTGGGCCTCAGCCACAGCTTTGACAATGGTGTCATTCATGGTGCTTTGCATTGCACGACGGCGCTTCGACAGCTTGGGACTGCCGATGAGAAAGAAGATGATTAGCCCCAAAAGAGGTATGACGTACATGAGCAAGAGCCAGGCAGTTGCAGATGATGGTTTGCGGTTCCGAGGAACTATGAAGAGCAGCACTATACCAACGATCCAGAAAATCACAATCGTAATGAGAACATCGACGTCCCAGCTCCATCTCCAGATCATGCTGTACCTCCTTCTCTAAAGTAGCCTTTCAAGTGCAGCGTATAAGAAGCCACTTGAAGCGCTCTGCGATAGCGACGATGAACATCACCATCTTCAGTAAACCGCCCTCTCAAGAGGTGCTTGAGCTGCCTGGACATGGGCGACAAGCGCAGCATGGTCGCGTTCCGTCTGATCAGCGTATGTCTCGGCGAACGTAGCAATCGCGCGGTCGAACACGTCTTTTCTGCCCAGGTAGCCGCTGATCAATGCAGGGTCACCTGAGTGAGCATGGGCACGCGCGAGCGCCCACCCACAGAATCTACAATACTCGCTAAAGCCTTCTTCACTCAACGTTTCAAGGTCCACCGATAACTTCATATCACGCAGTTGGCGAAAGTAGAAATCCATAGAGTCCAGGCTTGCCCATCCAAGAAAAGTGCCGCTGACCGCCTGCATGAGCCGTTGCCCGTTGATGACTCGTTCGCCATGATTTGCGTAAGTACTCGGTCCAAGGTAGCGCTCGAGTACCGAGGACCCCGCTTCCTTGAACTGCAAAAAGATTGGATCGTTGCTGCCACTTCCAATGAATAAGGCGATATAGCACTGCGTGCCCACACTCCCTATACCCACAACTTTGTGGGCTACATCTACCAGGTGGTATTTGCTTAGGAGCACCTGCCGGTCAATCCGCAACGATGCTTTGTATTCTTCAACCAGTACGCTCAACTTTTGAACAAGTTGATCGTCATCGAGGTGCGTAATCAGCGGTGGATCATCCTTGATAAAGATCCTGCCATCAACTTCCTGTGTGAGCTTGGGTAAGAGTTCAACATGAGTGCGCCGACTAGCCTTCTCGCGCTGTTTAGTGATCCACCAGCGAAACGTGCGGCGAACGGCCTGGAGCGAACTCGTGTAGTCAATGCGGGAGTACCATACGTCGATGTAGCGCATTTCACTGTACGCCCACATGTGCTGGCGATATGATGCTATACAACTTACTACTGCCTGCCTGTTCATGTCGCCAGAGAACCCATTATTTCGTCCCGCTACAACGATACTGGCGGCAAGGCGTTTTACATCCCATTCCCATGGACCTGGGAGCGTCTCGTCAAAGTCATTCACATCGAAGACCTGGTTTCGTTCTGGTGTTGCGTAGATTCCAAAGTTGTTGAGGTGCGCATCACCACAGAGCTGTACCTGGATACCTGAAACAGGTGTTGCTGCCAGATCCTGTGCCATGACAACAGACGACCCGCGCAGAAAAGCAAAAGGCGAGGTGGTCATCCGTTCATAGCGAATTGGCACGAGATGTGCGAACCGCGTGCGGTTCTGTTCCTCTGACAGACTAACCGGGTCAGGGCGATCAGCAGCCGGTGACCACTCGGCATGGCTGGAACGGGCCACCTTTTTACGTAGAGCCTTACCGGCAGCACGCCGTTCGGCCACTATTCCCATGTTCTGAACTGCGAGTAATGGGACGTTCTCCATACTCATACTACGCCTCCTTCAGCCCTGATGACGATCATAGTGTACGTCGTCTCATCATCACAGATACTCTCACAAAGAAGTGTCCATTATGCGGTTTAACAAATTAATCGAGATAGCGGAAGAGCCGGCAAAGGCCGATAATGAAGTTTCATAAATTAAGCGGGATAGCGGAAGAGCCGGCAAAGGCCGATAAATCGGCGGTGTGCACGAAGGATTGATACGCGCTCCGCTTCGCTTCGCTGAGGCACCTACGGGTATCCGGGGTATTTGCTTAAAACCCATTATGGAAAACCTCATGCATAGTATTTCCGTTCTTCTGGTACGATCAAATATTGACAACATCTTGCAATTGAGACACGTTTAAAGTTGCTCCAGCGCTCAATTGCTAGGGTTGCTGCCTGCGCTCCCCCTGCTCCTGGATCAGCGATGCGACCAGGCCGGTCCAGCCCGTCTGGTGGCTGGCGCCCACGCCTCGACCGCTATCTCCGTGGAAGTACTCATAGAAGGGGATGTAGTCACGCCAGTGCGGGTCACTCTGAAAGTACGCCACGTCCCCGAAGACCGCCCGCTGCCCCTGCTCATCGCGTGTGAAGATGTGTATCAGCCGACCTGACAGATCGTCGGCCACCTGGTCCAGCGTCAAGTATCGCCCGGAGCCAGTCGGGCACTCAATGGTGACCTCGTCGCCATAGTAGAGGTAATACTGCCGCAGGGACTCGACGAGCAAATAGTTGACTGGCAGCCAGATCGGCCCCCGCCAGTTCGAGTTGCCACCGAACATCCCTGTATTTGACTCTGCCGGCACGTAATCAACACGGTATTCGACACCATCGACGGTCAGGACGTAGGGATGCTCAGCGTGGTAGCGCGACAGAGCGCGCACCCCGTAGGGCGAGAGGAACTCGGACTCGTCGAGCAGATAGCGCGAGAGGGGTAACAATTGCTCTTCGCGGCAAAAGGACAACATGTAGCAGTTGGTCGTTCTTCTTTGCAGCATGCGCCTGAGTATCTCCGCCAGCTCGGGTCGGCGCTGCACGAACCATTGGATGCGCTGGAAGAACTCCGCCTGATTGCGCAGGATCCGGGGCTCAAAGGTCAGCACGGCGTACACCGGGATCAGCCCGACCAACGAGCGCACCTTGAGCGACAGGCCCCCGTGGAAAGGGAAGCGCAAGACATCGTAAAAGAACTCGTCCTGCTTGTCCCACAGCGAAATATGTTCCTCGCCGATGTTCTGCATCGCAGAGGCGATGTACATGAAGTGATAGACATACTTCAAGAAGCTGTCCTCGTAGGCGGGGTCCTCTTTGGAGAGCTCGAGCGCCATATTGATCATGTAGATACAGAACATCGCCATCCAGCTCGTGCCGTCGCTCTGCTCGATGTGTCCGCCGGTCGGCAGCTGCGCACTGCGATCGAAGACGCCGATGTTGTCCAGTCCAAGAAACCCGCCTCCGAAGAGGTGGTTGCCATCTTCGTCTTTGCGATTGACCCACCAGGTGAAGTTCAATGACAGCTTCTGGAACATCTGATGCAGGAAGCTGAGGTCGCCCTTGCCCGACTGCTGGGACTCTATCTTATAGATCTTCACGGCGGCCCAGGCCAGCACCGGCGGGTTGACGTCACCAAAAGCCCACTCGTAGGCCGCGAGCTGGCCATTGGGATGCTGAAACCACTCGCGGCACATCAGCAGCAGTTGCTCTTTGGCGAAATCGAGGTCGACCAGCGCCAGCGTGACACAATGAAACGCCAGGTCCCAAGCGGCAAACCAGGGGTATTCCCACTTGTCAGGCATAGAAATCACATGGTGCGCGCTCACATGGTACCATTCGCGGTTGCGACCCCAGCGACGGGTGGCCGGTGGTGTCGGTTGGGCGCTGTCACCTCGCAGCCACTCGGCTACATCATAATGGAAGAACTGCTTGGACCAGAGCATGCCGGCGAAGGCCTGGCGCTGCACCAGCCGCTCGTCGTCGCTGAGTGTGGCCGGCTGGATGGCAGCATAGAATGCATCGGCCTCAGCGATGCGCGTGGCAAAAAGCTCGTCGAACGTGTTGAAAGCTCCCACTCCATCCCCATCGCCGGATGAAAGGCGCAGGCGCACCGTCACGGAGGCCTCGGGCGGAACGCTGAACTGGTAATGCACGGCCGCTTTGGTGCCAGTTCGCTCCGGGTTGACGGTACCGGTTGCGCCGTGCACAATGGCATCGTTGATGCCATCCTTGACGAAAGGCGCCGAATTGGGAACGTCGAAGAGACGCTGGGAATTTGTCTCATTGTTGGTGAAGAGCAGGACAGGGAGACCGTCAGCATGCTCACCCGCGCCCTCACACGCGAGCGTGTAGCGCCCGGTGCGGGAGTTCTCGGCAACGATCACCCCCGGTTCACCTTCGTGAGTGGCAGCGGCGCGGAGCGAAGGCTTGACGAACCCCGGCTCTTTCTCGCGATGCCAGCTCCAGTTATTCCGGAACCAGAGGGTTGGCAGCAGGTGCAGCGCCGCGGCGTCTGGCCCGCGATTGACGGCGCTGATGCGGATCAGGATATCGTTTGGGGCCGCCTTGGCATACTCGACGAACACATCGAAGTAGCGGTTCTCGGCGAAGACCCCGGTGTCGATCAACTCGTACTCTGGCGCGTTCTTGTCACGCCCCTGGTTGATGTGGACGAGATCATTGTAGGGGTAGGCTGCCTGCGGGTACTTATAGAGCATCTTCATGTAGGAGTGGGTCGGGGTCGAGTCAAGGTAGAAGTAGTACTCTTTGACGTCCTCGCCGTGGTTGCCCTCGGGCCCTGTCAGGCCGAACAGCCGCTCTTTGAGAATCGGGTCGCGCCCATTCCAGAGCGCCAGCGCAAAACAGAGCATCTGCTCGTCGTCACAGATGCCGGCCAGGCCATCCTCATTCCAGCGGTAGGTGCGTGAGCGGGCATGATCGTGCGGGAAGTACTGCCAGGCGTTGCCATCTTCGCTGTAGTCTTCGCGCACCGTCCCCCAGGCGCGCTCACTGAGATAGGGCCCCCAGCGCTTCCAGGTGTCGCCGTCGCCGTGTAAACGCTCCTGTTCTTTTGTTTGTACCATTTCTTTTGTTTGTACCATCATCTTTTCCGTCCGTATCCCGAGTGATAGGTACTCGTTTGATAGCATTCACACCCGTTGGCAAGACAAGTTCATCTGCTGTGCATGCTATGCAACCACACTGCATTGCATCTCGCCTGGAGGTACTTAGTTCAGCACATGAGCATCTTCGTCAGATGTGATAGCCTGATAAGGTAATGGTGCGGCCCCGTCCTGATGGTTTTTCACGACCAAACCCGGGAATGCGCGTTTCCCCGTCCTGTAGGGACAAGGGGCGGATGTGGGGCAGGGTGGGGGCCTTGTGCTCAATACATTTCAAATAGGGACAAGGGGTGTGGCCTCGGCCAACAGTTTGGAGCCTTGAGGTCGCACCAGGATGACCACAAAATCTTCAAAGCGCTCCCCCGGTTCAAACGGCTTAGGTGGGGGCAGATTGCGCTTCTTGGGTTTGTATTTCTGATAGACTTGCTTGATCTGCCGACGAGTGATGCGCAAGCGTCGCTCAGGCAACAGGTTACGTCGCAACCGCTGGAGGAGGCGCTGGGTGTGCCACCGCTGCACGGCTGGCTCTTGCTCACCTCGCTCATCGGCGACCGCTTCGCCGATCTGAAAAACCGCTTCGGTAAAACTCAAGCGATCGGGGTCCAGCTCGGCTTGCAGGGCCGAGCGATACATCAAGGCGCGGATGGCATAATGCACCACGAACAGCGCGTAGAGCTCCTGGCGCACGCCTTCTGGCGTGTGAGAACGTAACACCTTCAACTGCACCCGCAGGTGCGTTTTGATCTCATCGATCACCAATTCGATCTCCCAGCGTTCATGATAGAGCACCAGCAACTCCTTGGCCGGTGCCGTGCGTGGGTTGAGCCAGGTCGTCGCCAAGCGATACACCTGCCCCGGTTCACCCAAGCGCTCGTCAGTGATCTGATACTCGATGACGCGCACCCACACCGGCTGCTGCATCGGATAGACGGCTCTGGGCTGCGGCTTGAGCCGCGCCAGGTAACTGCCATCGGGCAGATTGCGCACCCGCTCCAGCGCGACCGTACTGGCCAGGGCGAACAGCGCTCGCACCCCCTTGGCGTTGAGCGCTTCGAGATAGGCGCCGCCAAAGAAGTTGGCATCATGCATGAGGAACATCCCCCGCTGCAACTTGGGCAAGAGGGCATAGGCCCCATGAATCTCTGCCTCGGAATACGCGCCCAGGTGCAGCCCGATGGTGGCGTGACTGCCACATTCGGTCAGCATCACCCCGCGTGCTTGCGGATAGGCCCCTTTGCCATACTGGTTGCAACTGCGTCCGAAGGCCTGGGCATTGGCCGCCGTATCAGCCACATTGAATAAGCTGCCATCCAACGCCATCAATCGATAGCCCCGATACCACGCCCCTTGGGTCTCTGGCGTACACAACACGTGGGTGCCCTGCTCAAAGAGCCACTGCACCGGCTCCACTCCCAAGATCGCACGCTGATAGCTCAAGGCGGAGGGCCCCGCTGGCTCCTGCGGATCCTGGGGATACCGATCTTGCAGCCAATGCGTCAGTTTATCCCAGACTCGCCCTTGCGACAAGCGACTCCACAACACCATCGCCAACACAAACCATAGCACCGAGAGCGCCGTGAAGTGCCGCAAGCGACGTGCCTTCTGCTGCCGCTTCGGACTCTGTTGCACGCACGCCAACAGCAGGTCGCGGGTATACACCTCCTCTACCATCCGCAGGCACACCTGCTCGCTCATCTTGTCAGTTTGCTCCAGGTAGCGTACCCTATACATCGCGACGTGATCCTTTCTGTTCTGCTCCAGGCGATATTCTTCTGTCTGTAGTATGTCAGAAAGGGTCTTCCTGTGTCGGCTTGTCCCTCCTTCTTTCCTATTTGAAATGTATTGGGCCTTGTGCTTGTCCTCGTGGGGATGAGACCGGTTGGCTTCAGGGAACACAGACCACTCGTCAGGCCACCAGGACAAGCACAAGGCCCAATACATTTCACTTTAGGTTCCTCCTTCTGCGGTGGCGAGAGAAGTCAGAGAGTCGAGCACCACGACAAAGTCGAGAAACTGCTCGTGCGGCTCAAACGGTTGAGACGGGGGTAGGTGGCGCTTCTTGGGCTTGTATTTGTTGTAGACCTGTTTGACCTCGCGGCGGTTGACGCGCAAGCGGCGTGGCGGCAAGATCCCCTGGGCCATCTGCTGGCGCATCTGCCTCAGCAGCGGCTCGGTCGCCTCCTCTGGCTCCAAGAGGAGCGCCAGGTCGAGCATCTCCGTCAGGACA
>WNFA01003126.1_pt1 | contig 15330 bp, 11 predicted proteins | sample 5400481 | NCBI WGS metagenome assembly WNFA01 (sample SAMN13153340, study PRJNA577476) | soil metagenome | isolation source: 120 cm saprolite under Douglas fir tree site 2 hole 1 replicate 2 | place: USA:California | collected 2015-04-18
CGCGCTGACCTGTGCTTCGAGGTCTTTGAAGCGCGTAGGAGGATGCTGCACGCGGAAAAAGAGGTCGAGGCTATCGAATTCGTCCATGCTCGCGGACAAGCCGGCGAGGGGACGAGGGAGAAAAGTGCCGTTGGTGTTGGTGAAGCGGCTGGCTTTGGTGGATAGCCCGAGGAGCTCAGATTCGCTGAGGCCAGCGCCTGGGACACGCGCGAGCGCATCTTTTTCGGAAGGATCGCGCGTGAGGTGATACTCACCGGAGCCGCTCGGGTCGACGAATTCGAGCTCGACGTTTTCGCGAACGCCTTCGAGATGACGATAGCGCCACTTCTCCCAGGGGTATGTGCTCGTAGAGCCGCCGCCTTCTTCCGGGGGACGGTCATAAGTGCCGCCGGTGGGATGGGATTCGATTTCGTCGGGCGGGCCCCAGAGGATGTACATATGGCCGCGATCGGTTTTCCAACCGGGGATTCCTGAGGCGAAGTGTTCATTGGCGTAAGCGATGCGCCGATAGTGCTCTTCCTTGAAAGTGTTTTCCAGAGAATCGGGATCGGAACTCCGCCGTTGCCAGAATGCCTCGATGGCCTGTTCGCGCTCCTCATTTGTGGACAGGCGGAGAAAGGCCGCGCGCTCCTCGGGAGTGATGATGTAGATCGCGTCTTCGTTCAGCCAGCGGTTGTAGTGAGAACCCATTTCGTCGAGTGATTTTTCTCGCGCTGCTTGATTTGTTTCTTGCTTGGCGCCTTCGTGGGAGCTCCCTGGTGGGCGGGCTGATCCTGCGCAATGGAGGAGGAGAGCCAAAGAAAAGCGACCGAAAAAAGGAAGAAGATGATGGGACGGTAACCGAATCGTCGCATAAGGACACCTCGCCCGTGGATTGAATCATGGGTCGCGACGCACCGATCGCACAAAACCCAAGTAGTGAATTCCCAAGAACGACCGTTAGTCAACTCTGAATCGAAGAATTGCGAATGGGTTGCCTGAAGATTTCAGGAGCGAAGGTAATTGCCACGAATGAAGGATCAGAGCTGGAGTCCACCACGGGTTCGGAGCGGGAGCGAAGGCTTGGACTACATCTCGCGGTAGTTGAGGAGGAGGAGCCCAATAAGCACGAAGCAGACGGGCCAGAGCCGGGCCATCACGTGGCGGGTGCGGTTTTTGGAGGGAAGGCGAAGCTCCAGCCAGCGAGACCATCCGGCGATGACTCCGAGAGTGGCGAGCGGCGCGTGGCTCAGTTCGGCGAGGACTTCTTCTTTGATGTTGCCAAGGCTGTGTGAATGGGTGAGGAGCAAAGCGCTGGCCGCGGCGACAAGAAGAGGAAAGACGAGACGGGCTCCGCCGGAAGCGACGCGGCCGGTTTGCACCCGCCATTCGAAGATCGCAAGTGCGACAACCAGCAGAGCAAAAATGCGATGAACAAGAACTTCAGGATCGGTGAAGGTAACCCAGAAGCCGTTGGGGCCCAGGGGCCAAGTCTCCGGATCGCTTCGGATAATAAGAAAGACGGAGAGCGCCAGGAAAATCAGCGGCCAGTTTCGAGCCCAAGAGGCATGGCCAGCTTGCGCGAGGAGAGCAAGGAATCCAATGGAGAGGACAATGATGCCGGCCCAGTGATGGTTGTATTCGGACCAGGACTTTTCCGCGGGAGTGTTGGGGCGCGTGCCCGCCTGGCCCGGGATAAAAGAGGCGGTGGAGAGGACTCCGGCATCGATGGACTTTTGCTGGTTGGCGTAGATGTCTTCGGGAAGATCGCGGAGACTGGCGCGGTGAAATGCGCGCGACGATTTCAGCGGCGGAGACGCGGCCTTGCTGGAGATCCGCAGCGGGCGGAAGTGAGGTCAGTGAAGCGGCGGTGAGGATCACGGTGATGCCGATGCCGATTTCCGCTTCGCCGAAGCGGCGGAGGCTCGCGATAGCGGCCGCGCCTTGGGAACGATGGACGATTTGAAAATTCAGCGCGCCGAGCAACAGGAGAATGCCGAAGAGGACGACTTTGGCTGCGACCATGATGCCGTAGGAGGTGCCATAGATGGCGTTGAGCGAGCCGACGTAGGCGAGGCTCAGGGTGAGGCCGGCGGTGGCGAGGACCGCGACGCTGCAGAGCGCGAGTTTCGAGAAGCGCGCAGTAAGTTGACGGGCAAATTCGAGATCGGGCGAGCCACGGAGCCCTATTAGAAGATAGGGAAGGCCGCCAAGCCAAGTAGCCGTGGCCGCTTGATGCAGCGCGGTAAACATGGTTAGCGGAACGCGGTATTCGAGGCGGGCAACGGAGTGGCTGGTCATGACGGAGGAGACAAGGATGACGGCGGCGGGAAGCAGCATACCTGCATGGCCGCGAGAGCGCGGTGCGCCAGCGAGGGCAGCGATGGTGAGCGCAGAGGCGCTGGCCAGAACGCCGGCAATGGCAAAAGTAGCACCGCTGACTTGAGCGAAGGTCATGTCTGTGGACTGCATGAGGATGAGCGCGTTCGCCAGAACGTAGACAACTTGCATGACGGCAAGCGCGAGAGCTGCGCGGCGAATCCAGCGCAAGCACGCACTCCGCAGCGTCTCGGATTCCGCGCTGGAGCGGCCCACGACGACTAGCAGAAAAGCGATCCCGCCGATCGTGAGCGACTGGAGACTCAGAGTCGCGCCGCGGAACAAGACGGAGAAGAAGCCGAAGATCTGGAGCAGGCGGGTCATGAACAGATGGTTCCTAGGGCCCGGTAACTTGGAACGGGATTTCGCCGCGAGTGATGTGGCCGTCGGAAGCAAGCACCTGCCAACGCAGGCGGTATCCCCCGGCTTTCAGACCGCTGGCCCTGGATGTCAGGACGTCCGGCGATGTGTCCAGGCTGATTTCGAGCGGCCGCGAGGACGCGTCCGGCGCGACCAGGGTGAGCCGCGAGCGGCTGGTATCGATGCGAACATTGAAACGGAGTTTGATGGAGACGTCGGGCCCACCGACGGTCCCGTTTAACGAGGGACTTGATTCCAGCAGGATCGCGTGTGCGACGGCTGAATGGGCGAGCAGAAACAGCGCAAGTCCGGCTACGAAACTGCCCACATATAGAGCCCGGTGACCTGGCCGCATAGCTCTCCAGTATGCGAGTAACAGTAGAATACTAAACGCAGACTGCACCCAAACACGAGGAAGAAACAATCCAAGAACTGGTGCTCGATGTTAGTTCAATCGGCGGATACTGCCAAGATGGAAATCTTTGCTTACCGCCATGCGTCAAGGCCTTGCGGAGTGCCGGAGGAATCGCCGGCACTCCGCTTATCACTGGGTAAGATAAGTACTTTTTGAGCGGCTCCCAATAGTGGGCTTTCCACCCGTCGGCGAGGTGCTGCCCTCCACCTTCGGGAAAGCCCGTGTGGTCGAAAACGAGTTTGGTTTCGGCGCCTTGCTCCGTGAACTCGAACTTCGCAATCGAGTAGACACCCGGATTCCAGCCGACCACACGCCAAGCCTGAACAATTCGCTCGCTGGGCGCAAGCTCGACATGTCGTCCGACGATATGCCCGCCGAATAGTGAGAAGGGGCCGCCCACTTCACGACTGATCTCCGTGGGTTTGCTTTCGAGGGACATGCCGGACTGCGCGGCCCCGCTGAGCTCCGCGACCTTGTTGAACTGTTTGGTGTCGGTGAGTGCTTCATAGACACGCTTCCGGCTCGCCTTGAAAACGACTTCCTGGTGAATGGCTTCACCGGTATGAGAAACCTCCTCGGGGGAGGCGCCCGTGGATCCGAACGCGACGCCGGCGATGCCGAGGCCCGGCAGGACTGCGGCCAGGCGCACGAAGAAATCTCTGCGTGGGACGGGATTGAGAATCATGGAGCGTTCCTCTTTTCTGCAGGGCAGGTGGAATTCGTCCTCTGCGCACCGCGACAAGTTTGCAATATTTAACAACCTTGTTTAATATTGCCCTTGTACCGGAGTTCGCGAATGATGTCAAGAGTCAAGAGCACAAAATATTCAGCGGAGCGCCGGCTCGACCTGGTCTTCCGCGCGCTCGGCGACCAGACGCGGCGCGCGCTGCTGGCGCGGCTGGCAAGAAGGCCGGCCATGGTGACGGAGCTTGCCGAGCCATTTGCGATGTCACTGCCAGCTGTGTCGCGGCATATTCGGGTGCTGGAAGGCGCGGGGCTGGTGGTACGAAACGTCGACGGCCGGGTGCACCGGTGCTCGCTGGGAACCCGGCCGCTGAAATCGGTTGAAGCATGGCTCCGGACCTACCGGCATTTCTGGGAAGGAAGCCTCGAGGCATTAGCCCGGTACGTCGCAAGCGGCGAAAAGAAGAAGCACCGCTAGGCGGAGAGGAGAACAATGCAGGATCGCAAGCCGCGAGCAAACGCAGGATCTCAGGCGATAACTCTGGTCGTTCGCAAGACGATCAAAGCGACAGCAGAGCGATTATTCGAAGCGTGGACGGAGCCGGAGCAACTCAAGAAGTGGTGGGGGCCGCCAGGAGTGACGTGCATTGAGGTTGAGGTGGACTTGCGAGTCGGCGGACGCTACCGGATTGCGAATCAATTGCCAGATGGAAAGATTTTGTGGATTTCCGGCGAATTCGAGTCGATCGAGCCGCCGCGAGAACTCGTCTACACCTGGCGCGTCGAGCCGGAGACGCAAGCGTCTGAGCGCGTCATGGTGCAGTTCGAAGCGAGAGGCGACGCGACCGAGGTCATCATCACGCATGAGCGAATACCCAATGCCGCCATTCGAGACATGCACGAGCAAGGGTGGCACGGATGCCTTGAGGGTCTGGCGGAATACCTGAAAGACAACTAGGGCGCGGCGCAAGAGTGCGAGGGCTAGGGCTTTTCTTTCGGAATTTCGACCGGTGTGCCGATCTTGATGGTGGAGCCGAAGCGCTTGTAGTTTTCGTAGCGCACGGTCATGCGAATGCGAATGTCGCCGGTGCTGAAGTGCAGGGTGTCCTCGGAGTGGGTGTAGGTTGGGAACCAGAAGTGCCCTTCAATGTTTTCGCGGAAAGTCTCAAAGCGCGGAAAGACGTTTTCCTGCCCTTTTTTCTTGATGTCGGGAACAGCCTTACCGTCGGACTTGACGATTTCAAGGTCCTTGTCGTCAACCCAGATGCGCCCTTGAAAGTAGCGCTGATTTTTCTCCATGGTTTTCGGGCCGACGTCGAAAACGTAGGTGCTGAGCTCATCGATTTGCTGGCGGCCGACGTACTTCACGTCGTACTTGGGCAACTCCGTGGCGGTGAGGACGAAAGGCTGCACGTGCTCGAGGTCGTCCAGATCCTGTTGAGAGAGAGTAATGCGCTGGAGGCTCGGCTGAGGAGCATCGGTGACCTTTTCGTAGCGCCTGCCATTGGGGGTGAAGAGGATGTCGCTGGTCATGCGGTATTCACCGTCGGGGCGGCCGGAGTAATCGTCGATGGTCTGGATGACAAAAGTCTGAGTATAGGTGTAGTTGTCCCGCTCAGCCTTGAACTCCGCCTCGCGGGCCGCGAACCGCTGAATGATCTGGTCGACCGGCATCGAAGGAGGCTCATTCGTTATGGGCGACGAGGTGATTTGATGAACGGGAGCGGAGGCCGCCGGCCTCGGGAGAGGGACGGGAGCAGGCGCGGTAGAAGACGACGGCGGCGGCAGAGGACCCACTTGCTGGGCACCCAAAGGCATAGACAAAAAGAGAAGCGCTAAAAAAGACGCGAGCGTGAGCGTGGCCAGGGGACAGAAATATTTAGATTGCCCCTGGATAAGTTTTTGCATTGCTTCCTGCCTCCATCCCACCCGCGTTGCGGCGCATCATGCTAGAAGCTCCAGAATAGCGCCGGGGTTGCTCGGCGTCCAGGGCGTGGCGCGGCACCATTGACCTGGCAGCTTCCCGCCGGTATTATCCGCGCATTCCCAAACTCAATCGGTTGAGAGAGGTTGATTATGTCAAGGCGAGCGTGTTTTGTTTTGTTCGTAGGAACCGTCGTAATGCTTGGCGCGGTTCGTTTGGTTGGTGCACAACAGGCTCAGATCAATCCCGAAGTTTACGATCAACTCCAGTTCCGTTACATCGGGCCGGTGGGCAATCGCGCAACCGCGGTCGCCGGAGTACCGGGCAGCCCTTACCTCTATTATGTGGGGGCGGCTTCGGGCGGGATCTTCAAGACAACCGACGGCGGCATCCACTGGGACCCCATTTTTGATTCACAGGCGGTTTCGTCGATTGGATCGTTGGCAGTGGCTGCAAGCGATCCGAACATCGTGTGGGCGGGAACCGGCGAATCGTTCATCCGGAGTCATATCTCGGTCGGCAGCGGGATTTACAGGTCGATGGACGCGGGCAAAACCTGGACGCTCATGGGGCTGGAGAAGACCGGCCGCATCGGGGACGTAGTCATTGACCCGCGCAATCCAGATATCGTGTTGGCGTGCGCGCTCGGCCACGCTTACGGGCCGCAACCGGAGCGGGGCGTCTTCCGAACCAGGGATGGCGGCAAGAACTGGGAAAGGGTTTTGTTTGTCGACGAAAACACCGGTTGCTCGGACATGGCCATGGACCCGAATAATTCGCGCATTCTGTTTGCGGGGATGTGGCAGCTGGAGATTCACACGTGGGGCCGGACGAGCGGCGGAGCGGGCAGCGGATTGTTCAAGTCCACCGACGGCGGCGCCACTTGGAAACTCCTAGAAGGCCACGGCTTGCCGAAAACGCCAGTCGGGAGGATTGCGGTGCGAGTGGCGCCGCGCGACTCGAGCCGCGTCTACGCCTTGATAGAAACCGGCGACGGAGTGCCGATGGACGGCAAGCCCACACAGAGCGGGCAGCTCTGGCGCTCCGACGACGGCGGTGAGAACTGGCAGTTGGTCAACTCCGACCGGCAAATCCGAGGACGAACGCACTATTACGCGCGCGAGGAGATAGCTCCTGACAACGAGAACGAAGTGTATTTCTTCTCGGCAGCATTTTCGAGGACCCTCGACGGCGGTCATACTCTCACCAACATGCCCGCAGGCCCCGGAGGAGACAACCACGAGATGTGGATTGACCCAACCAACGGGGATCGCATGGCGGTGGTAAACGACGCCGGCGTGAGCATCTCGGTAAATCGGGGCCGCACGTGGAACCACATTCAACTGCCGATCGCGCAGATGTACCACGTGACGGTGGACGACCAAATTCCCTACTTCGTCTACGGAAACAAGCAGGACGGTCCTTCTTACCGCGGCCCGAGCAACAGCTTGCAATTTGGCGGTTTTGGCGGCGGTGGCGGTGGCCAGGGTGGACAGATCCCGCGCAGCGTCTGGCATCCGGTGGCGGGGAGCGAAAGCGGTTTTGCGACGCCGGATCCTAGAGACAACAACATCATCTGGTCGAGCGGTACCGGCGCGGGAAGCGTCGGCGGCGCGATGGCGCGTTTCGATGAACGAAATCACCAGGCGCGCGAAGTCGAGGTGTGGCCAGAAGCTGTTTCTGGAGCGAGCGCGGCGGAATTGAAATACCGCTTCAACTGGGAATTCCCGATCACGATCTCTCCCCACGACCACAATAAGGTTTACGTCGGCAGCCAGTTTGTCCATGTCACCGCAGACGGCGGGAATAGCTGGCAAGTTATCAGCCCGGACCTGACACGGAACGACAAGAGCCGGCAACAAATCTCCGGCGGGCTCACTCCGGACAATATCGGCGTGGAGTACGCGGGGACGGTGTTCGCCATCGCCGAGTCACCAAAGGAACCGGGCGTGATCTGGGCGGGCACAAACGACGGGCTGGTACAAATCACACGCGACGGCGGAAAAAATTGGACTAACGTCTCGAAAAATATTCCGAACATGCTGGACTGGGGCACCGTGAGCAACATCGAGGCCTCCCGCTACGATGCCGGAACAGCGTACCTCACGGTGGACGGCCATCAAGTGAATAATCGCGACCCGTTCGTCTATAAGACAGTAGACTACGGCCGGACGTGGACGGCGATCACCAGCGGAATTCCTCGCAGTATGCTGAGCTACGCGCACTGCGTCCGTGAAGATCCCGTGCGCAAGGGTCTGTTGTATCTGGGCACAGAAAACGCGCTCTACGTATCGTTTGACGACGGAAGAAACTGGCAGCCGCTCCAGAAGAGCCTGCCGCATGCGCCAGTCTATTGGATCGCGGTCCAGGAACGCTTTCACGATCTAGATCTGGCCACTTACGGGCGGGGTTTCTGGATCTTGGATGATCTCACGCCGTTGCAGCAGTTGACGCCGGACGTGCTCGCGTCCAACGTCCACCTGTTCGCACCGCGTGATGCGTACCGCTTCCGGCCCGTTTCGCAGCCGGCGGCGGTTTTCTACGACCCCACTGCGGGGCACAATCCGCCCTACGGCGCCTCGATCAACTTCTACCTAAAGTCGAAGCTCGGCGAGAAAGATCGGGCACGCATCACAATCGGCGACGCAAGTGGCAAAGTAGTTCGCGAGCTAGAGTGCCGGCCGCCCAGACCTGAGGGGAGTCGACCGCGTGGAGTGCCTGGTGGTCCGGGCGCAGGCGAGGGCGAAACGGGAAGTGCGGGGAGTTCAGCTTGCGAAGCGAAGTCTGGCATCAACCGCGTCTGGTGGGACCTCCGATCCGAGCCAAGCACGGAGATAAGGCTGAGAACCAGTCCGCTTTACGCGCCCGATGTGATCGTGGGGCCAGAAGGCTGGCGGCCTGCTCCCAGCGTGGGGCGGATTTCGCTGCTGGTTCCGCCGGGAACCTACACGGTGACGCTGAAGGTCGGCGAAGAAAAGTTCAGCCGGAAGCTCAACGTGCTCAAGGATCCGCATTCGACCGGGAGCGAGAGCGAAATCCAAAAGCAGTTGCAATTGCTATCGGCGCTCCGCGACGAGATGAACGCGATGGCCGCAAGTGTCAATCAGATGGAGTCCATTCGCGCCCAAATCGCCGGTCTGGAAAAGGAATTGGGAACGGAAGACGCATCGAAGGCGATTCGAAAAGATGCTGAGGACTTGGCGGACAAACTGACCGGCGTCGAAGGAAAGCTGTTGCAGCTCAAGGCGACGGGGAGAGGCCAGGATGACGTTCGATTCGCGCCTATGCTGTTGCAAAAGATCAGCTACTTGGCGGCCGAAGTGGGCGGCTCATCAGATTTTGCGCCCACCACACAGCAAGTGGCCGTGCAGGAAGAATTGAAACAGCAAGGGGACAAATATCAGCAGGAGTTTGAGCAGCTAGTGACCAAGGATGTGGCGGCCTTTAACGTCATGCTACGCGAACGGAACATTCCGAACATAATTGTGAAGACGCCTTGAGTGATGAACTATCGAGCGGCACCTTCACTCGAGCGCAGCCAATTCTGGAAGTGTCAGTGACCCGGACCTACCGAACGAATCTCTGAGGACGGATCGGCTCTGAAGTCAGGTGCGTTGGCCTTCCGTTCGGAAATTCGAGCAGGCTTGCCAGCCTGGGCAGAGGAGAAGTGTTCTTTGCGCTCGACGGCTAGAACGAAACGCGCGCGCTGAGCTGAATTTCGCGGCCAGGAGTCGCGGCTTCCGTGATGGTGCCGAATTGCGGGGTATTCACGAAGCGGTCGGGCATGCCCAGGTTCACCTTGTTGAGGGCATTAAAGAACCCGGCGCGGAACTGGAATTTCAACCGCTCGGTGAAGCCGAACTCGCGGGCGAGCGCGAGATCGAGAGTCTGCATGCCGGGTCCGGGGACAGTATTGCGGCCGACATTCCCGAATGTGAAAGCCGGCGGCGCAGCAAAGGCAGCGGCGTTGAACCAGTGCTCGGCAGTACGCGTGCCGCTCCCGAAGACGGGCTGGCCGGTCACGTTGGCGCGAATGGGGTTTTCACCGAGGACGGTGCCGGCGTTGGCGGTGTCGCCGAAGATGGAGATGGTCATGGGAAAGCCGATCTGGATTTGGTAGACGGTGGAGAGCAGCCAGTTGCGAGAAAGCGCCTTGAAAAAGCCGCCATGGCCGTAACCGGGAATATTGTATACGGCGCTGAGCGCAAAGCGATGACGCACGTCGCAAGCGAGACCTTTTTCTGCTTCGAGATTGCTGTCGTTTTGCGGGATGGAGGATTCGAACATGGGGGAGCGGAAATCGGGAGCGTTGCTGAGGCTCTTTGAAAAAGTGTAGTTGGCGAGCAGGCTAAGGCCGCGAGCGTAGCGACGGCGCATATTGATGTAGCCGGCGTCGTACCAGCTCTGCGCGGAGTTAGCGAGAAGGTTGACAGTGCTGACGGGCGTGCAGGTGGCGCCAGCGGGACAGCCTGCGGGGGGCGTAGGAGAGACAGCAACGCCGGTGGGCAACGCGGAGCCACCAACAAACGCCAGAAACTTCAGTGGACGGCGCGGGCCGATGGCGCCGGGGCCCGGAGGCGCATTGTTGATGAGATCGGCGCGCTGAAGATGGATGCCGCGCGAGCCGAGATAGCCGGCTTCGAGAGTGGTCTGGCGGCCGAGACTCTTTTCGATGGATGTGCTCCACTGCTGGACGTACTGTGCGAGAGCATACGGATCAAACGCGGTGAAGCTGACCGTGGTCGTTCCAAGGACGGCGAGACCGAAATTGAGCGAGGTTTGCGCCTGAGCGGCGTTCAACAAGGCGGCCGGCGGGTTAAAATTGTCAAACTGCTGCGTTTCCGGGAAGACAAAAGGAACGTTGTGCCGCTGGTTGCACCAGGTGTTGAGGTCGACGGGTGTAAAGAAAATGCCGTACGCGGCGTGCAGGGCGACTCCGACCTTCGAGGAATTGTGCGAAACGCCGAAGCGCGGAGCGAAATTGTGCTTGTTGGAATACATCAAGCCATCCGGAAAGCCGTTTTGCCCGCCGATGAAGGCTTGCGGAGTGCCGCTCTGAAACGTGAGGTTGGTGTTGGTGTAACGAATATCGTGCAGCGGGCTGGCGTATTCGTGGCGCAAGCCGAGTTCGATGGTGGTGCTGCGCGTGACCTGGAAGCTGTCTTGTATAAATCCGTCTGTGGACCAGGCACGGAGCTGCATCTGCGGAATGCCGGCCTGCCGCTGCTTGATGGCGGGTAAGCCGAGAAGAAAACTGGCAAGAGCGGAGCCCGTGCCGTCATTGGTCCCGGTTTGGGATGTGTACCCGCTTGTGTACTGGTAGTAGCCGCGATTCTGGAAGAAGCCCCACATCGGCCAGATGTAGCGGCGGAAACTGCCGCTGAATTTGAGGCTATGGCGGCCGTGCTGCCAGCTCAGGAGATCGCGCGCTTCGATGGTCGTATCCCAGGCTTGCATAGGCGTGGCGCCATAGGTGTCGCCCATCGGGGAAAAGCCCTGGACGTTGAACCAGGGTGCCCCAAACGCGCCTGGGCCGCCGAATCCGATGCCCAGGATCCCAAGCTGCGAAACGATGTCATTGGTGAAGGCGCTTTCCGTGAAATGGCTCATCGCCAGACGCGAAAAAGTGAGCGCGGCGATATTCACCATGCTCGGCGAAAGGATGCGGTTCCAGGCCACGCTTCCCTGCTGCGAAAAGTCGTCGTGGTTGGCGCCGAAGCCCGGCAGGTTTATGGGCATGAAACCGTTTTCGCTGCTGAGGGAGTAGCGGGCGGAAAGCGTGTCGTTATTAGAGAAGAGATGGTCAATGCGGACGGTGCCCTGATCGTTGACGTGATGTTCGTTGCGCACGTCGAGATAATTGTTGCAGTCCATGCCTGCTCCGACGACACCTGGGACGCCCGTCATGGCGCCACCGCAACTCATCATGCCAATGTCCATATTGGGCTGCGGGACGTATTTCTCCAGGAAAAGCTGGGCAGCATGGCTGATATTTTGCAACGGGATAGTGTTGTTCGGAAATGCGGCCCGAGGATTGATTGGACTGGCCGGCAGAGACGGATTCGCCACCGCGAACGGGTTGTAGATGGTGGCCCCGCTGTTCTGGAAATTTCCGGCGATTTCGTCCGGAGTGGGAACGGTCTCGGTCATGGAATCAGCTTGCGAACGGCGGAAGCCCTCGTAGTTGAGAAAGAAAAAAGTCTTGTTGCGAACAATGGGACCACCGAGCGACCCGCCGAAATTATTTTGAACGAGAAACTTTGAGGAGCCCATCGCGCCGAAAGTAAAAGCATCCATGGAGCCGTTGCGAAGAAAGTCCTACACGGTACCATGATAGGTGTTCGAACCGGAGCGGGTGACGATGTTAATTTGGCCGCCGCCAGCGCCGCCCATTTCCGCTGAATAGCTTCCCGTCTGCACTTTGAATTCCTGAACGGCGTCCGGAGAAGGGCTCAAGTTGAGCGTGTTGAACGTGGGGTCGGTATTGGTCGTGCCATCGAGCAGGAAATAGTTGGCGTTGGGGCGGTTGCCGCCGATACTGACGGCGGAGCGCTGGCCGGGGCGCCAGTACAGAGGATTCATGTCGCCTCTCTGCGCGCCATGGCTCACGTGGGCGCCCGGGACGGTGAGCACAAGATCGATGAGCATGCGGCCATTGAGAGGGAGATTGCTGACGGCGGCAGGTTCGATGACATCACCCACGCTCGAGTCGACGGTGTGAAGAACGTCGACGGCGGAAGCATCTACCTGAACGCTGCTTGCGGAAGAAGCGAGTTTCAGAGCAAGGTCGAGGGCAAGCTGCTGGCCTACTTCGAGGCGGAGAGCACGGGTGAGCGGCGCGAAACCGTGAGACTCCACCGCAACTTCATAGTCGCCCGGCAAGAGGCCATTGATTTCGAACATTCCTCGTTCGTCGCTGGCAACTGTCCGCACAGCTCGAGTGCTCGAAGAAGTGAGTCGTATGGCGGCACCCGCGATGGGGCGCAGTTGCGGATCGGTGATCACCCCGCCTAGGCCGGCATAGTTGCTCTGGCCGAAAGCATCCGTCACGCAGACAAAGAGCAGCAACAGGATCAACTTGCGCAAGTGTCCACCCCCGCGGAAAAGCGGCAAGGAAGATCCTGGCTGCCGCACCGCAACACCGGCAAAGAAACGGATCGATCGGGACTCGCCAAACAACCGAAAACGAATGCAATACATTAAAGAAGAACAGCTTGCCGGGCGCAATAATAGAAAAACACTATGAGCCCGCGGCTGAGGTCAATCCTCAGCAGAGCTTGATTCCGAGTAAGCCATAGGGCGTTATGCATCAGGCCGCGAGGTGCGGTATCTTCGGTCCAGGGAGAGCGCGGGGGAAACATGGAAGGCAGCGGGATTCATGCGGTGCAATTGGTGTTCTTGATGTTGCTGCTTTTCGTCGTGGTCTTTGCAGCGCTGGCGCGGAAACTGAAAACGCCCTACCCGATTGTGCTGGTAATCGCGGGCCTGCTGCTGAGCTTCGTCCCAGGAATCCCAAGAATCTCGCTGAATCCGGACATTGTGTTCCTGGTTGTGCTGCCGCCGCTGCTCTACTCCGGGGCATGGCTGACATCCTGGCGGGATTTCAAATTCAACCTCGTAAGTATTTGTTTTCTGGCGTTTGGGCTGGTGGGATTCACGGTGCTGGGTGTCGCAGAGGCGGCGCACCGGCTTTTCTCGGGATTCGACTGGCGGCTGGGGTTCGTTTTGGGAGCAGTGGTGGCCACTACGGACACGATCGCGGCCACTTCCATCGCCAAGCGCGTGGGACTGCCGCAACGCATCGTGGATATTCTTGAAGGCGAGAGTCTGATGAACGATGCCACGGGCCTGCTCGCGCTGGAATTCGCACTGGCCATGATTGTGACTGGACAAACACCAACAGCCGGAGCGGGCTTGCTGCGTTTGTTGTATCTCACTGCCGCGGGGCTTGGGCTGGGACTTGCAGTGGGAGTCGTGGTGCAGTGGATCCATCATCAATTGGATGACGCCCCGATCGAAATTACACTGACCATCCTCGTTCCCTATGCCGTGTACCTCGCCGCAGGGGCGATTCGCGCTTCCGGAGTACTTGCCGTGGTGGCATCCGGGCTGTACCTGAGCCGCCACAGCTCGCAGTTTTTTTCTGCGAGCGTGCGCATGCAGGCCTGGGCGGTGTGGGATTCCCTCACGTTTATCCTGAACGGACTGGTGTTCGTGCTCATCGGGCTGCAGTTGCCGTTCGTGCTGGCGGGGATTCGAGGCTACAGCATCGGTCAATTGTTGCTGTACGGCGCGCTGTTCAGCGCCATCGTGATCGTCCTGCGGTTGATCTGGATGTTTCCCGGGGCATTTTTCGCCAATCTCGTGCGCCGGCGCTTGCTCCATCAGAATGTGAAAATGCCATCGGCTCGCCAGACGTTTGTGGTTGGCTGGACGGGGATGCGGGGTGTGATTGCCCTGGCAGCGGCGCTGTCCTTGCCGGAGACGCTGGCGGACGGAAGCGCGTTTCAACAGCGGAATCTGATCATTTTCCTCACGTTCTGCGTCATTCTTGTAACGCTGGTGCTGCAAGGGTTGACGCTGCCGCCGTTGATCCGCGCGCTGGGTCTCGCGAGTGCGTCGCCGCACCATGAGGAAGAGAGAGAAGCGCGCCGCGCCATGATTGAGGCGGCTTTAGCACACCTGAGGAAAGCGCGCACGAAAGACAAGCAGGAATTCGCGAACATCTACGACGATATCGAGGAACACTACACGCAGCGCCTCGCCAGCTTACCCGGAAATGATGGGGAGACCGACGGCACGAGTTTGGCGGCGTACGCGCGGTATCGAGAGCTGGCGCGAGAGCTGCTTCGAGTGGAGCGCGGTACGGCACTACAGCTGCGGAAGGAAGGCCGCATCAACGACGAAGTGCTTCGCAAAGTGGAACACGAGCTGGACCTCAGCGAAACGCGGTTGTCACTCATATCTTGATGAGAAAGTATGGTGGAGCCGATGGGATTCGAATCCGCCAGCTGTATGGAAACAAAGGAGTTTTGCGGTGCAGCCTGGCCTTCTAAGGAACTGAAAAGAAAGGAACGGAATTCTTATTGCCCCCTTATTGCCCCTAAGAAATCTGCGGTGAAGCGGGCACAAACTTTATTTTTCGAAAAATGTTTTACTCCAATATTTTGGTCGAGATTTTGTCCACAAATCGGTGATAGCTTCCGGGTAGCCGACCACTAGGAAGTTGGACAGACCATGCAATATAAGCGCGTTGTCGGTACTAATCCGACGGACGAATCGATAACTTCCGGCTTGCCCGTCATTCGCTCAGAATCGCAGTTTTCACTTGGAGCCACTGTGCTGCTCCTCCTTGCCTGTCATTCAGAGCCACATCCAAATCAATCCGGGCTCCCTTTATTTCTATTGACGAATCCGGTGCGGCCACCGGTGCCGTCGCGGACAATGTGGACATCGGATTCAACAAATACTGGCAAGCCGGTATTAAACTAGGCAGAAACCCCGAAGAGCGGCGACGAGTAGTTCGCAGGTACGCCAGACGGAAAGGCAGCTCCGCTCGCAGTGTCCCTCCCAGCGCTGCGCCGCAGTG
>WNFA01007362.1_pt1 | contig 15330 bp, 18 predicted proteins | sample 5400481 | NCBI WGS metagenome assembly WNFA01 (sample SAMN13153340, study PRJNA577476) | soil metagenome | isolation source: 120 cm saprolite under Douglas fir tree site 2 hole 1 replicate 2 | place: USA:California | collected 2015-04-18
CTACCGTGGAATCGATTATGGAGAAGCTCTCTCGCTGCCGGCAAACGCTCGAGAAGATTCAGCCCGGCTGTACCCTGCCACGAAGCAAAAAGAAGAAGCCATAACTTGTATACTTATTTAGCGGACACTACACTAGGAGATGCTCTCACGGCAATGTTCAATCGTCGGGTATTTTCGCGTCGCTCACTCCTGACTGGCACAACAGCTTCGTTCGCAGCAGCGGGCCTTGGCACTCTTGACAACACCTTTACAACGTTCGATTCGAAGAAGTCACAAACAACCAACGATGGATGCGATGGCGAAGTTCTCGGTCAGGACCCTTTCCGTTATCGCGCGCATCGCCACTGGGGCGTGCTCGATCGTACCCACTATCCAGTAAAAGACTGCCATGGCATCTTTGTCTACCGAAAACCTCGTCTGGCCCGTTACGGTTCCCGCAGGGCCCATATAACATGTTACACAGCCTCTTTGCATCTTGTTGATTTCAAATGTGCTTCTAGTTTTGGCGAGGCACAGGTCGTCGCCAAGCGAAAAGACAGCTTGTACGAAGCGGGGAAACGCACCGGCTCATGGATAAGTACCGCCTCAATCGAGGGCAGGAGTTCGTAATCGGCGGCTACATACCGGGACCGCATGGCTTCGACTCACTTATTGTACGTTATTACCAAAACAAGGATTTGATATACGTCGCTCGCGTCCGCCATGGCTTCGTTCCAGCTTTGCGACGGCAGGTGTTCGAGAGAATCCGTGGCCTCGTCTCCTCTTTCTACTGGGTTCATTCATGGTGGTGGTTCCGAGCGCAGACCTCAGCGCTGCAGCAGGCAACCCCTTTCTTGGGCGCTACCAAGCGGGAGGCGGCGACGATTCCCCCTATGGCGATAAGGAGAAATACGAGCACTCTAAATGGCACGTTCACAGGTGACAGGTGCTTCCCTTCTTCCGTCGTTTCCTCAGACGCTCGAAAGGGAAAGGATATTGCGCGAACCTGCGACAGCGAATGGTCCCACGGTACGGCCGCGCCAGTACTTTCGGCACTGCGGCCAAGGCACTAGATGGCTCAGCTACCCCACAGTTCAGCAAGATGCGGAGTGCATTGATTGCTACACAAACGATGTGGGTGCTAGGCTCTCCGAGCCGTGAATCCAAAGCGCCCAAAAGTGGAACCTATTCGCAACCCGACTCTCTTCCCGATGGAGAAGTTGGAGGAGTCAGGCAAGCTCGCAAACAGCCTGAATGTGGAACGTCCTTTCTCTCTGCCTGGAATTCTTCTCGGCACTTCCGCGTTCACCGCAGCGGGTTGGGAAGGTTCGTTCTATCCACGGGGCATGCAATCACGCGATTTCCTTTCCTATTACGCCACACAGTTTGCCACGGTAGAAGTGGACTCGACCTTCTACGGATGTCCTTCTGCGAGCACGGTCAACAATTGGGCCGCCCGGACTCCTGAGGACTTCATTTTCTCCGTCAAAATTCCGCAGGTCATAACGCATGAAAAAGCGTTAGTCAATTGCGATTCTGAATTCGAAGAGTTCGTGAAAACGATGGAGATTCTTGGCCCAAAGCTTGGTCCGATGGTCTTTCAGTTTCCGTTCTTCGACCGCTGGAAATTCCCGAAGCAAGAAAGTTTTCTCGCCGTGCTGGCACCTTCCTAAAGAAGCTTCCTGCGAATCACAAATTTGCAATCGAGATTCAAGGTCTTGAAGATTTTTGCATTTTCTAATAACCACTACGCCGGACATGGGCCAGCAACAGCGAAACTCTTTTGGGACTTGTGGAACAAGAAACAATAGAATTGTGCCTCCGAGCGCAACTTCCACTTGAACGCGGATGAGATTTTGGCGTGTCCATAACCCTCTCCAATCCGTAAGCCAGCTTCGCACATCCAAATCTCTTATTTGTGCTAAACTTCGCACAGGAGATAGAGTATGCGAATTGGAATGGTTTCTGCTCTCTCTGTCTTACTCCCCTCGATTTACTCTCCACGTCCAGCAGCAGCTCAGTTCAATCCCGCCGGTCCTCAGTCAGTTCGCCAGGACGAATTTAAACCGGCGGGCGGAGGATTGCGTGTGAAGCAGGTGTCATCAACCCCGGAGCAAGCACTGGACTCGACACTGGTGACGTTAAAGGAAGTGCGCGCTTGGCAGAGTCATCTAAGCCAGGGGCTTGCGCACGTAATGATGAGATTTGCAGAGGATAGTGACCGACCACCGTGGCCCGTTGTTGTGAGCTTTACGGACAAACTTACACGAGAGTTGATCGGCAAGCAACCGAACAGTGCCCAGACAACAGCGATGCGGGAGTGCATTGTCGAAGTGATGCGTAGAACGGGAACCAGCAACGCTGGTTTGGCAAGCCGTCTCCGGCAAACGTTGATCGGCATTGGCATCGACTCTTCGAAGACGCAACTCGTTGTTAGGGACTTTATCGCGGTTAGAGAGACCGTCCAAGGGCCAGACGATTCCCCCGTAAGACCTACCCCCCGCGTAAACCCGCGCTGATAGCGAGAAGCTGCTTTACACCGTCAAGTCCCGATTAACACCGGACAATGGATTTGTCGGACCGGAAAAAGTAAACTGTCTTTCCCGCTTCTCCTACCGGCGAAAAATCAAACGCAGGAGTTCCAAATGGAAAGTTACAAAATGTTCATGTATTCGAATTGCGAAAGTCATTCCCGCGTGATCTGGCCCGACCCGCCAAGGACTCAGTGGACACGACCTCGTAGCAATCAAACTGCACGCCCACACTCAGTGAACCGTTGGGAGAAGTGACAGGCTTCACATGGACCACGTGACCGATACAAACCCAATCGGTTGCAGGCACGTGGCTGATTTCCTCTGGCATCCTGAAGTGGAGTTGCACTGCGGTGCTTCGGCGTAGGGACAAATTCGTCGCAAAGTGCATGCCTCCTGCGGAGATATTGAGCGTCTCGGTGCTTTGCTCTCGCGCTCCGGAGTTTAGGAGGGAAACACTGAGCCCGATTCTGAGGTTGAAGCGCCGTGCGGCGTCGTTCTATCGGTTTCATGGAAGACAACTCCTCAAGAATAAGGGGAAGCCCAGGGCTAAAATGATAGAGACTTGTTCTCTGCGAAGGGGAGATAACCATTGATATGTCACATCGGGGAATCACCTGAGCGGCGATTTACAGTCTTTTACCGATTGACAGCTCAATCGATCATGAGTAGTTATTTGTTGAATAGAAAGACCCGCCAGTCGGGACTGGGACTGCGCGTCTTGACGAGCGAGCCCTTCCATTCTGCGGCCCGGCGTAATGTCTCGCTCAGAGAACGCGCGTACCCCAGGAGGGCGGGGCAGCTACATTCGAACAGAAATCGAGCAAGCCCAGATAATGTTGCGTGAGTGAGTTATGAACGGTTCTGCCCATCGCCAAAGACCCAATAACAATAAAAAACCTTTCGATGGCAGACTTGAGAAGCGCCTCACTATGTCAGTTCCCGTCTACCTCGCAAGCTTCGGAGGACCCCGCGCCCGTGAACGAACGGTTACGGAAAACGTCAGTCCCCACGGTGCCCGCGTAATCAGCAAGCGGTCCTGGCGGTCTGGCGAAGAGGCGCTTATTGCCCCCTTGACGGGTGAGTTTCCGCAAGTAGGAACTGTGGTTTATTCCCGGCGCAAAAACGGGGGAGGGTGCTTTTGCCTGGGTGTAGAATTCCTGGATCGCTCGGTCAAATGGGAGAATTAGTCCGTACGAGCGTAAGAAGACTCGGACCTCGCGCAGAGGCGGTAAAGAAACTTACTATAGCTGCACCCAATGTTGCACCCAAAACCGAGTCATCTCGTATTCGCAAGTTAACGAGAGACCTGTTCCAACTGTCGCGGTAGGGACGACCATCGCTCCGCCTGCAGGGCAGCCCGGGTTCGAAAACTGGAGGCTACCACCGAAGAGGCGACGAATGATCGGAACAACTGTGTTTTCAGATCGGACGGAGTTTTCGGTAACCACTAACCACAGGCGATGAAATGGATGAAAAGAACGACCAGCTTGCGCATCGCAGAATCGTAGCAGGACGACGGGGAATCCTGAGGAATCATGGGCGAAATAACAATTCGCCAGAGACAGCTGTCCTGTTTGCTCAGAGCGCCCGGCCCAGTGAGATTCCAGGTGACGCCCTTCTCCGAACAATCATTCAAAATTGTGACAGTGATGATGACGGACTGACCCTGCGTGATGGTTTTCGAGCTGCCGCCAGGAAAACTAATCGATATCGCCTGCGCGCATGTGCTTGTATTGTTTCCGCAGCCGGAGAGAATCGTCGCGGTGAAATTTGCCGCTGCCATTAAAGCGCTCCAAGTATGCCTTCTTACTCCGTGCATCGCTGAAACTCCTTTCCTGCGCTGGTCCGGTGACTGCGTCCCTGGCACGCGAGTGGAGATCGAAGAGATTCCGTAAATCTCTTCTTGGGTGCATTGGGCGCAAGAACGAGCCATTCTAAGGATCGACCGCACCGCGACTGTGACGAGGGTGGAGTACTGGATCGCACCGGGGCGTCACCGTGACTGTGAACGGCTGAGCGACGGGAGGCGGCGGGGTGCTGCCGCTCCCGCCGCATGGTTCGAGGAATGCGCAGCGGCGGCAGGAGGAAGCCGGTACACGCAATGGCCCCGACATTGTTCTTTCAACTTTCTCGCAGGTGATCGCCTGGCCACTCTACGGCTGGCCACAGAGCGATTGCTCCCGCGTCGTTACAACAACTTTGGGGAAGTCCGGAGACGGTTTGGTCAGCAGAGAATTCATCGGCTGGCCCCGAAGATTCATGTCGAGAAATGCGGCGACGTAATTCCGAACGACTGCCACTGTCCTTTCCGGACCAATTGGACCCGTCTGTACAGCTAGCTCTGGAACATACGCAGCCAACCATACGGCGTCTGACGGAGTCATGTGGTCAGCGCCGATGAGATTGACTGCAAAGCGAAAGCCGCGCAAATGCCTCCAAAGCGCGCATTCGTTATCGCTCCATTGCTCGCGCCCGGTCGCAAGAATCAGAACGGCTTTGTCTGTCCCCAGGGCAGACGCATTCGTCACAACTCCGTCTAGAATGACACCCGCTTTGAACCGAGCGTCGTGCTCCACACTAAAAATGGCAGCTTCGCCTCCTAGCGAGTGTCCCACAAGACCAACACGAGATAGATCCAACTGGCCTGCGAATGGGCTGTCGGTCCCGCCATTGAGCCGGGCGAATTCATCCAGGATGAACTTCAAGTCCTGCAAGCGCACGGACCGAGCAAGCGATAGAGATGCCTCATCAAAGCTCAAGGACTCGGGAGCAAGATAGCTGCCGACCATGGACTTGGCCAGCCGCCCGTCGGGAAATTCAACGGCGGTCGTTTCGTATGTGTGTGCCACGGAGGCAACGACATAGCCGCGGCTGGCGAGGTCTTCGGCGATGAAAGTGTAATCGGTAAGCGTACCGGTATAACTGTGGGTCAGCACGATTACCGCATAGACTCCCTTAGCAATCGGCGCATTCCAGCAACTATTCGTTCGGATATTTGGCAGATGGATGTTCGCCAACTCGGAGAGGTAGGCCCAAACCTGCAGCGACATATATGCTGCGGGTTGGCAGGGCACGTCCATCAACATTGGATACCAGAATCGGACGAGCAGCTCTCGTTTAGTCTCTGCCCCGAGATATGGGTCATTCCTCTTGGAATCCACGATTCGCATTGCGAGAGTTCCGACCCTATTTGGTCCCGTCGGTGCGGGCACGCCGGCTGTCAGCGGCGCCGCGAGAGCTTGCGGCGCTACCGCACCTTTTACGATTACGAAGGCCAATACGGCGAGAGCTCCTGCCAGCGCCCCACGACGACGTTTCCAATGGAGATGTGTCAAACCCACTTAATTCTCCCGCCGCATAACTCTTCGGCTTACTGCTCGAAGATCTGAACTGTTGGAGCCGTGTCGGTTGTGCTTGCGTCAAGCAGCACAAACCTGCTTGGCGAGATGATGTAAATCACGCCGCTGTTGGTTGTGGTCGTGCGCCCACTGGAGGACACAGTGAGCTGGGACGACCCTGCGCCAGCCACCGTCAGGGTGCCGCTGCTCGAACTGCTATCTTGCGTCACCTTGAGGAAGCGGGGGCAGCCGGCCGGCCCGAGAATGACGAGCAAAGCGATGCCGGCCAGAATGCCAATCCGCGCATTCCTGAATACTCGCCGCCGGGAGCAAGCAACCAGCGCGCAAAGTACCGTACACAAAGCCAAGAGGGACCAGCGCCAGGCTGCAGCGGACGCCGTGGTGGCCACGCCCACACCGAACGCGGAGTGGGACACAGAGGGCGCCGGGCCGCGGGAGAGGGCGTTAGCCGCTAGCCGAATTGCGCCCGTTGCGACGCCTGAGGAGACAGTGGAGGCTGAGACTGCGGGCGGCGCGGCGCCGAAAAAGTAGTTGCCTCTAATGGACGAACTGGAGAATGGCCCTCCCGACTGCGGTTCGAGGAAGCCGAAACCCACACTCCCGCCTGTGTCCAAGAAGAACGCTTTGTTTGTATCTACGAGGTAGAGAATGGGCTGGCTGCCAGTTCCTCCGCTTATCGCAACACGCCCATTGGAAGCGACAGAGTAAGTGAGACCGCTTGTCGCAGTGTTCGACGTGATCGTTCCGCCCTTGTTATCGTCGAATGTCGTGCCCAGTCCACCGTTTCCGTCGGGAGAGAACAGGCCGATTTTGACATTCGATTGTGCCGTGGCCGAAGCGGCATTCACCCCCACTTCGTAAAAGACAGCGCTGGCGTTTAGCGAGCTATTGCTGAAAGAAGTGGAGGCCTGCGAGAGCTCCGTGCCGCTGGTGAGCCCGGCGAAAGAAATCGCGTCGGTCGAAATAACCAACAGCTCGTTTGTGGAAACAACAAAGACGCTCTGGTGCGAGCTGCTACCCGCCGAGGTCAGTGTCACCGTCGCACGCCCGTTGGTGCTTGAAGGTGCGGTGTAAATGCCAGTGAAGCTGAGGCCGTTGGTTACGGTGCCAGTGTCATTTACGTCTTCCGTGCCCCCTGTGATGTTTCCGGCGCCGTCGGCGGTGAAAACACCGGCGACTGCGCGGCGCTTACCCGAGGCGGCCTGGCCTATAAAGCCGAAGGCGTAGGGGCCAGTAATGCTGCTCTGAGAAAAGGCAGTGGTGTCTTGCAGACGCATAACACCCGAGCCGCGCGTGCCGCTAGTGCCGGTCGTGTCGTCGAATTCGATCAAGCGCGCCTTGGTGGCCACGCCGCTGCTGTTGAGCGAACCGACAGCAAATGCGTATGTCATCTTGCCGCCAAGGGAATTCGTGAACGTGGTTGTTCCGCGATTATCCACCCCGATGACGTAGGTACCTGTGAAGGTAACGCTGGCGTGGATTCCCGATGGTTGATTAATATCCTCGATGCCGCTGGCGATGTTCCCGAAGCCGTCTGCCGTAAAGCTTCCGGCAGTGGCGACCTGCATACCGCTCGAGTCGTCGAAGCCATTAAACAGGAACGCGTAACGGCCATTCAGCGCGGCATCGGGATTCACGACTATGATTGTCGCGGAGCCGGACTTCGTTGTGTCAGCCACCGAAGTGGCTGCGAGGGTCACCGTTGGATTCGCTGGCACGGTGCCCGGCGCGTTGTAGATTACCGAGGTTGACGTTTGATTCGAGAGCGTGCCGCAGCCGGGCGAACATGCAGCAGCGCTCTGCGTCAGGGTCCAAGTGGCGCCCTTGTTGCTTGGGTCGGCGCTGACCGTGGCGGTGAACTGTTGGGTGGTGTCCACGGCAACGGTGACGGTGGCCGGCGAGACAGAAACCAAGATGGCCGGAACCGTGATCGTAGACGAGCCTGTTTTGGACGTGTCGGCCACCGAAGTCGCGGTGAGGGTCAGTGTTAGGTCGCTTGCGGGTGGGGTGGCTGGGGAGTTGTAGGTCACCGAGGTTGACATCAGGCTCGAGAGCGTGCCGCAACCAGGTGAGCAGCTCGCTCCTCCCTGCGTTAGGGTCCATGTAACCGCCGCGTTGATGGCCGTAACCGCGGCGCTGAACTGCTGAGTCGTTGTTGCTACGACCGTGGCGTTGTCCGGCGAAACCGAAACCGTGAGCATGGGAACCGTGATCGTAGTGGGACTGTTTTTGGTCGCATCCGCGACCGAAGTCGCAGTGAGGATTACCGTCAAGTCGATCGCTGGTGGAGTGGGCGGAGCGGTATAGGTAGTTGGCGTTCCGCTGAGCGTTGTGGCGGGTGAAACTGTGCCGCACTGCGCTGTCGAGCAGGACACACTCCAGGTGACTCCCTTATTCGCGGCGTCGTTGGCGACGGCTGCAGTGACTTGCGCCGTGGCGCCTGCCAGCACCGTTGCCGTGGCCAACGAAACCGAAACACTGATGGGTGGTGGCGGGCCCGAGGAGGCTCCGCACCCGGAAATAAAAACCGCCACAACTACAGCGATCGGCATTGCGGTCAGCGGAATACGTTTCTTCGAAGTCATGGCGAACCTCTCATTCGGACTTTGCGAGCATCTCTGCAGTTAGTGCAGCTAGTTTTTCGCTGACCGGCCCAGCCGCGCGAGCTATGCGCTCAGTCGTTTTCTTCGGCAGAAAAAGTATTCTTTGCCTTGAGGGTGATGACAACCGGGAGGCTTGTGCCATTGGGTAGCACGAGCGATTTTTGAACTCCACGTACCTCCCTCTGGTTATCGACCGCAACAGTAGACACGACGGACGTGCGGACCAACTGCCCCGATTCGTAAAACTTCACTGTCAATGTACTCGTGCAGTCGGGATTCACCGTCAGTGTTCCCGAGAACGTCTCATCGGCAAAACCCTCGCCGACGCTTCGAGACTCCGTACCAGAGACATTCCCTGAGGCATCTACCGTGACTTTACCGACAGCCGCGATCGGAACCGTCCCCGTGGGAAGAAGGATTGTTCCGGTGAGGGTGAACCCAAAGTTTCCGGCGCTGCCCGCCAACGAGCACTGTCGAGCGTGAGCCGAGGGCGCTGCCCCTAGGCCAAGCGTGGCGAAGAGAATCGGTAAGAGAGTTGTCAAGAGAACCTTCCGTTTCATGAATATCCTCCTCATTCAATCTTTGAGACTTGTGGTACGACCGTAGCGGACCATGGCTCCCACGGCGATCAGGTTCCGGGCACAGCGCCTTCGGCCGCTTACTCGTTCTTCTATCCTTTAACGCGACGTTTCGGCGCAAGAGGGGTCAGGATTAAGAGTTACGGGGAACTGGGAATGAGGATAGAATCTGCTCTAATCCGCTCAGGGGAGCTGACGATCCGGGAGGTCAAGGGTGGAGCCCCCATCTGCAGATGTAACCCTTCTTCTAACGCAAGTGGCAAACGGGAATCAGGATGCCGCTGCCCGACTGATTCCCCTGGTTTATGAGGAGCTTCATCGACTCGCGGAACGTCGGCTTCGCCTGGAGCGGCCCAATCATACGCTTCAACCGACTGCGCTGGTGCATGAGGCCTATTTGAAGCTCGTGGCACAGCGAAATGCAAACTGGCAAAGCAGGGCTCACTTCTTTGCCCTGGCGTCTCAACTCATGCGGCGCATTCTGGTGGATTATGCGCGGAGTCGCCTCCGAGCCAAGCGAGGCGGGAAACAGGTGAAATTACCTTTGGACGAAGCTCTTCTTTTCACCGAGGACCGCTGCGATGAACTACTGGCCTTGGACGAGTCTTTGGAGAGGCTCGAAAAGTTGGACGCTCGGCAGAGCCGCATTGTCGAGCTGCGCTTCTTTGGTGGTCTCACGGTGGAGGAAGCAGCGGAAGTCCTAGGTATCTCCCCCAAGACCGTAAAACGCGAATGGAGTACGGCCAAAGCCTGGCTCTATGGAGAACTGAAAGAGCGCCATGGACATGACCCCGGACAACTGGAAAAGGGTTAAGGCGCTGTTTGAGGCGGCCCTACAGCAGGAACCGTCGCAACGCGCGTCCTTTCTCGCGCTCATCCTCCCCGAAGAGGATTTGCGTCATCAAGTTGAGAAGCTCCTTGCCGATCATGACGAGGCGGGGAGTTTTCTGAGTGATCCAGTCTTGGGTCGTGAGATTCTCGAACAGGAGCCGATTCATCCTCCGGCTTTCACCTCTGGAGAAATAGTTGGTTCTCACTTCAAGATCGCGCGCTTGCTGGGCACGGGCGGGATGGGTGAGGTATATGAGGCCGAGGACCTGAAGCTGCTCCGTCAGGTCGCCCTTAAATTTTTGCCCGAGAAGTTGTCGAGAGATCTTCAGGTGCTCGAGAGATTCCAGCGCGAGGCGCGGGCGGCCTCGGCGCTCGACCACCCGAATATCTGCACGGTGTATGAGATCGGCGAAGACGGACGTCGGCCGTTCATCGCCATGCAGTATCTCGAAGGCGAAACGCTGCAGCAGCAGATCCACGGGAAGCCGCTCAAGACGTCAACGGTGCTGGTGCTGGGGATGCAGATCACCGACGCGCTCGATGCGGCGCATTCCAAGGGCATCATCCACCGCGACATCAAGCCCGCGAACATCTTTGTCACAACGCGCGGGCAGGCGAAGATTTTGGACTTCGGCTTAGCGAAGCGGGAGCCGGCACACAGGCGAGTGGCGGAAGCGGTCGGCGCGTCGGGAGCCCCGGCTTCCTCAGTGTCGCAAGAATCTCTCACCAGCCCAGGTTTCGCCCTGGGCACGATCGCCTACATGTCTCCCGAGCAGGTGCGTGGCGAGGACCTGGCCACGCGAAATCGATCCCGGGATTCTGTTGGGGATGGAGCAGATTATTGCCAAGGCGCTAGAGAAGGATCGGGAGGTACGTTACCAACACGCCGCCGACCTGCGCGCCGATCTGAAGCGGCTGAAGCGCGACAGTGAATCGGGACGTATACCCAGCTCCGTCGCCAGTGCTAACGCCCAAAAAGAAACCGGCACGCGAGCGCACCGGCGCAAATTGTTGATGATTCTTATTGCGGCGGTAAGTCTTATCGTACTGGCCGGAATTACGTTTGGTTTCAATCTTGGCGGGGTGCGCGACCAGCTGTTCCACAACGACCGACCTTCTGCGCTCGACTTGAAACTGGTGAGGCTCACGGACAACGGGAGCGAAAATCCCGTTCATTACGCAGCAATTTCACCAGACGGGAAGCACCTAGCCTACACCGACGCTACAGGAATTCACGTCAAAATCATCGAGACCGGTGAAGTCAGGACCATTCTTCCTCCGGCCGATTCCCAAACCGGACCAAGTTCTCCCGATTTCGCCTCTCCCTTCCCCGTCGCTTGGTTTCCCGACGGGAGCAAGCTACTGGTCAGCACAAGAACCGGACCAACAGTCTGGTCCATTTCCCTTATCGCCGGAAGCACTCGGAAGCTTTATTCCGGCGGCTGGGGCTCAGGCGTCTCGCCAGACGGCTCGTGGATTGCGATCGTTAAGAAGGACGCCGAAATCTGGCTCATGGGATCGCACGGGGAAGAGGCTCGCCAAGTGGCCATGGCTGAATCGGGAAGTGCGATCGGCAGGGTATTCTGGAGCCCCGACAGCGGCCGAATCGCTTACATGAAAATCTACTACAAGCCGCAGAGACTCGAGTGCGCGCTGGAGAGTCGCAGCCTTGTTGGGGGGCAGCCGACCGTGCTCTTGTCTGAAACCAAGTTGTGTCAGGAACAGGCTCAAAGTTTCTGGTGGGCCCCCGACGGTCGCATCTTATTTTCCCTTCGCGAAATAGCGGGTGACTCCAATCTCTGGGAAATTAAGACCGATAGCCGGACCGGCAAGCCGCTTGGAACGCCGAAACGACTCACCAACTGGTCGGAGTTCGCCATGCATGGAATCAACGGCTCGGCGGATGGCAAACGCCTTATCTTTCTCAGATCTTGGTTTCCAAATGATGTTGAGATCGCCGAACTAGACTCTAGAACACCTGCGCGGCTGCGTGCGCCCCGCCCGCTTACGACAAAAGAGCACACCGCCTGGCCTACGGCCTGGACACCCGATAGCCGGGAAGTGATTTATCACACAGCGAAAAGCGGGAATAACGACATCTATAAGCAAGCGCTAGATGCAGATTCACCAGAACCCATCATTGTAAGTCCGGGGGAGCAACTCTCCGCTCGTTTGAGCCCGGATGGCTCATCACTAATCTTCATGGATCTGCCGAGCTTCTGGAATTTTGGTCCCAGCACTCTCGTCCGTATCATGCGACTTCCCTTCTCGGGTGGACCTCCCGAACTCGTGCTCACCACAGATAGGTACAGCGGCTATAACTGTCCACGGAGTCCCGCCTCATTCTGCGTGCTCGGTGAACGAAGTCCGGACGAACGGCACCTCGTCTTCTTCGCTTTTGATGCGATGCAGACCCTAACGCCAGGCACCTCCAACGGAGGCAAAGGCCGCGAACTCTTCTCGGTGGACACGGAGTCTGGACGATCTTACGGCTGGGACCTTTCCCCGGACGGCTCGCTCCTGGCCGTATCGAAGATTGATGAGCGCGAGATACGGATTCGCTTCATTTCCCTGAAAAATAGTCGAGCTTATGAAGTGAACCTACACGGTTGGGCCAAACTCAACGGCATGGATTGGTCTGCCGATAGCCGGAGCTTGTTTATCTCCAGCCGCACGCCTAGCGGCGCTGCACTGCTGCAAGTCGATCTGCGAGGCCACGCTCATGTCTTGTGGCAGCGGAAAGCAGCTTATCAAATTTGGGCTGTGCCTTCTCCCGACGGTCGGCTACTCGCAATCCTAAACGCAACAGAGCGTCGCGACGTGTGGATGGCCGAAAACTTCTAACGGACGCACCGCGCACCTGCCGGTCGCCGCCCCTTGCTCTGTTTGTTCTACTGCGGCCGCCACCAGATGCAAGCCATGGGTCTTGCGTGCAACATTGGGTGCAACAAAGAAGGAAAATGGCACCCAATTTCTTGTGAGCGACTGTGCCTACCGAAAATCTCCTCTGACCGCCAAAAGCCCGTGTAACAATGTTACTTGCCCTGCCTTCCCAAGCTCTCACGTCGATATGGATGTCGCTGATTCTTAAGCCCTTCGCGTCCGATATCATTATCGCGAACGACAGCTCACACCGCTCTGCGATCCGCACCAAGGCAGTGCGATCCGGCCCAGCATCACTCCGAACCGCCCCCGGTTCGTTGCCTCTAGGGCTCTTTCGCAGAGAATGAAAGAGTTCACAATCGTAGGCCATCTCGCATCAATCCGTTCCAGTATAAAGGCAACATCTTTGAAGGCACGATCCACGAAGAATCCCTTTGCCATATTCGGTTTGTTCGTGTCCAAGTCGATGAGCCTCCGCGCAGCCAAAATCGTTGCGGCAAACAGAATGGCAAACTTTCTTTCCTCGGTCATTTTATGTAAAGCGGGAAGTTTCCTACCCTCGAATGAGGTGTTTACCGGATTGACGTTAATTGGTTGCTGATAGAACCTCTGCCGGTAGCCGAACCGATATCCAACGGGCATTGGAATCGTCTGGAGGCTAGCAAATGGCTCGATACCTCCGTATACGGTGCATCGTGAAGACCGAGCGAACGGGCGCACATGAGCGCATCAATGCGATTTGTGGGCTCACGCCGGATGGAAGTCATTGGACGCTAACACACGAAGACGCTGTTTCACAGCTCGAGAATGGGAACTGCCGGTTTTACATAGAGAGACCTAGAGATCAGCGATATGACGTAATCGTCGCAATGGATGTTCGCGCCCATAGGTACCTCAGAACGGTCGCAGATAGAGATTAACCCGACCAACTTCTGTATCTCCCGGCCTGTCCTCACGTCGCGCATACACCCTACTCCATACCGGGCCCGACCGGACTGGGAGCAGCGCTGGACCGACTGGAAGTGGCAGAGGAACCCGGATACCGCGCTCTACCTTTGTGAAGGACAAGCCAGGGGATTGCTCCTCATTCGGTGAGGTCTGCGAGGATTCCCGCATGAAGCGCCGCAAGCATAGACAAGTCTCGAAACCTGCGAGCCCTCCCACTCCCACGATTCCCAGTGAGGTGGAAAAACCTGCTAGCCCTTCCGTCGCGCTTGCCGGAGCGGACCGCCGGACTCATCCTCGCTACGAATTCATTGCCGCTGTTGAGGTAGTAGCGGCTGAATCCGGTGCGCGGATTGAAACGCGCGTCCGTGACTTGAGTCAGCAAGGCTGCTATGTGGACACGAACAACCCTCTTCCTTTAGGGACGGTTACGGACGTACGCATCACAAAAAGTGCACAATTGTTTGAAGCTGGGGCAAGAGTCGTCTACTCCCGAGCTAGCAAGGGCATGGGTCTGGTGTTTACCACCATTGAGCCGGAGCACCTTCAGACTCTTGGGACGTGGCTCACCGAATCCCGCGAAACCTCCTGGCTCGCAGCAAACCGCCGAAGGAGTCAGCGAGTATTGATGACCATTCCAGTGCGAGTCTCCGGGCAGATGGGCGTCGGATTGCCTTTTGAAGAAGAGACGCAAACCAAGGCCATCAGTGCTCACGGTGCATTGATTCTCCTATCGACACAGGTGTACCGAGGACAGCGGCTCACTCTGTCGAACGTCCAGACAAAGGCGGCACTGGAATGTGTTGTGGCTCACATAGCCCGGCGCCAGGGCGAGCATCCACAAATGGGAGTAGAATTCGTGCTACCCAATCCTATGTTCTGGCACGTAGCCTTCCCGCCGAGAGATTGGACACCCCGGCACCCAGATGCAAAATCCCCCCCGCTTCAGCAAGTGTGAAACTCTTGGGAACTCCCCTGCCGACCAGTAATTGGCCCTGGCAAAGGCGGGCATCGGCATACATCGTTAAAGCGTTTGCTGGAGGAAGCGTCCTCAGTCAACCGACAGGTTTTTTCATAAGCTGTTCTAAGTGTTCGAACGTGCTTATGTGGCCGCAAGATTTGGCGGCCTCTGGAATCTCATCCCGTCCGATACCTAAATGAGCAAGGTCTCTGGCGAGTTGGGTATACATCCTGCTGTACGTGGGGTCTCCTTTGGTGGTGCCTTTCTCCTTGTGCACATTCAGCGCGAGTTCTAGGCTCCTGAAATACCCGACGACTTCAGGCTGAATTTCCATCCCTGTTCCTCCCGACGCGGGATTCCATTACTCGCCTATGGCTGAGATTCATGTCGGCACCTCAGCATTCACAGCGACAGGCTGAGGCGGGCAAACCAGAACGGCGCCTCCGCAGAAGGGCATTTGTTAGTTGAATGATTTAGCCGCATCTTAGGTCATGCACTGACGGATTACAATCTGTGCATACCTGTGGTGTCATACCTGTGGCTGGCGAATTGTCAATTCGCGCATGATTCCTCGGGATTCCCCGTCCTGCTACGATTCTGCGATGCGCAATCTAGTCGTTCTTTTCATCCACTTGATCGCCACCTTGGCCCGGTTGC
>WNFA01008764.1_pt1 | contig 15330 bp, 9 predicted proteins | sample 5400481 | NCBI WGS metagenome assembly WNFA01 (sample SAMN13153340, study PRJNA577476) | soil metagenome | isolation source: 120 cm saprolite under Douglas fir tree site 2 hole 1 replicate 2 | place: USA:California | collected 2015-04-18
TTCAGAAGAACATCCTCAACCAACACTTTAAGTTCAGGCTCTATCTCTTCATAGACCTCGAGCATCCCGGCATTCACGATGCCCATGTCCATGCCAGCCGTAATCGCGTGATAAAGAAATGCGGAGTGCATAGCCTCGCGCACCTTGTTATTGCCTCGGAAGCTGAACGAGATGTTGGAGACACCACCGCTGACCTTGGCGTGCGGCAGGTTGGTCTTGATCCAGCGCGTGGCGTTAATGAAGTCAACCGCGTAGTTGTTGTGCTCCTCCATGCCCGTGGCGACGGTGAGGATATTTGGGTCGAAGATGATGTCTTCTGGCGGTAAACCGACTTCGTCGACGAGTATTCTGTAAGCCCGCTCGCAGACGCGGATCTTGTCCTCGTAGGTGGCCGCCTGGCCCCGCTCGTCGAACGCCATCACCACCACCGCCGCGCCATATTTGAGGACGGTGGCGGCGTGCTTGCGAAACTTTTCTTCGCCCTCTTTCAGCGAAATCGAATTGACGATGCCCTTGCCCTGCAGGCACTTCAGCCCGGCCTCAATGACCTCCCATTTCGAGGAGTCCACCATAAACGGCACCTTTGCAACTTCGGGCTCACTCCCCAGCAATTGCAGAAAGCGGGTCATTGCGGTGACGCCGTCGATCATGCCTTCGTCCATGCATATGTCGAGGACATTCGCTCCGTTCTCGACCTGCTGCCGGGCGACGCTTACCGCTTCCTCATATTTGCCCGCCTTGATCAGTTTGGCGAACTTCGGCGAACCGGCCACATTGGTCCGCTCACCGATCATGATGTAGACACCGGGCTGCTGGGTGAACGGCTGTGAACCCGACAGACGAAGCGGCTTCGTGCGCGTCGTCTCGGGCACAGTTGTGCTCGAGGGAATGCTCACTCTTTGCTCTCGCTTTGGAGGGCGTAGGATTCGGCAGGAGGCTGAGTCCCGTACTTTCGAGGAGGCTGGCCTTCGAGCGCTTTGGCGATCGCCGCGATGTGCTCAGGCGTGTTCCCACAGCAACCGCCGGCAATGTTAATCAACCCTCCCCGCGCGAAGTCGCCCAGATAGCGGGCCATATCTTGCGGTCCCAGATCGAAACCGGTTTCCGACAGCGGATTCGGCAAACCGGCGTTTGGGTAACAGGAGATAGCCACATCCGCCTTCTCCGAGAGTTCCTCCAGGAACGGGTACATCAGATCGGGACCGAGCGAGCAATTGAGTCCCACGGAGAGAGGCTTCACGTGCCGCACCGCGTTCCAGAATGCCTCCGTCGTCTGCGCCGATATCATAGTCTCGCCGCCCCGCCCCACCGCCGCCGAGATCATCACCGGCAGTTCTTTGCAATCCTCGTCGAACACCTCACGGATGGCGACTAGGGCTGCCTTCGCGTTCAGGGAGTCGAAGATCGTCTCGACCAGCAGCAGATCTACGCCGCCGGCAATGAGTGCGCGCACCTGCTGCGCGTAGGCGGCTTTGACCTGATCGAAGGTGATCACGCGAAAGCTTGGATCATCGGCATCGGGCGAGTTCGACAGTGATACGGTCAGCGGCCCGATCGCCCCCGCCACGAACCGTTGACGCGAGGTTGCAGCACCCAGACGATCGGCCCATTCGCGGCACTGCCGCGCCGATTGCTCATTGATATCCCAGGCCAGGCTGCCGAGAAACGAGTCTTCGACGATCTTTTGGTAGAACGCTGGATCCTTACGGCCGCCCCGTTCCCGCGGATCTTCGACAAAGAATTCGCTCTGGGTAATGCTGGTTGCCCCGAAGGTATTGGTCTCGATGATGTCCGCCCCTGCCTCGAGAAATCGCCGATGAATATCGCCGATCATTTCTGGCTTGGTCAGCGAGAAGAGGTCGCCGTTGTTCAGCAGGCTCTTTGTCGAGTCCCTAAAGCGCTCCCCGCGGATGTCCGCTTCCGTCATTCCATAAGTGCGGATGGTCGTGCCCATCGCTCCATCGATGATGGCAATTCGACTCTCGAGGATCTTTTCCAGAGGATGTTGGCGGGCTCTCGTCATGTCTTTTTGATGACCTTAGGCAGCCTTCGATTCGGCCTTAACTTTTGCCTTAACTTTGCGACATTGCTGCAAAATATGCTTCTTTATTATAGCGATTGGCAGTATGTCCAAGCTCTGGCTCGTGTAATCACTGATGTCATCGTGATAGCGTTGAAAATGCGTTGGAGCCAGAAGATGCTTGACTCAGAAGACTCTGTTCTCAGGGCATGACAGCAATATCTACGGAGAATGACTAGCGACCAACATCCGTATACAACAACGCCGGTCCCGCTGGGGACCGGCGTTTGGTAGAAAATCTCGAAGTTCGCTAATCCCCGATCACGCCCGCATCCGTTTCCGATTGCGCAAACACCTGATTGGCTCCCATATGCGCCGGAGCCGGCGCCAGCATCTGTTCTTTGCGGTAAATCAGATTGCTCGCATTGAAACTCGCCAGCTCAAATCCATGGCCATGCGTGATCGCATCGGTAGGACAAGCTTCCACACAATACCCACAAAATATACATCGATTATAGTCGATGTTGTAGACGCGGGCGTAGCGTTCAGCGCCTGAAACCCTTTTCTCTGCAGTGTTTTCCGCGGCTTCTATGTAGATGCAATTCGCGGGGCAAGCGGCGGCGCAGAGGAAACAGGCTACACATTTCTCCAGTCCATTTTCGTCACGCTGTAGGACGTGCATGCCGCGAAAGCGTTCCTGAAATTTCGCGCCCTTCAGCGGGCCGGGACCGTCGGGATAGTTCTCGACGGTGGTTGGCTGAAACATCTCCTTCAGGGTGATGGTCATCCCCTGCGCTATGGCACTGATGTTTTTGATCACGGACATGCTTCATTAGTATAGCGGAAGAGGCGGGTTTCGGCGGTCAGCGGTCAGCCGTCAGGTATCAGTTCTCAGCTTTTCGGTATTGGCTTTTCGAAAATGGCTACCAAGGGCGGGGGGTCTTTCGTGGACGTTTAAATCTCTGTCTAATCATTGAAACTCTAGAGGTGCGCTGCGTCGCGCCGGCGCCAAATGGCGTTCCAATTTATGGCCTGCCGCAGTGTGCGTTCCTCTCTTTTCATTTTCTTCGTTATCTTCGGCTGTGCTTCCGTTTTTCTTTTCAGCTGGTTTTCAGGTAGGGCCTTGGGTCAGGAATCTGACAGCAAGACTACTCACTCTTCTCCGCGCGGGCGCGACGGAGATCGTCCTTATCTGCGGGATCGCTTGGACTGGAACTGGAACCAACGGGGACGAACTTTGCCTCGGGGAGAATCGGCGGCGGGGCTGCGGTTTCGGGCTTACCAACAGAAGATGGCGATGCGGGTTAAGCGCGCGGCTGCGAATGCGAAGTCTACATCCCCAGGTGCGCTGTCCTCCACATACCCACCCAAGAGGAGCTTGGATGGGGCACCCGCTTTTCCTTCGGGCTCTACAGTGTGGGCGCCGGTGGGGCCGGCTCCGCTGGCTTCCGACGCTACGGGCGATGGAATGCAGGATTACAACTGGGTCTCGGGGCGCGCTACTTCGGTACTGATCGATCCTGCGGACACGACAGGAAACACGGTGCTGCTGGGCGGCGCGTATGGCGGGCTTTGGAAGTCCAGGAACGCGGGCAGCCTGAATTCCAATCCTGCTTCGGTCACTTGGCAGTCTTTGATTGACGATCAGCCGACGCTCGCCGTGGGGGCGATTGCTTTGCAGCCGGGCAGCAGCAGCGTCATTCTGGTCGGATCCGGTGAGACAAACAGTTCGGGGGATTCCTATTACGGGCTGGGGATTCTGCGTTCCGTGGATGGAGGTGCCTCGTGGACGCAGATCCAGAGCGCGGGGACGGGGCAGTCTTTCTTAGGCGTCGGATTCAGCAAGATTGCGTTCAGCACAGCGAATTCCAGCCTGGTTGTGGCCGCGACGGCTGGCGACAACGGCTTGTACCTTGGCCGGGAAGAGGATGGGAATTCGACGGCTCGCGGGCTTTACTACTCGCAGGACGGTGGAGTGACGTGGAATCGCGCCATCCTCTCGGACGGTGCGGTTCCTGCCTCGGCTACGGCGGTGGTTTACAACCCGAGCCAGGGAGCGAGCGGGACTTTCTACGCTTTTATCCGGCGTCACGGGCTGTACTCCTCGACCGATGGCCAGCATTTCACGCGGCTGGCTACGCAACCGAGCGCGGGCCTTGCATCGGGATTGTGTCCGGCTGGTTCGAACGCCAGTAGTTGCCTGATTTATCGCGGCGAGTTCGCGATGGTGCCGGGGCGCAACGAGATGTATGTGTGGGTCGTTGACGTACAGCCTGACGGCTTCGGAAATCCGGCGCCCGTTGACGAGGGCATCTGGCGATCGACGAACGGCGGAACTAGTTGGACAGCGATTCCGGACAACGGCATTACGAACTGCGGCGACAGCGCGTTCGGACCCAACAGCGGGTGCGGAGTGGAGCAAGGTTACTACAACCTGGAGTTGGCCGCAGTCCCGAACGCAGCGGGAACGGACCTGTACGCGGGTGCGATCAATCTTTACAAGTGCACATTTGCGTCCGGGGGCACGACCTGCACGCAAGGCGACTGGATCAATCTGACGCACGTCTATGGCTGCAACCCGGGCCCGCTGGGGGCGCCGGCGCATGTGCATCCAGACCAACACGGATTGGCGTTCATGGTTGCGAGTGGCAAAGCAGTGGGCTACTTCGCGCATGATGGCGGAATCAGCCGGACGCTGGATGGCTACGCCGGCCTGAACACGGGAAGTTGCACGGGGACGAATCAGTTTGACAGCTTGAGCGAGAGCCTGGGCTCGATGACGGAATTCGTTTCGTTCTCGGTGCACCCCTCCAATGCAGACATTCTGCTGGGGGGAACGCAGGATAACGGCTCGCCCAAAACCAGCAGCGCGACCAGCAACAGTACCTGGCAGAATGCGCTCGGCGGAGATGGCGGATTCAATGCCATCAATCCTGCGAACCCCAACGAGTGGTTTGCGGCAAATCCCTATCTCACGATTCTGAAATGTGAGTTGGGAACGGCGTGTAATGACGCTGGATTTTTCGAGGTCGTCAGCCCGGCCAATCTCGGCGGAGATCAGGGAGCTTTCTATACTCCCTATATTTTGGATCCGCAGAATACCAGTCAAATGCTGGTGGGAACCTGCCGGGTGTGGCGGATCAGCACTAGCGGAACCGCTCCGCTGCAGCTCAGCAATGACTTCGACACGTTGGGAACGGGCGTGTGCACGGGTGACGAGATCAACCTGGTGAATGCGCTGGCAGCGGGCGGTCCGAAGGATGCGAACAACAATTCGACGGTGGTGTACGCGGTGACCAACGGATATGGGCCGCTAAGCGGGATGCCCGGCGGTGAAGTGTGGGTCACGACCAACGCCGGTGTCACGCTGATGACGAATGTCACGCAGGTTGTGAATCCGAACGGGTATGCGATTTCGTCGGTGGCTATGGATAAGTCCGATGCGACAGGTAAGACGGCGTATGTCGGGATCATGGGATTCAGCACGCCGTCGTTTCCAACGTCGCATGTGTGGAAGACGGCGAATGCCGGCGCGAGTTGGACGGACTGGACGGGGACAGGGCTGCCCGACGCTCCGGTGAACGCGTTGCTGGTGGATTCGCAAACGGGACTGGTTTACGCGGGAACCGACGTTGGCGTTTTTGGGAGTTCGACGGCGACTGCCAGTTGGACTGAAGTCGGTCCAGCGCCGGGGCCGGGTGTGTCGGGATTTCTGCCGGACGCTCCCGTAACGGCTCTTCAACTTTTTAATCCTGACGCGGGCACGAAGACGCTCGTGGCATCGACGTACGGGCGGGGCATTTGGAACTATGCACTGGTGGCGTCGCCAAACTACACGAATGTGATTTCGAATTCGCCGCAGACGGTGTTTCCCACACAGACGGCCACGTTCGACGGCATGTTGACAGCGAAGAGCGGATACGTCAGCCCGGTGAATTTGAGTTGTAGTGGCGCGGCCCCGGTGAACTGTGCGTTGAATCCGACTTCGGCAACACCGACAGCGGCGTACACCCTGACGGCGGGCGGACTGGTGGGCGATTACAGTTTCAACTCACACGCGGTGGGGACGGACGGAAACACGATTACGCACGATGCGCCGATAACGCTGCGTGTGGTGGACTTTAATTTAACGGCGCCCAGTCCGAATTCGTTGAGTGTGGCGCAGGGCGGAACGTCGGGGGCGAGCACGTTCCAGGTGACGGCGGCGGGAAGTTTTGCGGGGACGGTGACACTGAACTGCTCGGCGGGGCTGCCTGCGGGAGCGGCTTGCGTATTCTCGCCATCGAGTGCGGTGAGTCCCACTTCTTCGACTCCCGTGACGGTTACACTGACGGTGACGGCAGCGGCAGGCACTCCGGTGGGTGGTCCGACGACGGTGACCATCGCGGCGATGACGGCGGGAGCGCCTTCGGCGAAGATACAGACGTTCAGCCTGACGGTGACGGGGACGGCTCCGGACTTCACGTGGACAGATACGGGCAATTCGTCGGTGACAGTGCTGGCGGGACAGAGCGCCGGCTATACGTTTTCAGCGAGTCCAGTGGGGGGCGGGGTTTTTAGCTCGGGGGTGAGTTTTGGGTGCGCGAACCTTCCTGCGTTGACTAGTTGCGGGTTTAGTCCGGCGTCGATTTTGGCAGGAGCGGGGACTACGGCGGTGACGCTAACGATTGCGACTATGGGGCCGAATTCGGGGATGCAATCGCGGCCGCGGATGGGAGCCGTGCTGCGCACGGCTTGGACGGGCGGGGACACCCGTCCCCACACGAGCGTGGGCAGCGATCTACACGTTCTTCCCTTCTTTGCGCTCGCTTCGGTAGTGCTGGTGGGGATTCTCGGAGTTGGGCGGAAAAGACGCGGCAAGCCGCGTCTCTACGGAGGGGTCGCGGGAATTTGCCTAGGGCTTGGATTGATGGTGGAAATTTCTTGCGGAGGGGTCGCGGGCGGTGGTGGTGGCGGGCCCCCACCACCGGTGACGGTCACGGTGAGTCCGGGATCGGTGAATTTGTTTGCGGATGAGGCAGGTAACTCGTGGCCTGCGGGAGTTACTCAGAAGCAATTCGCCGCGACAGTTAATAACTCGTCTAATCAGAGTGTAACCTGGGCCGTCACTGGCGGGAGCACGAATGGCACGGTGGATGGGACGGGGCTGTATACGACTCCGGCGGTGGTGCCGAACCCAGCGGCGGTAAAGGTGACGGCCACTGCGGCGGCCGACGCCACAAAGTCGGGATCGGCTACGGTGAATGTGGAGACACCGACGGGCTTGGGGACTTCGCAGATTACGGTGACGGCTACGGCCGCGGGTGGGGCGGCGCATGGGGATGTGGTGACGCTGATCGTGCAGTAGGGCAATCTACCACAGAAACGCTGCCGTGCGGCGCACGGCTTGGACGGCCGGGGGCGGCCGTCCCCACACAAGCAGCGCTAGGCGGGGCGCGGACTCATGTCTGCGCCTTTTTTCTTCCGTCACACTCTCTTGTGCTGGCGTCACGGTGATGGGACGCGGGAGTGAGGTAGGATCATCTTCGGTGAGGCTGCCGTGCGGCGCACGGCTTGGACGGGCGAGGGCGCCCGTCCCCACACTCAAAGCCAAGGGCCGCGGACAAGAGGTCCACGCCACACAACCTAATTATGACTTATGACATTGCGGTGATTGGCGGAGGAATTGTTGGGCTTTCGTTTGCCATGCAGGCGACCGAGACTTTCCCGCGGTTGCGGGTGGTGGTTCTGGAAAAAGAGGCGGGAGTGGCTCGGCATCAGACGGGACACAATAGCGGGGTGATCCACAGCGGCGTTTATTACAAAGCCGGATCGCTGAAGGCTCGGCTGTGTGTGGCGGGGGCGCGGGAGATGGTGGAGTTCTGCTCGCGGCACGGGCTTCCGCATAACATATGCGGGAAATTGATTGTTGCTACTGACTCGGAAGAAGCGGCGCGACTGGATGAATTACTGGCGCGGGGCGTGGCAAATGGATTAGATGGTTTGCGGTTGCTGGGGCGCGCGGCGATGCTCGAGATTGAGCCGCATGTGGGCGGAGTGCGAGCGCTGCACGTGCCGTCGACAGGGATCACGGATTTTGCGGCGGTCGCGACGAAGTATGCGGAGATTGCGGTCGGACGCGGGGCCGAGGTGAAGACGAGCGCGGGGGTGGAGGGATTCGATCGATCATCTGGCCTAAAGTCGGGCGCAAAGTCGGACGCGGCACGGGACGCGGTGGTAATCCGAACGCGAGCGGGAGATTTTTCAGCGCGGTATGTGGTGAATTGCGCGGGGCTGTATAGCGATCGGGTGGCGCGGATGGCGGGAGATGATCCGGGAATGATGATCGTCCCGTTTCGCGGGGAGTATTACGATTTGGCAGCGGCGCGCGGGGAGTTGGTGCGGGGGCTGATTTATCCGGTGCCGGATCCGCGGTATCCGTTTCTCGGCGTGCACTTCACGCGGCGAATTCATGGGAATGTGGATGCGGGGCCGAATGCGGTGCTGGCGTTCCGAGTTTGTGCGGTCCTGCCAGCGGTTGGTGCCGGAGGTGCGGATGGAAGATATGACGCCGGGCGGGTCGGGCGTGCGGGCACAGGCAGTGGGGGCGGACGGCGCGCTGGTGGACGATTTCCGGTTTGTAGGGCGCGAGCGGTTTTTGCATGTGCTCAATGTGCCGTCTCCCGCGGCGACGGCTTCGTTGCCGATTGGACGGGAGATCTTGAAGATGGTGCCGGCGGAGATTGTGGGACATTAATACATTGAGACATTGAGGCATTGAGGCATTGAAACATTTAGAGCTTGGGAGCGCCAGATGGCGGATTGCAGGCATTCGTGTAATCTGTTGACTTCTTATCAACGCTGGCTGGGAGAATTCGCATGGTCCGGAGTTTGAGTGGAAAGAAGAAGGTAGCCGTTTTGGGCGCAGGGAAGATCGGATCGATTCTGCTGCAATCTTTTTTGCGGGATGGATTGCTTTCGCCGGGGCAGACCTGGGCTACCGTGGCGCATCCGGAGCGGGCGCGGATGCTGAAGGAGAAGTTGAAGGTGCACGCGGGCACCGACAACTCGGAGGCGGTGAAAGACGCAGATATTATTTTTCTTTGCGTGAAGCCGCAGGTGGTAGCCGACGTGGCGCGGGAGATTCGGGCGCACGTCCATGAGAAGCAGTTAGTGATTTCGGTGGCGGCGTCGGTTCCGACAGAGATGATTGAGCGGGCGTTGGAGAAAGAGGTGCCGGTGGTGCGGGCGATGCCGAATACTCCTTGCGTGCTGGGCGCGGGAATGACGGCGCTGTGCAAGGGGAAGTTCGCAACCAAGCAGCATCTGGAAATGGCGACGAAGTTCTTCGATGCGGTGGGACGGACGGTTCAGGTGGACGAAAAACATATGGACGCGGTCACGGGATTGTCGGCAAGCGGGCCAGCCTACATTTACATTATTTTGGAATCGCTAGCGGAGGCGGGAGTGAAGGTCGGGCTGCCGCGCGATGTGGCGACGCTCCTGGCGGCTCAAACCACAATGGGCGCGGCGCGGGTGGTGCTCGAGACCGGGGATCATCCAGCGCTGCTGAAGGATGCGGTCACGACGCCGGCGGGGTGCACGATTGATGGCATCATGGAACTGGAAGAGGGCAAGCTGCGCGTGACCTTGATCAAGGCGGTGGTGAAGGCGGTGCAGCGGGCTAAGGAGTTGGCGTTCTCGTAGAGCCGGTGTGCGGCCTTGCCGACTGAATCGAAACAAAAGGACTGCGGATAGCTTCGAGATTGACCGGAAAGCCAGTTCCTAGGCGGACTCCTCAAGCTCCACTCCGTATCGCGTTGCGGCGGACTGTATCCGCTTCCACGCGGCACGACGCTCCGCTTCCGTAACGCCCTTCACCTGATTGAATCGCGCAACAGCATTGCGTACGTGAGAGGCATTTTCCAGCGGCTCCTTGCGTTGCTTGGGGAAAGCGAACTTGGTTGCGGATATCCGATCGCGAGCTGGCTTGTTCAGCTTTGCCATTATTTTCCTCCCTCAGAAGCATCACACCGCGCACGGACGGCGCGGGACTCTTTATATCTTTATCTTTACCACCTGGATTGCGGCCGCTTTCCCCAACTTCTGCAGCGTGGTCTGGCTGACGTCTCCCTCTCGCGCCGATGCGGAAATGCGGCTCATCCATTTCCTTTTTGACGCAATCGAGCCTCGCTTGGTTGGATTCCTGCCTGGGCTCGTTTTTGTGTTTATGCAGATTTGCACGAAGTCACGAGTCCAAAGGGATCACAGGTCTTGGAACGCAGAAGAGCGGGTTGATCGGTCAGGTATGCCGTCGATCAGTTAGGAAGCGCGAAGCTGAGCGTTACATCCGTCTGGAACCGGGCAGGGTAGTCGTCTTGACGGTAGGGTTGGTAGCGCCAGTTGCGCACGGCTTCGGTGGCGGCGGCGGCTAGGAGGGGGTCTCCGCTGAGGGTGCGGATGGACGAGACAGAGCCGTCTTCTGCGACTTGGACTTCGAGGACGACGTTGCCTGCGCGGTGACTGGCGAGGGCTGCGGGGGGATATTGGGGCTCAGTGCGGCTGACGAGACGGGATTCGGCTTGCGCGGGAGCTAACCAGACGCTTTGGGATGAGGCGGTCTTAGTCGTTGCGAGCTTAGTTGGGGCGAGCTTCGCTGTGGCGAGTTTCGTGGTGGCGATCCTGGTCGTCGACGATGCTTCCACGACGGAATCGTTGTCGTGCCTGGTGGAATCAGGGTTGGCTTGGCGGTGCTTGGCTTCGTCAGGCTTCGCCGAAGCGGGTTTCATGCGGAAGATGACTTTGCCTTTTTCGTAGACGACTAATTCGTCGGCAGCGGGAGATGTGTGCGTGGAGGCTCTTGCCGATGCCTTTTCTGGCGACCCATTTGGCCGGTTGGCTGCGGTGGTGGATGCCGAGCTTTTTGCTTGCGCTCGTGGCATGCTTGTGTCAGCTGGGATAGGCTGAGAGGTCTGGGCATGTGATGCGGTGTGACGCAGCCATCCGACGCGTGAACCAATTAGGAAGCTGACGGCAATGGTTGCGAGAATGGCGAGAGATCCGAGGACAAGGGTCCAGGCTTCATAGGGAGGGCGGCGAGCGGGCAGAGGGCTCGCCGCGATGAACTCAGGCGGCGTGAATTCGGGCGCGATCAATTCGGGCGCGATGAGTTCGGGCGAAGCGGCCGTGGCGACGGGCTTGCGCTGACTGAGTTTGATCGCGGCTTGGCGAACGCGGGCGCACTCCTCGGCGAAACCCTCGAGCAGTTTCTGGTCGGAACTGGAGAAGGCGGCGGGAGAGGTGGAAAAGACTTCCAGGACTCCGGTGAACTGTGCGTTGTTGATGTCGAAGACAGGAACGATGAGGATGGAGCGGATGCCGAGACGGCGGGAAATGGCGGGGTCGACGCGGGGATCGAACTCGGTATCGACGGAAAGCTGGGGCTGACGAGTTTGAAGACAGGCGCCGGAGAGGCCGTCGCGAGTGTTAAGCGGGATGCCGAGATCAGGGGCGAGGTGTCCGGTGGCGGCGCGGCAGACCATCTCGTCGCCGCGGGCCAGGGCTAGGGCGGCGGCGCTGGCGTGGGTGGCTTCGGCAGCGCGGACTACGAGTTCGTTGAAGACTAAATCGAGAGCGAGGTCGAGTGGGAAACCGGCGAGGAGGTTCTCCTCGAGGAGGCGGGTCAGGTCAGAATGCGACTCGTCAGGGCGGAAATCGGACCTCGACATAGGATGCGGGAACATATCTTGTTCCGGCAGCCTGCGATGAAGCGGCGGAAAACAGGCTCAAAGGGGAGTTTCCCGCGAAATGCGGGGGAAGTCAATCGGTACCGAGAGATTTGATCGTTGGCGATTTTCTAGGGGTGGGGAGCGATCCGCGTCTTTCGGTTTGAGCGCACGGGCACGCGGGCTGGTCGGAATCCACCAATCTTGAACTCCGTCGTTGTTTTGACCAATCTGCATCAATCTGATACGTTCAACAGGATCACGCGCCAGCGCCACTAACTATGACGGATTCACGTTTATCAGAGCGCAATCAAGCCGAGATTGAACGCAGTGCATCCGAGGCCAGCAAGGTCGTTCTGAAGCCCACTCAACGAGCTCAGATTGACCGTTACTTGAATCCTCCAGCGGATACACCTTATGGACTCGAGTACGCCTTTCACCTACTAGGAGATGTCCGCGGCAAGACCGTACTCGACCTCGGCTGTGGGACAGGGGAAAACATTGTCCTATTGCTCGAGCATGGCGCTCAGGTCATTGGCATGGACATCTCTCCGGACCTGATTGCCATCGCCCAGAAGCGCCTGCACGACGCCAATCTGGAAGCATCCCTCGCGGTCGGTGATGCGTACCAGACTGGTCTGCCGGATGAGTCTGTCGACGCAATTTTCTCCATGGCGCTCATTCACCATCTCGACATAAAACTTGTGCGCGACGAAATGTGGCGGGTTCTCCGCAAGGGCGGCGTCATTATCCTCAGGGAACCTGTCCGATTTTCCAAGGGATATGCCTGGGTGCGAAGTTTGCTGCCCCCACGCGAAGACATTTCGGAGTACGAGCACCCCCTGACCCGAGAAGAACTGGCCATCATGACCCAGTCTTTCAGGGTTGAGGCGGCCCGCTATTTCCGCCTGCCAATCGTACCTCTGGTCTCTCGCGTACTGCCCTCGAAGGTTGATGTCGCGTGGCGAGCGAGTAACTGGATACTCCAGCGTTGGTCTGCAGCTGAGCGTTATGCCTCAGGGATAGTTACTAAGCTGCAAAAAGTAGGATAGTAACTTACGCTGGCTACTCTTTCCACATCCTCAGAGTAGTGCCTCAATTCCGGCATCCACCAAGATTCGAACTACTGCGCGGTCTCGGTGAAGACGGCGGGAGAGGCCACTCCAGTGGCCGTGACGGTGATGGTGATGGTTCCGGAGGACGGCGGGAGCGTATAGAACTGGGTTACCGTTCCGGAGTTGCTGGTGACGCCGGGATTGGCGTAGGAGTAAGTGCCTCCGGCGCCGCCGTCGTCAAAGCCAACATTGACGCCGGGAACCGGGTTACCGTATTGATCGGTGACGAGGACGGTGAGGCCCTGGGGTAACTGCGCTCCCGCAGGAGCGAACTGATTATTGCCGCTGGTGATGGCGATGTTGGCGGCGGGCCCGGCAACCGAGTACTCGATGAATGCGGTGTTCTTGAAACCAGCGGAACTGGCGGTGACGGTGACGGTAGAGACGGTGGTGGGCAACTGCAGCGTCGTACTCGCCAGGCCGTTCGCGTCGGTGACCACGGAAGACGGATTGGGAATTGCTCCCTTGTTGGCAGTGAAGTTGATGGTGACCCCGGAGACGCCGTTCTTGTAGGCGTCCTGGGCCTGCGCGATGACGGCGTTGGCCAGATTGGAACCGGCGGCACCGGTTTGTTTCGCTCCGCCGTAGGCAGTGATCTTTACTGCGGCGGCGGGCGTAGCGGTGGCGGTCGTGGTGACATTGCCGAAGCCGGTTCCGGAAACGGTCAGTGTGTAGGTACCCGCTTTTTGGGGAACTGTGTAAGTCGTGGAAGCGTTGCCATTGGCATCGGTGACCGCGGGGTTGGGATTGAATGCGCCGCAGGCGGTGGTACCGGGTTTGCATCCATCACTGAAATTCACGGTGGCGCCGACGTCGGGTTGTCCGTTATATGGGTTGTCAGCCTCGACCTGGATGGGCGCGGCGAGCGTGGTGGCGACGGTGGCCGTCTGGGCGTTGCCTCCGGTGATGGTGACGACGTGAAACAGTCCGTAGGCTTCGAGACTATTTTTGGTGCCGACATAGACCTTGCCGTTGATCACGGTCTGCGTCACAAAATGACCGATGGGCGGCAACTTGTCACGTCCATTGGGGGCCTGATTCGTCGTATAGAGCAGTTTAAGAGAAACCGCGTCAAAGGCGAGCAGTTGACCAGTGGTGACCCACAAAACTCCGTTGCTCGTGCCATTGGCGGAAATGGACGGGGAGGGACTGCCGGCATAGGTCGCGCTCGTTTTCCGCGGAGTGCCGAGCAGTCCCCCGGACAATGGAAAAGCCATGAGCGGAGAAGCATTGGGAGCGAAATACAGGGTGTTATTCCAGTAGGCGGGAGACCCGAACAGCACGTCGTTGGTGGTGCCCGGTTTGAGAGTGACCTCCTGAAGAACCTGACTGTCGTTCGTAGAGAACATTCCCAGGTTGTCGCGATTGAGAACGTAGACGATGCCCTGCTTGCCGCTGGCGACGAGTTCATGGGGATAGGGGCCGTCTTGATCGGGAAGGATGACTGCTCCGGTGGAACTTAAATCATAATCGTGGGTGTTGAGGTAGGCCACGCTCCACGGGGTGAAATAGTCGGCGACCGTGAGATCGGGGGAAAGCTTCAACACGCTGTTGCAGTAGGTCTGGCCACCGCTGGGGACATCGAACCCGTTGCCGCCAGCTTCTGCGGTCTCCACGAAGATGTTGCCGGCTGCATCGGCGGCGAGACCGACCCCGGCTTGCCAGATGGAAGTCAATCCGTAGTCGGGCGAGGTGTTGAAGACGGCGAGCTGCGACAGACTGGTAGCGTCGTAGGAAAGAACCCAGCCGCTGTTGCCGTCGTTGCAGGAGTTCGAGCCGAACCCCAGGTAGAGGACGCCGTTGAGCAACAAGAGGCCTGGGCGGTTTTTCTGGTGCTTGCTGTTGAAGACGGTGAGGTGTCCTGCATTACTCGTGCTGGTGGCGGTGATCAGAACGGGGCTGCCCGGTTGCTCGTTGCCGGTACTGATGTCGAGGGCGTGGAGTTGGTGACGGACGGTTGCGTTCAGGACAGTCTTGGCCACCAGATACATCGTGTTGGTGGTGGGATCGATGACCGGGGTTGAGACGATGCCTTCCTGGTTGTAACCGGGACCGGTGCCGCAGGGGAGATATATACCGCTGGCAGTTGTGCCACCGTTGAGTATGCTGGTGTACCAGAGCTGAGCGCCGTTGTCGGCATCAATCGCGTAGACAGAATCGGCCTGGGTAACGACGTAGACGACGTTATGGGTGCCTTGGCCGGGAATGTTCACGTTGGGCATATAAAGCGGCTGGGCCATCACCACATAGTCGACGGGAACGCTGAAGAGACGGCCGAAGCTGTTCTTGCTAACGTTGGTGGGCGTGAGTAGAGTTTCGTTGGTGTTAGCGCCGCTGCGGCTGATATCGGCGCGGCTGGTTAGGAAAGGCTGCTGCGCGAACGAAGACGACAGAAAAGCGCTGCAGACGACGACCAAAGTCAAGCAAAGATTGCGGACAGGCGTTGCACGGGGCGTGGAGCTGAACATCAAATCACCACGGGACCGGGAAT
>WNFA01007859.1_pt1 | contig 15326 bp, 19 predicted proteins | sample 5400481 | NCBI WGS metagenome assembly WNFA01 (sample SAMN13153340, study PRJNA577476) | soil metagenome | isolation source: 120 cm saprolite under Douglas fir tree site 2 hole 1 replicate 2 | place: USA:California | collected 2015-04-18
CGCAAGACCCTCGTCATCGACATGGATCCGCAGGCCAATGCCTCCGTCAGCTTGGGTGTTGACCCAGGCGTCCTCACCCGGACGGTGTATCACGTCCTGGTGGGGGCGGAGACGGATGACGGGGGGGTGGCGCTGCCGCAGGTCATCGTGCCCACGACCGTCAGCAATCTCTCGCTCGCACCGTCATCGATTGATTTGGCCGCCGCCGAGCTCGAACTCGCCGCCCGGATCGGGCGGGAAAACTCCTTGCGCAAGCGCATGGGTCCGGTGTTGAGTGAGTATGCGTACATCTTTATCGATACGCCGCCTAGCCTGGGGTTGCTGACGTTAAACGCATTGGTCGCCAGCGACGAAGTCATCATCCCGATCCAGACCCACTACTACGCGCTCTTGGGGATGCGCCAGCTGTTGCGGACCCTGAAGATGGTCCGCGAGGAAGTCGGCCATCAGGTGGAGATCGCGGGCGTGCTGCCAACGATGTACGACTCCCGGACAAATATGAGCAAGGAGATTGTCCAGGGAATCAAGGACTTCTTTGGAGATAAGGTCTTCGACACGACGATTCACTTCAATATCAAGCTGGTAGAATCGTCCATGGTGGGGGTGCCGTTGTTCATCCACGAACCGGCATCCCGAGGCGCGCAGGAGTACATGGAACTGGCGAAGGAGGTGATCAAGACGCATGAAGAAAGGGCGCGAGGAGCTGCGGCGCGGCATTAGGGCATTTATCCAGGATGCATCCGTCGAGTTAGCGGAGTTTACGGCGACCTCGGCGCCTCCTGTCCCCAAGCCCTCCCCCGCGGCCCGGGAGCCCGTGCCCGCCGACCGCCCCATTCTCCGGTTGGTGCGTGAGGCCCCGACAGCCGAGCCGATGCGGGGGATCGAGGAACTCACCTTGCACCCGCGCAAGGGCGTCTGCGCCGCCTATTTCGTGAACAAGAAATGCTGGGAGCTTCCAGAGGCATTCTGCAATCAAGCCCTGCACGTGTGTCGTCTGCGAGAGTGTCCTGTCTACGCCCTCCACCAAGACGAGATGGAGCGCCGCTTCGCGGCTAAGTTCAAACACCTCTGGTAGGACGTAGCACCCCGTCTACGGGGCGCTGACCTCAAGACGCAAGAGATCCCCTAACTCAGAGATCCACGCCCAGATCGGGAGACCACGCGCTTCGATCGAGCCCCGCTTGTCCCCGATGCCGATAAACCGGACGTTCGCCTCGCGGGCCGCCTGGGCGTCAATCCAGGCATCGCCCACCAGATAGGCGGCGCGGACAGGAGGAAGGTGCGCCAGGACATACGATAAGCCGGCTGGGTGCGGCTTCAGTGCGGGGACGTCATCGCGAGTCGCAATGACGTCAAAGTACGGCGCGAGTCCCCATACTTGAAGCCGGTCCATCAAACCGCTCCGGGAGGTGTTGGTGAGCAGAGCTATCCCATGGTCCCGCCGGCGGAGTTCTTGGAGCACATCTACGGCTCCAGGCGCGAGCGTCGCGCGCGACAGACCCTGGATCTCGGCTTCCCGAATGAGATCCCACATCTGTGCTTCCAGCGCCGGGCTCACCGCCGATCCTTGGGCGACGAGGTCAGCGAGCGATCGGGTCACCAACAAATCACGTGTCTCCGTCGCTCGGCCGCGAGAGTGCAGGAGATCAATCAAACGGTGCCGCACAGCGAGGAAGTCGATGCGCGACAGCACGAGGGTGTCGTCCAAGTCGAAGATGAATGCGGTTTGGGGCACCACGCGCATCGCGCAGAGGGTTTCGCCCTCGGGCGCCAAACTTCCTTAAACAGATGGCGTCGCGCCAGACACGTCCACGTAAGCGTGCGTCCGGGAGGACCACAGTGGTCTCCGAAGGGGACAAGGCACCCGACTTCACCTTGCCCGATGATCAAGGGCGTTCGGTGAGCCTGAAAGACTTTCGGGGCACGAAAGTCGTGCTGTGGTTCTATGTGCGGGACTTCACGCCCGGGTGAACGCTCGAAGCCACCGCGTTCCGTGAAGACTTCGCGGCCTACAAGAAACTCCACGTCCAGATTCTCGGGGTGAGCCCCGACGATGTCGCCTCGCACGCGAAGTGGCGAGAGAAGCTTGAGATTCCGCACCCCCTGTTGGCCGACACCGAGCACGCGGCCTCCGAACGCTACGGCGTCTGGGTCCAGAAATCCATGATGGGCAAATCATACTGGGGAGTGGCGCGTACCACGGTGATCATTGACGAGCAGGGGAAGGTGGCAAAGGTTTTCCCCAACGTGAAGGTCCAGGGGCACTCGGCCGAGGTTCTCGCGGCGCTCCGCGGGACCCTCCCGTCATCCGCAGACCGTTAGAAATTTCCGATTGGTCAGAAGAATATGTGGTGAGCAATAAGTTGGACGCATTAGACCAACGCCTGCTTGAGGTTCTGCTGGACTCCTGGGACCGAACAACACCATCCTGCTCAACTTGCTCCGCGCCCTCCCGGAGGACGGGCTGGAGGCCAAGGCGCTGGAGGGCAGTCATTCCATCGCAGAGATGTTCACCCACATCCACTTTGTACGACTTGCGTTCGTCTCCGAGGATGCCCCCGAGTTCGCCCGAAACCTGCCCGAGGAAGAGTGGGTGGTCGAACGTGACTCTGGTCGCATTGCGCAGATGCTACACGACAGCGCCAAGGCGGTGCGCGACGCAGTAAAGAGCAGGGTGGAAGCAGGCCGGGAGATGAACCTTCACTACGACCACCCCGTCCTCCTGATCCAGCACATGCTCTGGCACGAGGGCTACCATCACGGTCAGATGAAGGTGGCCCTCAAGACGGCGGGGCCGCCCCATGACCGATGAGGAAGCGGGGCCGATCACGTGGGGCGTCTGGATGCACAAGAAGTGAGCACTACTGAGCGTAGCGCCTGCAGTCCGAAGAACAAGACGAGCACCAAGGGCACGGAAGAAGAGATCTCCGTGCCTTTGGTCTATGGGTACAATCGGTTGAGCAGCCGCGGGAAGGCGATCGCTTCCCGCACGTGCTCGATTCCTGCGATCCACGCCACAGTGCGCTCGATCCCCAGGCCGAACCCTGAGTGCGGGACCGAGCCATACCGGCGGAGGTCCATGTACCACCGGTACACGTCGGGTGGCAGGTGGTGCTCGTGCAACCGCTGTTCGAGTAGGTGCAGGTCGTGGATCCGCTGGCCTCCTCCAATGATCTCCCCGTAGCCTTCGTTCGCAAGTAGGTCAGCGGACAGCACGACTTCCGGCCGGGTCGGATCGGGCTGCATATAGAAAGCTTTGCACTGCGCAGGATATCGGTGGACGAACACGGGTCGGTCGAACGCGGAGGAGATGACAGTCTCCTCGTCGCCGCCTAGGTCCTCGCCCCAGGGCAGGGGTTTGCCCGCTTCCGCCAGCCGCGCCAGCGCCTCGTCATATGACAGTCGCGGAAACGGGGGCCGGACTTTTTCCAGATGCGCGACGTCGCGCTCGAGCACTCCGAGTTCCGCGCGCCGTCGCTGCACCACCTGGGCGACGATAGCGCACACGAGGGCTTCGGCGAACTCCATGTATTCTTCGAGCACCATGTACGCGGCTTCTGGTTCCAGCATCCAGAACTCAGTGAGGTGGCGCCGGGTCTTGGATTTCTCGGCGCGGAACGTGGGCCCGAAGCAGTACACTTGGCCGAACGCCATCGCGGCCGCTTCATTGTAGAGTTGGCCAGACTGCGTGAGGTACGCTTTGCCGAGATCAAAGTAGGGGGTTTCAAACAGCGTCGTCGTCCCTTCCACCGCCGCGGGCGTGAGGATCGGGGTGTCCACGCGGAGATAACCGGCGCGGTCCAGAAACTCCGTAGCGGCGCGGATCACTTCGGCGCGGATGCGCATGAGTACGTGCTGGCGGCGAGACCGCAGCCACAGGTGTCGGTGGTCCATCAGGAATTCGACTCCGTGTTCCTTCGGGGTGATCGGATACGGCTCGGCCAGTTGGACGATCTGGAGGTCGCGAACCAACAGTTCAAATCCACCTGGTGCCCGCTGATCGGCTCGGACCACCCCGGACACTCGGACAGCCGATTCCTGGGTCAGTCTGTCGGCGGCTGCGAACGCCTCCGCGGAGACATCCGTTTTCGCCATCACCGCCTGCATCAGGCCTGAGCCGTCCCGGATGACTAGGAAGTGGATCCGGCCGCTGCTGCGTTTGTTGTAGAGCCAGCCGCGGATTTCCACCTCCTCCCCGACGTGTGTTGCCGCTTCTTCAACCCTAATGACCATTGCCGGCCTCCCGCCGTATGCGAGTCCACCTCGCTCCCCGGAAGTCTAGAGGTGGGCAGGGCATTAGTGTCTCACGCGCGCGTGGTCATCCGGGCCATCGGGGGCAGGGGACGCCTGGAACGCGACGAGCTGGAGGACAGCCCGACGAGCAACCAACGGCGCAAGGACGATCCCCCTGCAATTCATGGTGATTTCCCGAGCGTCGCAATGGCCCCCTTCTATCCTTACGGATGGGTCGTAGACCCACAGACGCGTAGGTCTTCGCTGTGCGTGGTGGGCTAACTGGAGATGTTATAAATGGTTTCTGGACCTCCGTTCAGGCAGTGAAGGAGGGTCGTGCGAGACCGCGAACAAGTGAAGACATTCCGGCACAGGATCACGGGGAGGAACGAAGGATGAAGCGACTAGGTGTCTATCTCGTCATCCTGCTAGGGAGCATAGCTCTTATCGCAGGTTTCATTCGCCCCACAGGCGCGCAAGCACGGCCGAAGGTTAGCATCATGGTAGGTGGGTTGGAGAAGATCATCTACCTACCCTACATGCTGACTCAGAGACTCGGCTACTTCGCTCAAGAGGGAGTAGACGTCACCCTTTACGACGAGGCTTCGGGGCAGTCGGCGGAGGAAGAAATGCTCGCAGGGCGGGTCGACGGCACCGGCGGATTCTATGATCACAGCATTGACCTTCAGTCTAAGGGGAAGGTCGTCGAGGCCGTGGTCATCATGAATCGCGTTCCGGGTGAAGCCCTCGTGGTCAGCAATTCCTCGGGAATCAATTCCCTCGCGGGTCTGCGAGGGAAGCGTATTGGGGTCACCTCATTGGGCTCGTCGACGAACTTCCTCGCTTCGTTCTTGGTAACCAAGGGTGGGGGCAGCCAGGGTGAGTATACTCCCGTCCCGGTTGGTGCCGGGAACACGCTAATCGCGGCGATGCAGCAGAACCGGATTGAGGCGGCCGTGACGACCGACCCGACGGTCTCGCGCTTAATCAAAATGGGTCTCGCGCATGTGCTCGTCGAGATGCGCAATTCGGCTGGAACACGCGCCGCGCTGGGCGGCACGTATCCCGCCACAAGTCTGTACATGCGGGCAGACTTCGTGAACAGTCACAAGGATGCCGTGCAGCGCACCGTGAACGCATTCGTGAAGACGCTCAAATACTTGCAGACAACCAGACCCGAGGCGATCATGGCCCAGCTGCCCGAAGACTACTACGTGGGAGACAAGCCTCTGTACTTGGCCGCCCTGGGGGCGAGCATGAACATGTTTAATCCGACGGGGCTGATGCCTCCCGACGGCCCTCCCACAGTGCTGCGAGTCCTGGCCTCCTTCAACAAGGAGCTCGATCCGACAAAGATCGACTTGTCGAAGACCTATACCGACGAGTTCGTTCAAGCCGCATCCAAGTAAGTCTGAGTGGACAAAGGGAGCGCCCGGGGACCGGCATCAGGTACCGGCGCTCCCTTTGTTTTTAGGTCGGTACAGGAGGTTAGCTGGTGAGGAGTTCTGACATACCAACAACCCCCGAGCGCGGCCGGACCGAGGTTCCAGATCGCGCGGTGGCGGCCGTCGGCCAGGGCAGACCCACCATCGCGTTGCGCGATGTGATGAAGCGATTTCGTACGTCCAGCGGTGATTTTTACGTTGCGGTGCACGACCTCACCTTTGACGTTGGCGCCGGTGAATTCTGCGCAATCGTCGGTCCCACGGGATCGGGGAAATCGACAACCCTCAACCTCATCGCGGGGCTCGACACGCCTAGCCGGGGGCAGGTTCTTGTTCTCGGACAGCCCGTGGCGGGTCCGAACGCGGGAGTCGGCTACATGTTCCAAACGGACGCGGTTTTCCCGTGGAAGAACGTCCTGGCGAATGTGGCGACCGGGCCTCTGTATCGCGGTGTGCGACGGGAGGAAGCAGCACGCCGCGCCCGCGAGTGGGTTGGCCGGGTGGGACTGGCGGGGTTTGGAGACCGCTTCCCCAGCCAGTTGAGCGGCGGGATGCGGAAACGCGTTGCGCTCGCCCAGACGCTGATTAATGAACCTGCCGTCTTGTTGATGGACGAACCGTTCGCCTCTCTGGACGTGCAGACCCGGACGATGATGGAGAATGAGCTGCTCGAGCTCTGGTCCGGGACCTCCGCCTCCGTCGTTTTTGTGACGCACGACCTCGAGGAAGCCATCGCGTTGGCGGACCGCGTCCTGGTTTTCACGGCGGCGCCGGCGACGTTAAAACGGAGCTACGAGATCGACTTGCCGCGGCCCCGCAATGTGACCGAAATCCGGTTTGATCCACGGTTCACCCGGCTGTATGAACACATTTGGCAAGACTTGCGTGACGAAGCCGTCATAGCCTATGAGCGGTCTCTCCAACAAGTCAGATCCTAGGCCCCGTCCTGCGGAGGCCTTAACGGCGGAGGAGCAGGCGGCGGAGGTCGCTGAACGCCGGCGGGCCTCCTTCGAACGCGTCTGGCAGGTGGCGATCTTCGTCTTCATCGTCGGGGGGTGGGAGCTCTCCGCGCGGACGGGGGTAGGGGATCCGTTCTTCTTCGGGCAGCCCTCGGGGATCATCGCGACGATCTGGCGGTGGTCCACGCGAGGCACGCCCCAGGGCCCGCTGTGGCAACATATCGTCGTGACCCTAGAGGAAACTGTGCTGGCCTTCTTCATCGGCGTCATCATCGGCGTCGTGGCGGGGTTTGCGCTGGGAAGGAATCGGATGCTCGCCGCGGCGTTCGGTCCTTACATCCGGATGGGGAACGCCATCCCGCGGGTCATTCTCGGCTCGATCTTTGTCATCTGGTTGGGACTGGACATGGCCAGCAAGGTTGCGTTGGGGGTGACTCTCACCTTCTTCATTGTCTTTTTCAACGCTTTTCAGGGAGTCCGTGAAGTCGATCCCAACCTGGTGAACAATGCGCGCCTCCTCGGAGCCAGCCCGAGGCAGCTGTCGTTCGACGTGATGTTGCCTGCGGCATTGGGGTGGATCATCAGCAGTCTGCACACGAGCTTCGGCTTTGCCCTGGTCGGGGCTGTCGTGGGAGAGTTCCTGGGAGCTACGCACGGCCTCGGGTACTTGGTCGCTTCCGCTCAGGGCGCGTTCAACGCGAATGGAGTCTTTGCGGCGATGGCGATCTTGTCGGTGGTCGCCCTGATCGCGGACTTTCTGGTCACCAAGCTCGAGCGTCGCCTGACGCCTTGGCGGCAAACCACCAGCCGCGCCAGTTTCTGAGCTCCATGCGTGTATCTCACCTGGGGCGCGGTGATTTTCACCTCCGTTGCCGCGCCAAAGGGGTCCATGTTATACTAAGTGCGTCGCCTGCAGCGGCGACGTACGTCAGGGAAAGCTCCCGCCTTGGGAGTGCTGCGGAGTGGGTGGAAGTGATTACCCACTCTTTTTTATGGAAAAGATGAGGGACGAGTCCGCGGGGACAAGACCCGCAGGGCACAGTCGATGACACGGCAGGGGGTTGTTGCACAAATCGAAGAGATGTTGCAGCCGATCGCGTCCCGCATGGGGTTGGAGACTGTGGAAGTGACGGTCTCCGGCGAGGCCCATCGCACCGTGCTGCGCGTGCTGATAGACCGGCTGGAGGGCGGGATCACCGTGGAGGAGTGCGCGCGGGTTAACGAGGCCCTCAGCAGGCAACTGGACCTCTACGACCTGTTTCCGTACCGGTACACGCTGGAGGTATCCTCCCCGGGATTGGACCGACTCCTGCGCAGCGATGCCGATTTTCGCCGTTTTGCTGGTAAGAAAGTCGAAATCAAAACCATCGGGGCGGTGGACGGGCAGCGGCACTTCCGAGGCGTCCTGCTGGGCGTGATCGGGCCCGCCGTGGTGCTGCAAGGAGAGCAGGGACAAGTTCAAGTTCCGAAGGATCAGATCGCCCAGGCACGGTTGGTCGTGGAGATGGAAGATCTCCGCGCGGACCTGCGGGCGTGAGTGTGGAACAGATGGGGTGGCTAGCATGAACGTGGAGCTCATGAAGGCCCTCGAGCAGATCGAGGAAGAGAAGGGGATTGGCAAAGAGATCATCATCGAGGCCATCGAGGCGGCGCTACTCTCCGCTTATAAGAAGAACTATGGCGCCTCTGCGCAGAACATGCGCATTGAGGTGGACCCCGACACCGGCGAGATGCGTGCCTACCAAATCCGGACAGTCGTGGAGGCGGTGGAAGATGAGAACTCGCAGATCGCCTTAGCCGAAGCGCAGGAGTGGGATCCGACCGCGAAAGTCGGCGACATGGTGGAAATCGAGGTCACCCCGCGCGACTTTGGGCGCATCGCGGCCCAGACCGCAAAGCAAGTGGTCGTCCAGCGGCTGCGCGAGGCCGAACGCGACCTCGTCTACAAAGAGTTTCGAGACCGGGAAGGCGACATCGTCACCGGGACGGTTCAGCGCATCGAGCGCAAAAATGTCTACCTGGACTTGGGCCGCATCGAGGCGGTCTTGCCGCCCACAGAGCAGATCCCGCGGGAGAGCTATCGGCAGAGCGAACGCATCAAAGCGTATGTGGTCGAGGTGCGCCAAGGTACCCGCGGCCCGCAGATCGTCGTGTCGCGAACGCACCCGGGGCTCCTAAAGCGGCTCTTTGAACTTGAGGTGCCCGAGATCTATGAGGGCATCGTCGAGATCAAAGCGATTGCGCGGGAGGCCGGGGGGCGCAGCAAGATAGCTGTCTCCTCTCGCGACCGGAACGTGGACGCGGTCGGGGCCTGCGTCGGCCCCAAAGGCAGTCGCGTCCACTGGTGATCGTGCCCGATAACCAGTTGTCTCTGGCCATCGGTCGCGAGGGGCAGAACGCCCGGCTGGCCGCCAAATTGACCGGCTGGCGGATCGATATCAAAAGCGAGAACCAGATCAAGGAGATCGAAGCGAAGAAGCTGTTCGTGGATCTACCTGAAGAGGAAGTCGCTCCCGCTGCGGCCCCGGAGGCCGTGTCCGCAGAAGGCCAGGGTGCCGTCGGGGCGGAAAGTGTGTCTGTCGCCTCAGACGCGACGCCCCCCGCCGAAGCACCGGCGGATGTGGCGCAGGAACACTCTGAGTTGACCACTGCCGTGCCCGAGGAGCGGGAGACGACAACCCCCGTGGTAGAGGATGAGGCGCTCGCGCAGCCGCTGTCGGAGGAATCTGAGCCGCTCGCTGTGGTGGCGGTGGAGGAGGAGGCAGCCGCGCCCGCAGCAGAAGCCGCGGCGCCTGCGGGACCGCCCGAGGACGGGGCGGATGCTCCCACCGGTGACGCGGTGAGTGGAACATCCACCACGGTGAAGCCAAAGAAGAAGCGGACGAAGAAGACGGCCGATGCCTAAGGTGCGGAAGGTCCCGACGCGGATGTGCGTGGCCTGCAAGCAGATGAAGCCCAAGCGTGAACTCATCCGCATCGTCCGCGTCGCGGACGGAAGTGTACGAGTCGACACGACCAGCAAGATCGCTGGCCGGGGCGCCTATGTGTGCCCGACGGAGCAGTGTGCCGACGCGGGCGTGCGGGAGGGGAGATTGCAACACGCGCTGGAAGTCCCCATTCCTGAAGACGTGCACGACGAGCTGCGGCGCGTGATCGCGGGGATGATCGCCTCTCAGGCGGGGGACAGCCAGCCCAAGGTGATTCGGATCCCGGCGAGCGCGGGGCTGCATCGCCGGTTGGGAGCGCATTGAACCAGGAGAATAGGTGACGGATGCGAGTGCATGAGCTGGCCAAGGACCTCGGGTTGAGCAGCAAGGCCATGGTGGACCTGCTGGCCAGCATGAACATTTCAGTGAAGAGCCACAGCAGCACCCTCGACGACGCGACGGTCGCGCGGGTGCGGCGAAAGGCGAAAGGGCAGGATCAGCCCAAGCCCGAGCCGTCCCGCATCGCCAAGACGGCGAGTGGAGAGCGCATTCTGGGCATGCGCAAGATCACACCACCGCCACCGCCGCCTGAACCCGTGCCCGCGCAGGAGCCGCTGGCGGCTGCCCCTGTGTCTGAGCTCCCTGTCAAGTTCCCATGCGGCCGGGTGCGTATGCCGGGACAGCGGCTCCCACCCGACCGATGGTGAGGCCCACGCCCCCGCGCCGGGATGCGCCACGGCCCCAACCCCCGCGGGCCCCAGTCGAGCCGGGTGCTGCTCCGTTGCCCGCGCCGGTTGCGGCACCACCGAAAGAGCGAGTGCCCAAAATCAAAGAGCGCAGTCTTCCTCCACCGCCCCCGCCTACACCGGTAGCGGCACCGCCGGTCGTGACACCTGAGATTGAGCTTCCCGGTCCGTTAACCGTCGGCGAACTGGCGGCCAAGCTGGGCCTCGGCCCCGGCGATGTGGTAAAACGCCTGTTGGAGCAGCGTGTGCTGGCTGGCATCAATCAGCAGATTCCCGTGGAGGTCGCCGCGAAGGTCGCGGAGTCATTTGGGTCCAAGGTGCACAGGCTTGAGGGGATGGTCGTAGGCACACAGACAGTCGCTGCACCGAAGCGGCTGGAGGTGGCGCGAGATGACGCGGCCGTGCCGCGTCCCCCCGTGGTCACGATCCTAGGCCACGTCGATCACGGGAAAACCTCACTGCTCGATGCCATCCGGCAGACGGACGTTGCAGCCCACGAGTTTGGCGGGATCACGCAACACATTGGTGCATCCACTGTCGATGTGGACAGCCGGCGAATTGTCTTCATCGATACCCCCGGACACGAGGCGTTTACCACCCTTCGGGCGCGGGGGGCTCAGGTCACGGACATCGCCGTGCTGGTCGTGGCCGCCGATGACGGGGTGATGCCTCAGACGATCGAGGCGCTCAACCACGCCAAGGCCGCGGGTGTGCCGATCCTCGTGGCGATCAACAAGGTGGACCTCCCGCAATCGAATCCTGACCGCGTGAAGCAGCAACTCTCCGACCTGGGTCTGGTGCCCGAGGACTGGGGTGGCGACACCGTTACCGTCCCCGTGTCCGCGCGAACCCGCAAGGGCATCAAGGAACTTCTCGAGATGATCCTGCTGGTCAGCGACCTCCAAGAGCACCGTGCCAATCCCAACCGACCCGCCCGCGGGACAATCCTCGAGGCCCGGCTGGACCGCGGACGCGGCCCCGTGGCCACGGTGCTCGTGCAGGAGGGCACGCTGCGGGTGGGAGATGCCGTGGTGGCCGGATCGACGTCGGGCCGCGTGCGGGCGATAACCAATGACCGAGGAGACCGGTTGACCGAGGCCCCCCCGGCCACGCCGGCGGAGGTGGTGGGGCTCGACGATGTGCCGACTGCGGGGGACGTCTTAGAAGCCGTCGTCGACGAGAGAGAAGCCAAGGTGCTCGCAGAACAACGCCGCCTGCGTGCGCGCGCCGGGGAAGCCGCCGCAACCCGCGGGGTGGAGGAAGCGGTGCCCGCCGAGGGTGAGGCCAAGGAACTGCGCGTGCTCCTCAAGGCGGATTCACACGGGGCGGTCGAAGCCTTGTCGACCTCGTTGGCACGTCTTGCCTCCCCGGAGGTGGGCGTCACGGTCTTGCACGCAGCGGTGGGAAACGTGACCGAATCGGATGTCATGCTCGCCGCTGCGAGCCGGGCGATCATCATCGGGTTCAACATCCGGCCTGAGCCCCCGGTGCGTAGGCTGGCCGAGCAGGAGCACATCGACATCCTCACTTACCGGATCATCTATGAGGCCCTCGACGATATCAAGAACCGCCTCCGCGGCATGCGTGCGCCGAAGCGGGTCGAGGTGTCGCTCGGGCAGGCGGTGGTGCTCAAGACATTTACGATTTCCAAGGTGGGGACGGTCACCGGATGCTCTGTCAATGCGGGGGTCATCACGCGCAGCGCGACGGTGCGCGTCATCCGCGACGGCGTTGTCGTCCACGAAGGCAAGATCAGTTCCTTGCGCCGATTCAAAGAGGACGTCCGCGAAGTGACAGCCGGCTTCGAGTGCGGCATTGGCCTTGAGCGCTTCCCCGACGTCAAAGTGGGCGACATCCTCGAAGCATTTGAGATTCGGGAGGAACCGGCCTAAGTCGCGCGGGTAGGAGGGCGGTCGACGTGCCGGCATCCGGTCCCTCCGGGCGAACGGACGCCGCGCGAGATCGCGCACCGGAGTCGCCATGGTGATCGGCGTCCTGCAGGTCGAGCTCACTCTGCCCGCCAGCAACAGTCTGAAGGACAAGCGCCGACTCGTGAAGAGTCTGCTGGACCGCCTGCATAACCAGTTCAATGTCGCGGCGGCAGAGATCGACGCGCAGGATAACCACCGGCGAGCCCACTTGGCCGTGACGTGCGTCAGCAGTGAAGCCAAGCACGCCAACCAGATCCTCTCCCACGTGATGTCGACTGTCGACCGGGAATCAGAGATGGTGGTCGTGCACTATGACATGGAACTTCGCTAGCCCGGGGCCCTGGCGGTGGTCGTGCGTGCGCCTGGGGTGCGTCCCGGAGAACGGTGGTGGACTATGGGGCATCGTCCAGAAAGAGTTCGCGAGTTTATCAAAGAACAGGTCGGCGAGATCCTTCAGCGGGACCTGAAAGATCCGCGTATTGGTTTCGTGTCGGTGACCGGCGTCGAAGTGAGCGCCGACCTCCGCCATGCCAAAGTGTTCGTGAGTGTGCTCGGGGACGGGCAGGCGAAGGCCGACACCATGGCCGGGTTAGAAAGCGCCCAGGGATATGTGCGCGGGGAGCTGGGCCGGCGGCTGCAGATGCGGTTTTCCCCCGAGGTCCTGTTCCGATTGGACGAATCGATTGAGCGCGGCGTGCGCGTCATGAGCTTGATCCGCCAGGTCACTGAGAACCAGGGAGATGCCGAACCACCCCGACCAGATCGCCAGCGTTCTCCGAAAAAGTCGTAGCGTCCTCATCGCCTGCCATGTCGCCCCCGATGGCGACACCGTGGGATCGGCGTTGGCGCTCCGGCTTGCTCTGGCACGCCTGGGCATCCCCGCGCAGGTCGGCAGCGCAGACGGGGTGCCCGCCGCGTTTCGCACCCTCCCAGGCGCCGACACGGTGCTGACGATCCCCCCGACAGGGCGCTTTGACGCTGGCGTGGCCGTGGAATGCAGCACCTTGGATCGCGCGGGCACCTTTGGCCCGGCTTTGGGTCGTGCCACAACCTTGATCAACATTGACCATCACCTGAATACCTCCACATACGGCCACATCGTGTACCGGGATCCAGCGGCGGCCGCCGTCGGCGAGTTGGTGGGCAAAGTCATCCAGGCGTTGCGGGTCCCCGTTGACCGTGAGATCGCGCAGTGTCTCCTCGCCGCGTTAGTGACAGATACAGGAAGTTTCCGGTATCCGAACACGACCGCTCAGACGCTTCGCCTTGCGGCCGACCTGATGGACGCTGGAGCGTCGGTGTCGGATATCGTGGAACGGGCGTACGAGACGCGTAGCCTCGGGGGGCTGCGCCTCCTGGGGATGGCTCTAGCGAGCGTCCAGCTCAGCGCCGACAAGCGTATCGCTTGGACGACTGTCACTCCCCAGATTCTCGCCGTGGCGGGGGCGGTTTCGGAGGACACGACCGGTATCGTGGGGATGGTGCGCCAGATCGACGGGATTAAGCTTGCCTTGCTGTTTGAAGTGACTGCGGGAGGGGTCAAGGTCAGCATTCGCTCCCGCGGCGGCGCGAGAGCCAACGTGATCGCAGAATCATTCGGGGGCGGAGGGCACCAGGGGGCCGCGGGTTTCACTGGGGCAGGCGAGCTGGCGCAGGTGATGGCGCAGACGCTGGCCGCAGCGGAGAGGGAGATTCACCAGATGGTGGAGCGGCCTTCGCCGCCTTAGCGGATGACGGATCTTATGGAACGAGGTCGGATGGGGGAGCGCGCGACGTCGTCTGTGGACGGAGTCCTGAGCGTTTGCAAGCCGGTGGGGATGACCTCACACGACGTGGTCGACGCCGCGCGTCGGATGGCGCACACACGCCGCGTGGGGCACACGGGGACTCTCGACCCCGGGGCCACTGGCGTGTTGGTGTTGGTCTTCAACCGGGCGACCCGTATCGCTGAATTCTTGGCTAATGCGGACAAAGAATACCGGGTGGAGGTCACGTTCGGAAAGTCCACGGACAGCGGTGATGCGTACGGCCGCACGATCCGGGAGGCTCCCGCGGAGACGCTCACGGGGGACCAGGTGGCCGCAGCGCTCCCGCAATTTGTCGGGGAAATTATGCAGGTGCCACCGCTTGCGTCCGCCGTGCACGTCGGAGGCCGTCGGCTGTATGAACTGGCCCGTGAGGGTGTCACGGTCGAAGTTCCTCCGCGCCGTGTGCGGATTTACCAGCTGAACATGCTTGACTTTGTTGCTGCCTCCCCGCCGCATGCGATGCTCCATGTCGTGTGTTCCAAGGGGACGTACGTGCGGCGACTGTGCTCTGACCTCGGAGACGTGCTCGGGTGTGGCGCGTTTGCGTCCTTCATGGTCCGAACCCGAGTCGGTCGCCATCAGCTGGCCGACTCGGCGACTCTGGAAGAACTGCAGGCGCTGGCCGATAACTCGAGCCTGGAGGACGCGCTCCTCTCGATGGACGACGCGCTCGCCGACCTCCCCGTGGTTGACTTGCAGCCGCCGCAGCGGCAGGCGGCGATGCGCGGCCAGCCCATTCCACTGTTCCGCGTCGCGCGATGGCAGCAGCTGGTCGGAGCCCCAGTGGTGCGGCTCCGCGATGCCAGTGGGTTGGTGGCACTGGCCCGCGTCGAGGAAGGGCTGCTTCGCCCGTTTAAGGTTCTGCGGGATTAACGAAGGCGTGGCGGATCAGCATGGACGTCATTCGCGGGTTGGAGGCGTTTCCGGCACACCGCACGCCCGTCGTGCTCGCGCTGGGCACCTTTGACGGTGTGCACCGAGGCCACCAAGCCCTGCTCGCTTACGCACGGGAGCGCGCCAGGACTTTGGGAGGTCGGTCTGCGGTGCTGACATTCGATCCCCATCCGGCTACCGTGCTGACACCGGAGTCTGCCCCCGCGCTTCTCACCACGATAGACGAGCGCCTGGAGTTGTTTGCGCAAGTGGGCGTCGATCTCACCGTCGTCGCGCGGTTTGACGACCGCCTCCGGCGGATGTCCGCCGAGGCGTGGGTGAATGCGCTCGCTGCTTGCATCCGAATGACGGAAGTTGTCTGCGGGCCCTCCTATGCGTTTGGC
>WNFA01002807.1_pt1 | contig 15325 bp, 8 predicted proteins | sample 5400481 | NCBI WGS metagenome assembly WNFA01 (sample SAMN13153340, study PRJNA577476) | soil metagenome | isolation source: 120 cm saprolite under Douglas fir tree site 2 hole 1 replicate 2 | place: USA:California | collected 2015-04-18
GCACCTGCATCATGAATCGCGTCGCGAATGTGATACACCGCGGGCGCAAGAATCGCCGATGCGCACAACCCGGCCTCGCGCCCAACCTGCTGCGCTTCGATACCATGATGCGACTTAAACCAAATACGGTCGTGGTCAACGAGGCTGACCATCGCAATCGGCACTCGGAACAAAGCTGCGGCCACTTCTGCGACGTGATCGAACGCACTATCCGGCGGCGTATCGAGGATGTGATACCGCCGCAGCGCCTCCAACCGTTCCTGTTCGTCTTTTGGCAACAAGGCTTTCATGGGATTGATAAGCGGAATCTACTACGATTCCTCGTAGAAAGCCAACGACAATTCGTAGTCTACGATATTTCGTAACACGACAATCCATGGAGGATTTCCGTAAAGGGCTTGTTTCCAATGCCGTAAGGAATACGCCTCGTGGCACGCAGAGTGACTACATGCATGGCACGGCTGAGCAAATTGTGGCCGAAGACACGAACGCATCGACGAGGAGGGGGAATGTGAACCGCATCGCTCAACTTGACCCCACCCAAGGAGCACACGAGATGCTTGAAGTGGGAGCCCCATCTAGGTCCTCGGCCACGACCAGCGCCGTTCTCGCCAAACGACAAGGGGACGCGTCCGAGGCGGAGGTGATCCAACGCGTGCTCAGCGGGCAGGACGACGCCTTTCGCGAGCTGGTGTATCCTTACGAACATGCGGTGTTCATGGCTGCCCAAGCTATCCTGAAGAATGAAGCCGATGCAGAAGATGCGGCCCAGGAGGCTGTTCTCAAGGCTTTCACTAATCTTGCCAAGTTTCGCGGTGACTCGAAATTTTGTACTTGGCTCATCCGAATCGCCACCAACGAAGCTCTGATGAAGTTGAGAAAGGAACGCCGCCAGAAACTCCACGATTCGTTGGACGAGCAGCGCGAGGACGAGGAAGGCGACTATATTCCCCGGGACTTCGCCGACTGGCGCGAGATTCCCTCCGAGGCACTGCAGAAAAAAGAGTTGCGACAAACACTTTCTCGGGCGCTGGCCGCACTGACGCCCAAGCATAGGGAGGTGTTTGTTTTAAGAGATGTTCAGCACTTCAGTATCGCGGAAACTGCCAAGATGCTCAGTATCCGGGAGAGTGCGGTGAAAACACGGCTGATGCGTGCACGCCTTCAGATGCGCGACGCCCTTGCGCCGGGTGTCGATGGGAGTTGGAGCACCGGCCGACAGTGGGCGACGCAACCGCTTTTGACTTACCTGCTGGGTTCAGCGATCGCTTATATCAGAAACTCAACCGTAAACGGTCCAAACGCCGCTAGTCGCGGAAGGAAGAACGAGCACTCTATGAACGACGTCTATGAGATAAATGTGGCTAAGACGGAGTTCAGGGAGGCCTATAACGCAGGGAATGTTGATCGCCTGCTGGCGGTGTTCGCCGACGAGTTTACGGATATGAGCGCCGGAGTGCCGAGCTTCTTTGGGGCCGACGCCAAGTCTGTGTTTCGGTCGCGCATGACGAAGCTTCTTGAGCAATATCAAGCGACTCTTGTTGTCACCATCATAGCCATTCGAGTCTTGGGCAATACGGCCTTTGACTATGGCTGGCATACCCTGACTCTGGCGCCGAGGGACGGTGGCAAGCCGATTACCTCCCGACGAAGATACTTCGAGTCTTGGCAGAGGAACTCCAGCGGAGAGTGGAAGATCGATGTCTACATTGACAACATGGACGTGGCTCCCATGATGCCGGACGCAGACCTCCCTATTCCTGAGGCTTTTTCCCCACCTGACACTCCGAGACAGCGGGGTCAGAACGCAGCCAGCGCAGTGTAACTTTTTGCCCCACGAATTCATCACACGCACATCACGTGGCTCTCAGAGTCTCAAGTCTCGTTTGACTGGGGCGCTGAACTCAGGTGGAGGGTCTTTGACACCCATGGCGACCGACGCGATCGTGGCTTCCACTGAGATCGATCAATTGTGCGTCTCTGCCACGAATCGTGCCCACCGCCTACTGCCGGTCGCAGCCAGTCCTTCGTGTCGATAGACGAATGAACCAACTCATCCGGCGAAGCTTTCTGGGGATGCTGGCTGGAGCGATGGCTAGCGTGTCTCTGGTGCCCACTCTTGGTCATCCACGATGGAGCATTATCCTGGGCGTCGCGGTGGGTGCAGCCTATGCCGCCATTTCGCGCCCCACCTGCGGCGCCTATGTGGACAACCTCATGGCGGCTGGTGCGCTCGGCGTGCCGCTCTGGGGCTTGATCAGCGTGATCGCATTCCCGTTGGTTTCCGGTCAGATGCCGGAGTGGAGCGCGGAGCAGATGCGAGCACATTTTCCAGCTCTGGTCGGCTGGGTGCTGTACGCTGCCTCGCTTGGCCTCATCACCCAAGGTTTGAGTGACATCGCGGAGCGTATGCTCGGTCCGGAGCCAGTGTCCCAATTGCAGGTGCCGTCGGTAACAAAGCGGATCGTCATCCTCGGCGGCGGATTCGGCGGCATGCGGACAGCAGAGCGTTTGGAAGAGCAACTCCGTGCTGACCCCTCGGTCTCCATCACCCTGGTGAGCGACACGAACGCGCTTCTTTTTACTCCTATGCTCGCGGAAGTGGCCGGGAGCAGCCTCGAACCCAGCCACATCAGCACTCCTTTGCGCAGCAGCCTGCATCGGACGGAGTTCATTCGCGGACACGCCGCGGAGATTGACCTCGAGCAGCGCCGGGTGATTCTGGGCAATGGCTCGGCTGATCAAGGCACCGGGCCGACACGAGAAATCCCCTACGACCATCTGGTCCTGGCGCTCGGCTCGGTTTCGAATTACCTGGGAATGGCGAACATTGAGAAGTTCGCTTTCGGCTTCAAGAGCCTGCTTGACGCCATCCGCATTCGCAACCACGTCATTGAGATGTTCGAGCGGGCTGACCGCGAGTCCGATCCCTACCATCGCCGAGCGCTCCTCACGTTTGTAATCGCTGGCGGTGGGTTCGCCGGGGTCGAGCTTGCTGGAGCTCTGAATGACTTCGCGCACGGGATTCTTGCCGACTATCCGAACCTGCACTCAGAGGAGCTGCGCATCGTGCTAGTGCATTCGCGCGAACGTATCCTGCCTGAGTTGAGCGAATCGCTGGCCCGGTATGCTCAGGAAAAGATGGAAGCCCGTGGCGTCCGCTTCCGCTTGGAGGCTCGTCTCAGAGATGCGCAGCCTGGCGTGGTCGTTCTGAGCGACGGCGAGATTAGCGCGACGACCCTTGTATGGACCGCCGGCACCGCGCCGAATCCATTGCTGAAGTCACTGCCCCTCGCCAAAGATAAGCGCGGCGCTGTCGTCGTGGATGCCACACTTGCCGTGAGGGGCCACAGAGGTCTCTGGGCGCTCGGAGACTGTGCAGCGGTGAGCGACGCGAAGACCGGTAAAACCTGCCCGCCAACCGCCCAGTTTGCACTTCGCCAGGCGGAGGTGCTGGCGAAGAATATCCACGCCCAATTGGAGGGCCGCCGCACCCGGACCTTCCATTTCGATTCTCTGGGAGCGCTCTGCGTTGTCGGCCACCAGACGGCCTGCGCCGAGTTGACCATACCCTTTGCACGTACCAGATCCATGCGCTTTTCAGGGTTGCTCGCCTGGCTGATGTGGCGCGGCATCTACTTGTCGAAACTTCCAGGTATGGAGCGGAAAATTCGTGTGCTGATGGACTGGACCGTCGAGCTTTTCTTCCCGCGAGATATCGTCCAGACCATTGATCTGCGGTAGGAGTCCTTATCATGGCCGCATCAGAGTCTTCGATTAGAGCGCAAGTCGGATCGGGCGTTGCCGGCTCGGTTTGGATTGAGCCTCTGCTGGGACTGGGTCTGGGTGCGGTGGGCGGCGCTCTGCAGAGCGTGCTACTGACGACCTCGCCGACGCACGGCGTGTTACTGGGCGGCCTTTTCGGGCTTGCTTTTGGCCTGTTCTTCGCCCAGCGCGCAACCAGCCCCGGTGCGGGATTGATCTGGGGCGTGGGCTCTGCGTTGCTCCTGTGGGTGATGATCCCCGCCGGGATTCGGCCCATGTTGGCAGGTTCTAGCCGTCCCATGGGCATGTTGAGCGATGCCCGAGCGCAGTTTCCGGCGCTTGTCGGCTATCTGCTCTGCCTGGGCACGCCGGTGGGCGTGGCGCTGGGCATTCGGGGCGGCCTTCGCTCAAGAGCGGGGCAGCCGCAGTTCCGCATGGGTCGCGCCATCGTTGCTGGTGGGCTTGCGGGCACCCTCGGGGGCTTGATTTTCGGCCGCTGGATGTCCGAGGGGGATTTCTTCCCCCTGCTCGCCGGATTCGGGGAGCTTCACTCCCGCACCGCAAACATGACCTTGCATTTCGGCGTCGCGCTGCTCATCGGCGCCACCTTCGGGATGCTCTTCCAGCGTGACATCCGCGGCTACGGCTCCTCGATGGGTTGGGGCCTCGGGTACGGGATCTTCTGGTGGTTTCTCGGCCAGCTAACTCTGCTACCCGTCGCCGCCAGAATACCGCTCGACTGGTCCGCGGAACACGGCAGTGAACTTTTCGGCGCGCTCGTAGGGCATATCCTCTATGGGTTGATCCTGGGCGTCACCTACGCCACCTTGGACCGTGTGTGGGTTCGGCTGTTCATTCAGAGCGACCCGCTCAATCGGGAAGCGGAAGGGCCCGGCATTCGCATCCTGCGTTCGCTCGAGTGGGGAGCGCTGGCAGGCCTCGTGGGCGGCCTGATCTCCAGTCCGGTGATGCTCGCCACCGGCATACTGCCGAAAATTGCGGGACTGGGCAGCGGCTTTTCCAGCTTCGGTGGTCTGCTGATCCATCTGTTCATCAGCGCCTTGATTGGCATGAGTTACGGGCTGCTGTTCAGAAATGAGGCTTCGAGTCTCGGACTTGGTGTGGCGTGGGGATGGCTGTTTGGTCTGATTTGGTGGTATCTGGGACCCATGACCTTCTTGCCGCTTATGCTTACTGGTGTCTGCGACTGGAGCACCGGCGCAGCTTCCGCGCTGCTTCCGTCCCTCATGGGACACCTGATTTACGGCGCTGTGACTGCATTGACCTTCCTTTTGCTTGAGCGCCGCTATACCCGCTGGCTCATCCTCGATCCTCGAATTGCGGCCCGCGAACTGCGCCGGATCCGCCCGGTAGGAACGCCGGCACCCCCGTTGTGGTTTTTCGCGCTGGGCCTGGGAGTACTCCTGCCCATCCTGCTCGGGTAGCGGGCCGCGACAGGTACTCCTCATAGCTGCCAGGCTCGGAAGGCTAGGGATCGCTGGTGCGATGTCGCTGACGACCTCGTGACCAGCCACATTCTGGGGAAACGTGGGAGCGCGACGGTCGGTTTCGGCGTGTAACTTCGAGTTAGAGAAAAGCATCGTACGGACGAATAGCGGCTTCCGAACATGGTGACTCCCGATGCAATCCGCGAACACTACGACTCATTTGCATGGATCTATCGCACCTTCTGGGGTGACCACATACACCACGGTCTCTTCTTGCGCGGGGACGAACTGCCGGAAGAGGCTCAGGTCAATCTCCTCGACCATTGCGCCCGTCTGAGCGATGTGCGGCAAGGCCTTCGGGTGCTGGATGTTGGCTGCGGCCACGGTGGAACTTGTGTCTACCTTGCCCGCCGCTACGGTTGCCACACTGAAGGACTAACGTTGAGCCCGAAGCAGGCAAACTTGGCGAAACAGAATGCGCGGCGCGCAGGCGTTGAGGCGTTGACTCGCTTTCTGGTCGCCGATGTGGAGACTCATGTCTTTCCCACTGACGTTGTTGACCTGGTGTGGACCATGGAATCGTCGGAACATTTTCGTGACAGGTCCGACTACTTTCGTCGTGCCGCTCTATCTTTACGACCGGCAGGCCGGCTTATGCTCACCGCGTGGACAGGTTCGATGCAAAACCCCAGAGTGAGATCAGTAGCAAATAGCTTCCTCTGCCCGTCGCTACAGACCGCTGAGGATTACGAACGACAGATCAAGAGCGCTGGTCTAGGTATTCGAAACCGCGAAGAGATTACTCGAAAAGTTATGCGTACTTGGGAGATTTGCTTGGAGCGTGCTCGCAAGCTGCGAGCCCTCATTCGCGTCTTCCCGGGCGAGGTACGAGAGTTCGTTCATGGAATCAACATAATCCTCGAGGCATATTGCTCGGGAGACTTAACCTATACGGTCATTGTGGCGCAGAAGTGAGCAAGCACTTCGCAGCGAACCATCTTGCTGGCGGGATCCGGAGTAACGAAATCGGCAGGACGCCAGCGGTGCTTGCGCGGTCCGGCGCCGGAGGTAGAAGAAGTCCACGGTTAAGTGGGACTGAGTTATTGGTGTGAGACGTTTCTATCTCGATTGTTATTGCTTGCGCCGAGGCAAGACAGGACAGAAAGAGATTTCGGTGGGAGGTAACATGACCAATCGATTGAGGTTCGTGATCGTGGTCCTGATCCTGGCAACGGCGTGTTTAGCGCAGGAAGGATTGACAGTTCATAGCCATGGGAAACAGAAGTGGCCGGCTGCAGAAGCCCAAAAGATCTACTCTTCGGCGTGCTCAGTAGTTCAACGGGAATTCGGCGGCAATCGTTCGGTCACCCCCCGCGTCACACTGGTTCTGGGCGCCGACAAGAACGTTGTTTGGCTTGAGGAACGAGAAATCAGGCTTACCAAATGGGATCGTTACGCCTTCGCCCAGGGAGTCGTAATGGTGGCCTTCCAGGATCTCATGCTGGACCGCAGTACGGCGATGGCAAAGCGGGCTGTTACCTGGGTGGATGCAACCATTGATACAGAACAACTTGCAAAATAGCGCGCCCCCCGCGGTGACTCGGGGAGTGCTGCATTGGAATCGTAAACGCGGGCGAGCCAGATCAGACTGCAGGCGATTGCGCAACTCGGCCATGGTTTTTTCCTGGCCAATGAAATGCTGAGAGTCAGAAGGAGAGCAGCCGTTGAGACCTTTTCCCGAAATACCTGCTGTCGAGGTGCCGGCACTGGGCCACGTGCACAGCGCACCCATCCGAGTTTTGGTAGCAGAACCCGACGCTGTGAGCCGGAGGCTCATTTGTTCAATGGTCGAGTGCGAACCTGAAATGACGGCGGAGTGCGTCGATGACTCTCGGCTGGTATCCGCAATTCGAGCGAGCACTCCAGACATCGTTGTACTGGACGCACACACCCCAGCGATCAGGCGAGGTGGAAGCTGGGATACTTTGGGGGTCGAGTCTCCACCTGCCACCATCGTCACCGCTTACGATCCTGCAGCATTAGCGGCATTTGCTTCTATGGCAATCGATTTACTCGTTAAGCCATTTGATGTCGACCGTTTTGAGACTGCGCTGGATCTGGCTAAATCGAAAATTGTTCGTGCTCGGACAGAACTGCAGGCCGCTGATCGCTCGAGCCAAGAGGAGCCCAGGGGGTCCAGCCGCCAATTTTTGCAGAGATTGGCCGTGGAAGCAGGCGAGAAGATTGTGCTCGTGCGGGTCGAAGATATCCAATGGATGCAGTCATCGGGGAAGCACATTCGGCTCCACGTGGGGAAAACGTCCCATCTGCTTCGCCGAAGCCTGAAGAACCTCCAGGCAGCGCTTGACCCAAACCGTTTTCTGCGCGTGCATCGAAATGCGATCGTTAATCTCGACCACATAGAGGAATTCTATCTGCCTCCGAGTGGCAACATGTTCGCGAAGTTGAGTAATGGAGTGTGTCTACCTCTTCGACGAGGCAATCGAACCATGTTGAGAAAACTCCTCAAAGACATATCGTAAACTAAAGGTTCCCGCTGGACCGAAGCTGTGTTCATCTCAATGAGTTACGAAACACACTCTTCTGTGTGTCATCATTACTCGGCCCTAGCTTGCTTCGAAGGCATACCCTTGCGGGGAGCCGTCAGACTCTCGTCCAGATTACCCCCTACTCAGAAGTCATATTGGTAACAAAGCGATTCTCCTGCCCGGTTATTCTGTCATCCCAGAAGTCATATCTCTCATCTCACTTGCTTTCAAAATTTGTATCCCTCGATCTTAACGATCGCTAAAGCAGCTTTCGTGCCTTTCCCGAGGCCGTTCATTCCCGGCACCGTTGGCTATGCCCGTGCTCTTAGGAGGGAAGCTTTTCTAGGAGAACAACTGTGAAATTCAGTAGAGTAAAGACCCCTCGGGAAAATGGAAGTGAGGCCTTAAGAAGTGAGGCCTTAAAGAGACTCGATGCAACCGACAATGACCAGACTCACATTGTACCGGTTAATCGAGCCCGCAAAAATCTGCTCCTGTTCTCTGCGCTTCTGTGTGCGATCCTGTTCTTCACTATTGCAATGAATGCGCAGCTAACCACAGCGGATGTAGTGGGAGCGGTAACCGATAGCACCGGAGCGGTGTTGCCCAACGCAACTGTAACTCTCACGAACCAGAGGACAAACGAGACCCGAAACACGCAAAGCAACAGCGGCGGCCAATATGCTTTCACCCTTCTGCTGCCTGGCAGTTACTCGGTGCGGGTCGAAGCGCAGGGCTTTACGACCTTCACATCCAATGTAATCCTCTCGGCTGGCGATCGCGCCAGGGTGGACGCGCCAATGCACGTGGGCAAAAGTTCGGAGAGTGTAGAGGTGACATCACAGAGCCCCCTGCTTCAAACGGAGAATTCCACGGTCGAGAATACCGTGCCCGAGCAGCACGTGGAGAATCTGCCCCTCCCTACGCGCAATTTGACGACTTTGGTGACATTTGTGCCAGGAGCCAACGAAGGTGCCAGTGTTGACGGACTTAGCAGCGGCCAGCGGCCCGATGATCGCCGCCAGACCAGTTCATTTTCGGTGAACGGGCAGGATGTTGAGCTCAACAACGCACAGATTGACGGCACGGACAACAACGAGCGTATCATCGGGACTATTGGGGTCAAGCCCTCGATCGATGCCATTCAAGAAGTGAACGTAGAGACCAATAACTACACCGCCGAGAGTGGGCGAACGCCAGGTGGCCTGGTCAGTGTCATCACCAAAAGCGGAAGCAACAGCTTTCACGGTTCCCTGTACGAGTATTTTCAAAACAACGTGTTCAACGCCAGGAATCCCTTTAACCCATCGCCTCAATTTCCCCAATCCGAGTTTCGTCAGAACGATTTCGGTGGCAGCATTGGTGGTCCCATCATTAAGAACCGGACCTTCTTCTTTTTTGCTTACGAAGGCTTCCGCCAGGTTGCTGGCGTGCAGAATCCCATAACCAGCACGGTACCCACCGCGGCTGAGCAGGCCCTGGGTCCAGCGGCAATCGTGGCTGCGGATCCGGACACCGCCGGACTTCCAGTTGATCCGATTGCCGCCAATTTATTTAGATTGTACCCGCTGCCCAATATTGGGGCACCAGGACAAACTACGAATAACTTCATCTTCGACCCAAACCGAACCCAGTTCAGTACCACGTTTGATGCGCGCGTCGACCATCGGTTCAGCAACAACGATCTTTTTTACGCTCGCTTCACCTCCAACAACGTCAGCTCGGTCATTCCGACGAACTTGCCTAATGTTACGATCAACGGGGTCAGCATTAACCCTGGAAACGGCCAGTTTGGCTTCGCTGGACCGGCGAAAGACATTGCCTATAACGGTCAACTCAACTATACGCATATATTCAGCTCCAATCTTTTACTCGAGTTGAAGGCCGCCTACACCCGCATCAATAACACTTCGAACTCTCCGAACTCCGGTACCAACGCCGCCACCGCGTTGGGCTTTCCCAGCAACATCAACTACGGCCCTCTGGCGAGCTCAGGTCTACCCCTCATCAATGTGGCCGGCTTCGCACCTCTCGGCGATAGCAATTTTGTTCCGATCGTAGATATCAGCAACACTTTCCAATACAACGGAGCCGTAACCTATAACCGAGGAACACACAGCCTAAAATTTGGGGCCGCCTTGATTCGCCGGCAGGCGCAAAACCAACAAAGCAATAACGGGGTTGGCAACATCAACTTTGGGCTACCGGAGGATGGCGGGTCGGCGTCGCTCAACAACCTGGCCACGTTCCTGGTTGGCGCATTTACCGGCGAAGGTCGAAATACCGATCTATTTACTCCCAACTATCGCTCGTGGGAGCCTGGCTTCTACGCTCAAGACAGCTGGAAAGTGAGGCCCTGGCTGACGGTCAACTATGGCCTTCGTTACGACATTTACACTCCGTTTACGGAAGCCAATGGCCGCATTTCCAACTTTGACCCAGCAACCAACACCCTCCTTGTCCCGGCATCTGAGCTTGCGATCCTCAGTGCCCAAGGCGTCGATACTACTGGGATAGTGGCCTCATCCGATACCGCCGGCCTCAAAACCACCTATTCCGATTTCGAACCCCGCGTTGGCTTTGCCGCTTCGCTGGGTCATCAGACTGTGCTTCGCGGTGGCTTCGGCATCGCCGACTTCCCCGGAAACTACACCTCAAACGCCTCCCTGAAGAACGCACCCTTCAATGGGGTCTACGCTCCAAGCATCAACGGCCAAGGGTGCCAATCTACACTTGCTACCCAGATTGAGACCTCCTCGACAGGCTCCTCTACCCTACCGAGCTGTCAAACTGGCTTGGGACAAACCACGGCTTTGGGACAAGGTATTCCGATACCGGTTCCTCAGGCCCTAAACAGCCCCAGCTTGTCCCTCCCCGACAACGTGGCGCTGAACTTCAGGACCTCCTATGTGGAGCAGTTTAACCTTCTGCTTGAGAAACAATTTGGCCAGAACGTTGTCACCATCGGATACGTAGGCTCTGTGGGACGCCATTTGCCAGTCGTAATCAACGACATCAACGTCCCCGATCCGCTCACCGCCCCCGCTTCCTTGCGCGGTCCCGACGGACGCTTTAATACCCGTCCAACCGCCACCATACTGCCGGGTCTCGGTGGTGTTGGCGAGTACGAGAGTGCAGGCAGTTCCAGCTACCACGGTTTGCAAACGTCGTTCCAGCGCCGCTATAGCAAGGGCCTCACAGTATCCGCCAACTATACTTACTCTCACTCCATCGACGATGCTACAACCCTAAGCTATGAGGGCCAGGAGGGCTTTGGAAATGCAGATCCCTTCGCCATCCACCGGTTTGAGACCGGCAACAGCGACCTTGATCTCCGCCATCGATTTGTTGGCACCGCTACCTATGAGTTGCCGTTTGGGAAGAACTTCGCTGGAGCCAAAAAAGTGGTGCTCGGGGGATGGCAAGCCAATACGGTTTTCATTTGGAATTCCGGTAGCCCGTTCAGCATAACCGACAACTTCACCGGCTTTGGCAACTCCGTCTTTAACGGGATCGGTGGCGGGCCAACCCGTCCAAACCAAATAGCTACGGCAACGCTGTCCAATCCCGGCATCAATGAGGCATTTAACCCAAACGCATTTGTCATCCCGCCTCTCGGCACCATAGGAAACACGCGCCGTAACAGCCTGTATGGTCCGCACTTCCGGCACTTTGATCTCTCTGTCTTTAAGGATTTTACTCTGACGGAACGCCTTAAGCTGCAATTTCGCGCGGAGGCCTTCAATCTGACGAATACACCGAACTACTTTGTCGCGAACAATCAGAATGACGCCCCCACTACCAACGCGGTTCAAGGTTCAGGATTCGGTAGAATCGTCACTACGAATCCGAACTACACGCCGCGTGCACTGCAGTTCGCGCTGAAGCTTATTTTCTAGAAGTGCAGGTCAACAACTGAATGGGACTGTGTGGCCACCGGCATCTCGTTGAGTGCCATTTGTCCGGTGGCCTGGTTAGCGAAGCGACCTTCGCGCGCACTTTCGTGTCGGAAACAGGCAAAAGGATTGAAGCGCCGGAGATCTACACGCCGGTGGACTCACTGATATTCTCAAGCGCTTGCCTGTCGAGCAATATTGCTGATCGTCGCGACTTGACTGCCAAAGAGTAATTGATCACCTTCCCAAACCTTTGCAGTTGTCGAGGCACTCCTGATAAGGCACAAGCAACTTCTCTGCCTTCGCCTTCCACCGTAGCATCCCTCGACTTTACGATCGTTGAAGCGGCATTCGTTCCTCTTCGAAGGCGTAACTTTGCGTCCCTAAAAAGCATCGTACGCACGAATACCGACTTTCGGCCATAAGTTAGGAAGGCGTTCCTATCAAAACTACCATCTCAATGAGGAGAATTGCTGTGAAATTCAGTAAAGTATGGACCCGTCGGACAAAGAGGGACGACCGGCAACGATGGTCGGCTGCTTTTTGGTCGTTCTCGCCAAAACTCTTGGTCGTGCTGTTATTGCTGATAGTTTTTGTCGGGAGCGCATACCAACTCAAGGCTCAATCCGTCACATCCGGCGACATTGTGGGTGTGGTCGCTGATCCTTCTGGCGCCGTTCTGCCAAACGTAAAGGTAACCCTCAAGAGCAACGAAAAGGGAAATACACAGGTTCAATCCACTAATGACCGCGGTACGTACCGCTTCTCTCTGTTGGCTCCAGGACGCTATACGCTCTCGGTTGCTGCTCCTGGGTTTCAGGAAGCCACAATGAGTGCCGTGGTGACGATAGGTCAGGCTACGACACTTAACGTGGTTCTAGCTGTCAGCCAGGCCACATCGACGGTGGAAGTGACCACAGATGCTCCGTTGCTGCAGACTGAAAACGCCGACGTTTCTACCAGTTTCAGCCAGACACAGATCTCTCAGGTGCCCAACCCCGGCAATGACCTGAGCTACATCGCTCAGACCGCTCCAGGTGTGATTCAGAACACGCAGGGTGGCAACGGTAATTTTTCCGCATACGGTTTGCCCGCGACTTCAAATCTCTTTACATTGAACGGACAGAACGAGAACGATCCTTTTCTGAACCTTAACAACTCCGGCGCCACGAATCTGCTGTTGGGGAACAACGACGTGCAGGAAGCCACGGTTGTGACCAACGGCTACTCTGGTGAGTATGGGACCTTGGCCGGTGCCAACGTCAACTACGTGACAAAGTCGGGCGGCAACAGCTTCCACGGAAACGCTCTGTATTGGTGGAATGGAAGTATTCTTAACGCCAACAGCTATTTCAACAATCAAAATGGCACGCCCCGGCCTTTCGTAAACGCCAATCAGTGGGCTGCGTCGATCGGCGGGCCGATCAAAAAGGATAAGACATTTTTTTTCGTGGACACCGAGGGGCTACGCTTCGTGTTGCCTACCAGTTTGAACGTTCGTATTCCCAGTTCCCAGTTCGAGTCCGCCACATTGGCAAACTTAGCCAATGCCAGCCCGGCGTCGGTTCCGTTTTATCAGCGGCTCTTCAATCTTTACAACAATGCTCCCGGGGCCAACCGCGCCCAGAACGTGCTGCCGCCCGGACAAGATGCTAATGGCAACCCGACCGGCAACGGGTGCGGAACTTTCGCTCTGCCAGGTGGCGGACCGTGCGCGCTTCAGTTCAACTCTACCGTCGGGCAGTTGAGCACCGAGTGGTTGTTGACGGCGCGAGTCGACCAGAACCTGGGCAACAATGATCGGTTGTTCGGCCACTTCCGCACCGACCATGGTTTTCAAGCCACAGTCACGGACGCGATTTCGCCATTGTTCAATCTAGGGAGCCACCAGCCGCAATATGAAGGCCAACTGGAAGAGACGCACTCCCTTGGGGCTAAGGCCGTAAACCAGTTCATTGCGTCAGGCCAGTACTACTCGGCATTATTCAACCTGAACAATCTCCAAGCCGCGCAACAGGCTCTGCCGTTCCGTGTCGGCTTCTCGGCAGGCGCATTCTCTTCCTTGGGCAGATTTCTCGGAGTGGTACCTCAGGGCCGGAACGTAAGCCAGTATCAGTTCCTGGACGACTTTTCCATCACTCGGGGAAATCATTCACTGAAGTTTGGAATCAGCTTCCGGCGCAACAACATCGGCGACTTCGATCCGGGAATTGGATCGATCGGCGCGAGCAATAGTACGTCGCTCTCGAGCTTCTTTAACGGAGACGGGGGAGTTTACTTCCAGAGCTTTCCGTCACAAGCGAGCCAGCCGGTTGCTCTTTACGACCTGGGCTTCTACGGACAGGATGAGTGGCGTGTGAAGCCCAACCTCAAGCTGACTTTCTCATTGCGTGGCGAGCACTTCTCGGATCCGGTGTGCCAGACCAACTGTTTTGCGCACTTGAGCGGAGACTTCCTCAACATTTCCCACGACCCGAACCAGCCTTACAACCAGGCGATTGTGTCTGGCCAGCACCAGGTTCTGCCCAACTACACGGCGGTCGAGTGGCTGCCGCGATTCGGTTTCTCCTGGACGCCGCTCGGCCTGAAGAGTACGGTCGTTAGGGGCGGCTTCGGGCTGTTCGCGGACTCCTTCCCCGGCAACATTGCCGATCAGTTGTTAAGTAACCCGCCGTTGCAAGTGGGGTTCAACATTGCGGGTGGTCCGCTTTCTCCCGATGTAACCAACAATCAGGCACAACTGGCTGCGCAGAACAATGCTGCATTCCGGGCTGCGTTCGCCAATGGCGGGACGCTGGCCAGCATTCAGAACAGCGTGCCGGGTTTTACTCCACCCACGTTTAACACGGTGGCAAGCCGGATCCAGAACCCGCGCTACCAGGAGTGGAACCTCGAACTTCAGCAGGCGCTGGGTCAAAAGACGTCTTTGACCCTCAACTACGTGGGGAATCACGGCGTACACGAGGTGGTACAGAACCCGGGTCTGAACGCGTTTTGCGACCAGAACTGCCTGACCGCGCTCAACAATGGGAATCCGCCTACCGTCAACCAGTTCGGCAGCCTGCCGACCTCAGCAATCGACCCGCGGTTCGCGACCGTGACGGAGACCTCGTCGTCGGGAGATTCCAACTACAACGGCCTAACGGTCTCGGTCACGCGGCATTCAACCAACTTGACGGTGCAGGGGAACTATACGTATAGCCATGCCCAGGATGATATTTCCAACGGGGGGCTCCTGGACTTCAACAATACGACCAACTCCAGCATCCTGGCCCCGATTGATCCGCTTAACCTGCGTCGGTTCAACTACGGTAATTCCGACTACGATACACGCCATTATCTAAGCGTGAACTACGTGTATGAGGTGCCGCACGAGTTCGGGCCAACCGCTCTCTTGGGGGGCTGGACTGTCGCAGGTACGGTGTACGCCCGATCTGGGCTGCCGTTTTCGGTGGTGGATTCCAATGCGTATAGCATCTTGAACGGCAATAACTACGGGATTGCCGCCACCTCGTCAGTTCCAGCGCAGGTTCTGGGCGGAGGCCGGGCCTGCACTAGCCAGGCCGCGAACCCGGCCACTCCTTGCTTGCTCGCTTCGAACTTCGGTTTCGCCACCACTGGCTTCGGCGAGCAGCGCCGGAACCAGTTCACCGGTCCGAAGTTCTTC
>WNFA01002436.1_pt1 | contig 15322 bp, 14 predicted proteins | sample 5400481 | NCBI WGS metagenome assembly WNFA01 (sample SAMN13153340, study PRJNA577476) | soil metagenome | isolation source: 120 cm saprolite under Douglas fir tree site 2 hole 1 replicate 2 | place: USA:California | collected 2015-04-18
TGGTGGAGGGTAAGGGATTCGTAGATTGCGCGCTCAATTCTGACGCGACCTTAGCGCGCACGACTTAGTAAATCGTGGTAATCCGTGTCATCCCGTGCCCGTTTTGCGCTCCGGGTCCGCCGGGTTTTGGTCAGGAGGCGCGGGTCTGAGGCTCCTGACGATCCGGCTTTCCCGGCGTCCTCCATGCCCGGCCTTGTGTCATCCGATGGATCGCTCGACGGATCGACGGCATCTGAAAGGAAGGGCGGAGAGGAGCAAGGCCATGTCCTACAGCATATCGACCTTACTGACTCGCAATCTCCACGACGTCTTCGGTGAAAACGACGGCACGCGTCGGCGCGCGGCCATCGACGAGATCTACACCGAAGATTGCGTGTTCTACGACCCCACCAAGGGCGTCTACCGTGGCCGCGACGAGATCGATCGCGTCGCGGGCGAGATCAAGGCTACTCACCCTGACTTTCGCTATCAGCCAATTGTTGGGCCCGAGGAATTGGGCAATGGTGGGCGGATCCAATGGGTATCGGGCCGCCCTGGTGAGGCGCCAGCTTACGCCGGGACTGACTTCATCATTGCCCGGGACGGCCGGATTGCCGCCCTTTATCTGTTTTTCGACAAGCTACCCTGAGCTAGCTGCGTGATCACGCGAATCTGCCTCGTGCGCTGACCCATCCCACACTGGCGTACAAGGAATCGCGCGGCAAGGAATCGCGCGGCTCGGCTCGCAGCGCCTCGACCCTGCCTCGCGGTCTCAGACGGTTCAACGTCCTTGGTGAGACCGCCTGTCTCTTCGGCATCGCGACGACCGTGCCTGCTTCGCTCGGCGTTTTCCGGGCCAGGAGACAGGCAACGGCGATGGCATTGATGACGTCGTCGACGCCGCCTCGGGGATGGCCGATCGAGTCCTTGCCCTGCTTTGACACCGTTCTCTCCAGGGCAAGTAGCTGACTGATCGCTCTTTCCTGCACGATTCCTGCCTTGCGGTCCAGGAGTTCCACCAGCTGACCATTCAGCAACGGCAGGAAGTCGTGAAAGATGTCGCTCTTCGACTTGTCCGCGACAACGTACGACGCCAGGCCGGCGTCCACGAGCGGTATTTCGAGGAGCTGGCCGCGATCCTCGCCAAGCCGGGGTCGCCGGACGTCCAGGCGATCGCCGCGCTACGCAAGCGTTACGACACGGAGCAGGTCTCGGCGCTCAGTACTTGATCGTTCGACAAGGTGCCATATCGGCGTCCAACACACCGACGTAAACGGTGCTCTTGCTTCTCAGCGCCTCAGCTTCGGGCGGCGGACGGGCCGAAGACGGGGAGGTTGTACTCGCCGAATTTGTCGGTGGCGTCGATCCAGCGGAGCTCCAGCGTCATGCCGTCGCGGAGGTCGCTGGGCTCGACGTCGACGGGATAGGAGATGAAGAGCGGGCCTTCGGCCAGCTCGAGCGCGACGACGGTGTGGGGCGGCGGATACTCCGGGAAGTAGCCGCGGCGGAACGTCGTCCACGAGAGCACCTTCGCCTTGCCGCTGAGCGGAGACCACGCGAAGTCGTCGGACAGGCAGCGGTCGCAGGTCGGGCCCGGCGGCCAGCGGAACTTCCCGCAGGCCGAGCACTGCTGCAGGCGCAGCTCTCTCGACAGTGTGAACGTCCAGAACTGCTCGGCGTACGGATCCATCGCGCGTACCGGTCGGGCCGTCGCCATCGTCACGCTCCCCTGGTGTAGATCAGGCTCTTGCACTTGCCGGCGACGTCGTGGACGTACTGGGCAACCTCGGCGCCCTGCACCTGCCGGTTGCCGAGACCGCCGCGCAGCTGGCGGACCAGCTCGGGCTGGTGGTTCCAGCTCTGCATGTAGCTCTCGGAGAGCATCCCGCCGCTGGTGTTGCACGGCAGCTCGCCGCCGATCTCGATGCGGCCGCCCTGCACGAACGTGCCGGCCTCGCCCTCCTTGCAGAAGCCGAACCCTTCGAGCGAGGCCAGGAGGTGCACGCTGAAGCTGTCGTAGGTGGCGAACACGTCGACATCCTTCGGCGTCACGCCAGCCATCGGATAGACCTGGGCCGCCACGTCGTGATGGGCGCCGTGATAGAAGGTCTTCAGCCGGGGCCGCAGCTGGGTGGCGTCTACGTTCTCCTCGGACCATCCGAAGCCGCTCACCATGACGGGCCGCTGCTTGAGATCCCTCGCCAGGTCGGCGCGACGGACGATGATCGCAACCCCGCCGTCGTTGATAAGGCAGTAGTCGTTGAGGCGCAGGGGCTCGGCGATGTATGGCGCATTCAAATAGTCCTGGATCGTGAGCGGCTTCTGCATCACCGCGTTCGGGTTCAAGCAGGCGTGCTTGCGGAACGCCACCGCGACCGCACCGAGCTGCTCGTCGGTGGTGCCGTAGAGCAGCTTGTGGCGCTGGAAGAAGAGCGCGTAGAGCGCGCCCTGCGAGGTCATGCCCCACGGGGCGTAGTAGAAGTACGAGGTGATCGCGCCGCCGGTCACGCGCGCCCCGCCGTAGGCCGTGTCCATCGAGCGCTGGGCGTTGCCGTAGACCAGGGCGACGGTCGTGCAGAGCCCGGCGTTGATGGCCAGCGTAGCCTCGATGATGCATTGCGCAGCGTCGCCGCCCCCGCTCCAGCGCGGGTTCAGGCCCCACTGTTCGCTGGCCCGCTCGCCGGACAGCGTGCCCCCGACGCACAGGCCATCGATGTCGTCCTTCTTCAATCCCGCGTCGTCCAGCGCACGCTTGAGTGCCCTCGACGCCAGCGTGTACGAGTCGTAGCGGGCCTCGCCCTTGCTCACGGTCTGGCCGCCGGCTCCCCGGTAATCCTTCCCGTAGTCGGTCTCGCCGACACCGACGACCGCTACGGTATCCTTCAGCGGCGCGAGCCGCGCCCGGTCGAAGCTCACCGCCATCGCAGCCTCCTCAGATCACTTTGTCGTTTTCCAGCGACTTCATCTCCTCGTCGCTCAGACCGAGCAGCTCGCCGTAGACGTAGCGGTTGTGCTCGCGCAGCAGCGGCCCCCTTCCGTGCACGAAGGCCGGTGTGCGGGACAGCTTGACCGGATAACCCTCATACTCGAACTCCCCGATCTCAGGGTGGTTGACGACCGGGTGCATGTCGCGATGCTTGAGCTGGGGATCGTGCTCGACCCGGTCCTCGGCGCTCTGGACCACCGCCGCGATGATCCCGGCCTCCTGGCACCGCTGCATGACGTCGTAGCGACGGCGCGGCCTGATCCAGCGGCCGACGATGGCGTCGAGCTCGTCCTGGTTCGCCACGCGCGCCTCGTTGGTCGCGAAGCGCGGGTCCCTACTCAGATCGGGCTGACCCATCACCCGGCAGAGCGATTCGAACTGCGCCTGGGTCTCGCAGGCGACGAACACCCACCAGTCCTGCCCGACACGATCCTTGCCCGAGCATCGATAGGTGTTGTGGGGCGCCACGGCGGGCCACAGGGCGCGATTGCCCGGCGGAAAACCCGGGCGGCGTGTGGTCCGGCCGTTCACCTGGAAATCCAGCATGTACGTCCCCAGGAGCGACATCGCGCCCTCGGTGACCGCATAGTCGACGTAGGATCCCTCGCCTTTCTTCCTGGCCTGGAGCAATCCCATGACGAGGGCAAGGCCTCCCATCCATCCGCCCATCACGTCCATGTACGAGAACCCCCAGCCCGCGGGCGCCATGCCTGGCAACCCGGACGCGAGCGACAAGCCCGACTGGGCCGCGGCGGTGGGGCCGAAGCTGCGGTAGGCCTTGTAGGGCCCGGAATGACCGAAGCCGGACGTGCTCATGTACACGACGCGCGGGTTGATCTCGTGGATGCGCTCCCAGGTGAGCCCCCAGCTCGGAAACACTTCGCCACTGAAGTTCTCGACGACCGCATCCGAGATGCCGATGAGCCGCTCGGCCAGCGCGAGCCCCTTGGGGTGACGCGTGTTCAGGCTGATGGCCAGCTTGCCGTGGTGCAGGATCGTGAAGTATGGGGTGTTGTAGTAGGGCTTCTTGCCGTCCGCGTGGCCGCCGCCGTGCAGCGGCCCCGTCCCCTGCTCCGACGTGAACTCCTTCTGCGGGCCACCGACGATCGGACTCGGGTGGGCCGCGTAGCGATGATCATCCCAGGACCCGACGCGCTCGACGTGGATGACCTCGGCGCCAAAGTGCGTGAGCAGCCGCGGCGCCCACGGCCCGACGGTCTTCCACGTGAAATCGAGGATGCGCACTCCGCTGAGGATGCCTTTCGGGAGCGTGACTGACGCGTTCACCGGACCACCCCTGCGGCGGCCAGCGCATCGACCTGCGCGGCGGGGAGACCGAGATCGCCTTCCAGGACCAGCCGCGTGTGCTCGCCGAGATGCGGTGCTCTCCCTCGGGGTGCGATCCCGAGCGCGTCGCACATGAACGGGCCGCGCGGGTACCGAATGGCGCGGCCGATCTCCGGGTGCTCGACGTCGCGCCAGAAGTCGCGCTGCTGGTAGTGCGCGACGTCGTAGTTCTCCTCGGGTGCGCGCACGAGCCCCCACGAGATGCCGTACGACTGCGCGCGGGTGAAGACCTCCTCTCCCTTGCAGGCGGCGATCAGCCGGCGGATCCCGTCGAGCACGGCGGTTCCCTGGCGATAGTCGGCCATGCGGACGGCCTCGTCGCGGTACTTGGGATCGGTCAGCTCACCGGCGACGCCCTTCTCCTCCATCCACTCGATCAGCTTCGCCCAGCCCCGGTCGCCGAAGGTCTGGTTCACCGCGATCACGTACATGCCGTCAGCCGTCGGCAATTCCAAATCGGGCCGCCGGCGCGCGGAGGCGTGCATCCCGGTCTGCCTATAGAGGGTGGCGCCGTTGTAGAGCCACTCGGGTACCGCGGACTCGGTGCCGATCGAGCAGGCATCGTGGATCGAGACGTCGATGTACTGCCCCTCGCCGGTCGTCATGCGGTCGAAGAGGGCCAGCGTGATGCCGTGCAACGCGAACACGCAGCCCATGTGCCAGGCCTGGTGACCCTGCCCGCCGATCGGCGTGAGCGTGGGATCGGAATAGCCGGTGCTGGCCATGTGGCCACCGAGGGCCAGGTGGGCGGCATCGTTCATCCGATAGTCGCGCCAGGGACCGTCCTGACCGAAGTCGGTCAGCGAGGTGTAGATGAGCGCGCGGTTGCTCGAGACCGAGCCGTGGTCGAGACCATACGCACGCAACGTCCCCGGCGGCGTGCTCTCGAGGAAGACATCGGCGCCGGCCAGCAGGCGGCGCAGCAGATCCTGAGCCGGCGGGCGACCGACGTCGAGAGACACGCTCTGCTTGCCGGTGTTGTACCACCAGTAGTCGAGACAGCGGTCGGGATCGACCGTGTCGTCGACGAAGGGGCCGCACCAGCGCCCCGGGCCTCCCGCCGTAGGCTCGATCTGGATCACGCGCGCGCCGCCGTCGGACAGGAGCTTGCCCGCCCACTGGTTGCGGCGATCGGCCAGCTCGACCACGGTGAGTCCGTCGTACACGCCATTCATCTCCGTCTCCTACACGCGCGGCGTGACGTCGCGCACCGGGGCCGCGCCGCAACCGGCCAGGAAACCCTGACCGGAAGATCGGTCTCCACCGTCGGCATCGCTGGCCTCACCCGCCGCTCGTCGAACACCACGAGATCCGCCTTGAAGCCGGTGCGCACTAGAGCGCGATCGTTGAGCTCCTAGGCCGAGGCGCTGTCGAAGGCGAGCTTGCGCTAGGCGGCCCCTGCCGCCGCTCCTGCCCCCGGCACAGCGCGGACAACCACGCGCGTCACGGGATTTTCTGCCAGAACAGAGCGTTGGTCCAGAGGGAGCCCTACGGCAAAACGCAGGCGATTCGCGTCAGATCTGGGCAAGTGGATCGTAACTACGCGAGAACTTGAATGGTGGAGGGTAAGGGACTCGTAGATTATCCCGGCCAGGTCGGCGTCTGATGCACCATCTTACCTCCGACCATGGTCATGTCGGCGGTGATGTCGCGAAGACCCGGCTCCGCCACGGTGAGCGGATCGGCACTCAGGACCGCGAGGTCGGCGAGCTTGCCGGGTTCGAGCGTGCCCTTCTTGTCCTCGTCGAAGGTGAGATAGGCGCCGTTCTCGGTCGCGCATCTGAGCGCCTCGGCGCGGGTAAGCGCCTGCTCCGGCGCGATGCGTTCATTGGTGAGGCGGGAAAGTCGCGCGACCGATTGCCAGATCGGCCAGAACAAGGAGATCGGCACATTGTCGGTGATGAGCGCCACCTTGACGCCGGCGCTGAGGAGATCCTTGAGCGGCGTGTTCTCGCCGTGCCGCTCCGGCGGCAGTTGCGCCTGCCAAACGTGCCCCCGCTTGTAGACGTTCGAGTTCGTGTGCGAGGTGATGACGAGGCCCATGCGAACGATCCGCTCGACATCCTTAGGCGATAGGATGTTGATGTGGACGATGACCCAGCGCCTGCCTTTGAGCGGCACCTCGCGATCGACCTCGTCCAAGAGATCAATGAGGCCGGGCGAGCCGTAGTTGAGAACCGCGCGAATGTCGTTCTTCGCGCAAGCGAGCAGCACCTCCTTGACGCGCGCGCGGGGTAAGCCGGTGTCGTAGTTGAAGCCGGCCCATCCGGTGTAGGGGGACACCGACGCGCGCACATCGTTGCCCGGCTCGCGCCCGATATTGACGTAGAGACCGGTCACCTTGAGCCAGTCGTCGCCGAACGATGGTTCCCCCAGCCATCCGCCCCAGGCCTCGATGAAGAAGTCGAGCGGCGCATTGCCGGCGGCTTTCCAGTTCGGGCTGAAGACGAGGCCGGCGCGCATTGTCAGCGTGCCGTCGCGGTGGGCGTCCTTATAGGCGCGGATCACCTCGTTGGCGACGCCGTGCCCCTCGAACACCCCGGTTGTGCCGAACGTGTGGTAGGCCTGCGCCGCAATGGAAATCCCGCGAACACGATCCTGGCGCGAAAATTCCGTGGCCTCGCGGAACCAGATCAGCTCCGCGGTCGGCTGCATTCCGTCCTCGATGAAAACGCCGGTCGGCTCGCCGTTCGCGTCCTTTTCGATGACGAGCTCCGGGAGCGGCGAGACTGTGTCGCGTGTGATGCCGGCGCGCTTCAAGGCTTCGGTATTGGCGCAGGCGACAAGCGGCGGCGTGCCGCGCCAAAACCCCCAGATCGATCGGATGAAGACCGGATTGTTCGGCGCGGCAACATCGAGCTCCTGGCGGGTCGGCCAGCGTTTCTCGGCCAGACTATCGGGCACGCCGAAATAGAAGGGCGGATCGCCGATCGGCATCGTCACGATCCATTCGCCGGGCCGGGCTCCGCGGGTGAGCTCGGCGATTCGATCCTGGATGTCGCGGATCGAACGCACGGGTCCGAGCGAGGGAAAGACGCTCTTCAGCCCTTCGCGGTCCATGTGGGCATGGCCATCGATGAGACCGGGAATGACGGTCTTGCCTCTGAGGTCGATGGTGCGTGTCGAAAGAGAGGTGAGCGCCGCCATGGCGGCGTTCGGACCGACGGCCAAGACGCGGTCGCCGGCAATGGCGATAGACTCCGCGATCGTAAAGGTCCGATCGACGGTGATGATCTTGCCATTGCGGAGCACGAGGTCGGCGGGCCTGACGATCGGGCTCGCCGGCGTCGCGGTTCCCGTGGGCTGCGCGGCGGCTTGGGCCGCGAGGTTCGGCGTCAGAGCTGCCGCAATCGTCGTGCTGGTGGCCGCTTGCAGAATTTCGCGGCGTCGCATGGATTTGTCCGCCATGATGGCATCGCTCCAAAACCATTCGCTCCGAACGTCTCACTCTCCACGAGTGTTGGCCCTGCCGGTGAAGGTCGCTCAGAGCGCCGCGTGCGCCTCTCGCTGGACGTCGAGATCGACGAGATCGACAGGTGACGCCGTGCCTTCGAGCATGCCCCAGCTCTTCAGCCAGTCGAAGGTTCGCTGCATCTCGTCGAGGGGAATCGGGGCGGGGTCGCACACCACGAGGCGGCTCTCGCGAAGATCGTCGATGGTGAGCGCCGCAATCTCCGGATCATCCGGGCCGTGGTAATCGATGAAGTAGTGGAGGTAGGCGCGCTTGTCGGCATTGATGCGCCGCACCGCTTCGCGCACCGCGCGGTTGAACGCGGCATAGGTCTGGGCGTCGACCCGCTCGGACCCGACCTCGGTCCCGTGGAAGAACCCGGAGCAGATCGTCCGGCACCCTTGCTTCTCGGCTAGCGTGATGTAGGGCTCGGTCAAGGTCGTCGCCTCGATCTCGCCTCTCCGAAGAGAAGCGAGGCGGGGACGGGAGCCGTTCGGGGCATGGCACACCCTGATCGCCTCTCGGGGCACGAAGCCCTCCAGCAAGTGGAGCGCGAGGTAGTGCGTGCCAAAATAGAACGGCACGCCGACCGTGCGATTCGCGAGCTGCTGCGGCGTGTAGACCGGCGACGCCGGCGGGACCACGATGGCGCCATAGGCGATGATGGCGCGGCGACCGAGCTGGCGGCTCTTGATGCCGGTCTCCTGGACGCGGCAGTAGTTGCCCCATTCGCACGCGTTGTACATGTCGGCCTGACCTTGTTCGAAGAGGCGGCCGTGACTCGTGAACGGGTTCAGTCCGCGAGGACTGGTGACATCGATCACGGTCTTCTTCTTCTCCGCGCCGGCGTCACGGTCGACCCATTCGATGTCGAGTCCTTCCTTCTCGAACAGGCCCTCGTCGTAGGCGACCAGCTCGGGCAGACCCTGGAACGGAGCGGTCGACTCCAGTACGAGCCTCTTCATGGCACGCCTCCCGGCTCTTTCTCGGCGGTCCCCCATGGACGGTGTCCCGCATCGTATCTCACGCTGGCGGCCGGCTCCAGTTGCCCGTCGGGAAGGGCTCACCGGCTGGACCGGCCATGGGTTCGGTGAGAACCTCGACGGCGGCCGCTTTCGAGCATTCTTTGTGGGAGGAGTGACAAAGTCAGCGCACGTCGGTTGAGGATGGCGGGCGGGAGTCTAACCGAAGGACACGATGCAAACCACCACGGCACGCACGTCACGCGAACTTCCCGCTGCAGCGGACCGGAGGCTCGCAATGCTCGCCTCGGCCGCTGAGCGTTGCATTGGCCACCAGGTGGAGGGAAGGGGCGGCAATGAGCGCGATTTCCCTCGAGCAGGAAAAAGAGCACGCTTAGGCGTAATGTTGACCAGGCACACGCACATCCTCAGCGTACCAGGAAAGGGAGACTCGCATGGCACGCACGCAGACGGCGTATGACATCGATGTCGCGGACGTGGAATATCTCCGACATGGGGACAAACCGCTGCTGGCGCGCCTCTTCAAGCCACGCGGCAGCGGGCCGTTCCCGATCATGGTCGAGTTGCACGGCGGAGCCTGGGTCCGGGGCGATCGCCTGAACGGTAACGCGGCGAACGAGACCCTCGCCAGGAATGGTGTGATCGTGGCGGCACTGGATTTTCGCGTGCCTCCAGTGGCACCGTATCCGGCTTCCCTGGCCGACATCCACTGTGGGATTCGCTGGTGCAAGACCCAGGCCCCGGCGTGGAACGGTCGCCCGGACCGGCTCGGTGCGATGGGAACCTCCAGTGGCGCGCACCAGGCCATGCTGCTCGGCATGCGCCCCCGCGACCCGCGCTACGCCGCGCTGTCCCTTCCGGCAGGCGCGACGACGGTGGATGGCACCCTGGACTGCGTGATCATGGTCTCTCCCGTGATCGATCCGCTCGGACGCTATCACTATGCCAAGGGCCTGCGACAGGATTGCACCCCACCCGCCGGACTGGCCGACCGCGTGGTGCCCATGCATGACCAGTACTGGCGGACGGAAGAGGCCATGGCCGAGGGGGCGCCCGCGCGCATCTTGGCCCGTGGGGAGCGGACGGCAACACCGCCCGTGTTGTGCCTCGCGCGCACGTACGAGGAGGCGCATCCACGCCCGGATCTCGACGAGTTCGTCCGCCAGTATCGGAAGGCTGGAGGCCAGATCGAGGTGACGGTCTTCGAGGGCGAGGGTGAAGGGCTGCTGCGCAATCCCTCCTCGCCAGTCGCCCAGCAGGCGCTCGAGCAGATGACCACGTTCATCCATCGGCACCTCGGGTAGACAAGAGTTTCATGACTGCTGTCATCGGGAGGCACGGCCCAGCGGCGGCTGCTCGCGGCCGTGCCACCGAAAGATTCGGGTACGCCGGGGCGCAAGTCCCACGGCCGGACGGCGGAGAAGAGTACGACGTCTCTTTGACGCCCACCCGGGCCTGGGGGAGGACATGACCATGAAATTCGGGCTCATGTATGAAATTCAGATACCCGAACCCCACTATGACGGCATCGAGCAGGATCGCTACAAACAGGTCATGGCCCAGGTCGAGCTGGCCGATGAGGTCGGCTTCCAGTACTTCTGGACGGTAGAGCACCATTTCTTGCGGGAGTTTTCCCACTGTTCGGCCCCGGAAGTTCTCTATGGGGCTCTCTCCCAGCGCACCAAGCGGATTCGCATTGGCCACGCCGTCGCCCTGCTGCCGGGCCAGTACAATCACCCTGTCCGGGTGGCCGAACGGGCGGCCGTGCTCGATATCGTCAGCGATGGCCGGATGGATCTAGGGACCGGGCGGTCCACCACCCTCATCGAAATGGACGGCTTCCAGGTCGACCCCGAGGAGACCAGAGCCCAGTGGGAAGAAGCCGTCGCCATGATCCCCCGCATGTGGACGGAGGACCCCTTTACCCACGAGGGGCGCTTCTATCGGATCCCGCCGCGCTCGGTCATTCCCAAGCCTGTGCAGAAACCCCATCCTCCTCTGTGGGTCGCCTGCAGCCAGCCCGACAGCTTCCGGGCTGCCGGGGAAATGGGTCTGGGCGCTCTCTGTTTCAACCTGGGCGGCTACGCGCAAATGGCCGAGCGGGTCGGTCTGTATCGCGAGGGCATCAAGCACGCCAAACCCGTGGGGAGCTTCATCAACAACCAGATCGCGGCTCTGTGCGTCACCCACTGCGCCGACACTGACGAAGAGGCGCACGAATTCGCCGGGCCGGAAGGCGTCTGGTTCGTCAAGATGGCGGAGAAGCTCTACGCGCCCTGGCAAGGACGCCACGTCCCCGATTCCTACAAATTCGCCGTCTCGGCGGTTCAGCAGGAGCGCACGGGCAAGACCTTCGCAGACCATATGCAGTCGGGCGCCTTCGCCATGGGCAACCCGGCCAGCGTCATCAAGGTCCTCGCGAAGTACCGGGAGGCCGGCGTGGACCAGATCCTTTGCTTCATGCAGATGGGCAACCTGGCCCACACGCGGATCATGCACTCGATCGACTTGTTTGGCCGCCACGTCATCCCCGCGTTCACGTAGGGGGCAGCTATTTGCCCTTGTTATGCAGGGTGAATGACAGTCTCGTGTAATACAAAGTCCTCGCAGCCCGCTGGCCTACGGCCGCGGCCACTACCGGCTGGAGGCTGACGGCTCGTCAGCGCACGCTCCTGCGCCGAGCCAACAAAGCGTTGAAAGCTTTACTAGCAGCGTACTGAAGCCTGGTGCTTTAACGACCTCCCCCGCACCCCCACACACCCCTGCCCGGCGCGCCGCAGAAGACCCAAGGCGAGGTTAACGCTAGCTGGCTGAGATGCCGCGATCTCGACCCTGGCATGTCTCCTACACAGGCGCTGGCCTCACGCGGTCAGGGAGCCGTAGAACGATTGCCGGAAGGCTACGAGGCTCCTATACGCTACGGGTGGGGAAAAATGCGCGCTAACTACTCGAGAAAAGTAATGGTGGAGGGTAAGGGACTCGTAGATTGCGCGGTCAATCTGATGGCACCTTAGCGCGCACGACTTGGTAGATCGTGGCAATCCGTGTCATCCCGTGCCCGTTTTGCGCTCCGGCCCCGAGGGTTTTCAAGTCGCAGGCGCGGGTCTGAGGCTCCCCACGCACACACCATGGGGTTGCAGGCTCTCGCGCAGCATTTGTGATTCGACGGGTGTTACAGTTCAGGACAGTATTCGGCGATCAGCAATCGGGTCAGCTCCTCGCCGCGCCGGGCGAGCTTTTCGATTTCGCCACCCCGCATCGCCGCAAAGTCGGTTGGGTAGTCAAATACATCCTCTCGACGCACCATGTTTGGGGGCTGGTATGGGAGCCGATCATCTCGTTGTCCTAAGTAAGAGAGAATGAAGCCGCGGAGGCTACCCGCAACGACGTGACCGTGCAGGCGATCGTCGACCTCGACGAGCGCCGGGTGCTCCAGGTCATCGACACCGGCGTGATCCCGGTGTCGCCCGACACGGCGGACTTCGACGAGGCCACCGTCGCCGCCCGCTATGGGCTCCGGCCGCCACTCAAGCCGATCCGCATCACCCAGCCGGAGGGCCGGAACTTCACGGTCGACGGCGGGTTCGTCTCCTGGCAGAAGTGGAAGTTCCACCTGCGCTACGAACGGCGGGCCGGCACCGTGCTGTCGCTGATCACCTACGACAGCCGCTCGGTCATGTACCAGGGCTCGCTGGGCGAGGTCTTCGTGCCGTACCAGGACCCCGGGGTTCACTGGTTCTATCGCACGTTCATGGACGCCGGCGAGTTCGGCTTCGGCGCGCTGTCCTCACCGCTGAAGCTGGGCCTCGACGTGCCGGAGAACGCGGTGCTGCTCGACGGGCTGATCTCGGCCGCGCTGCCCGACCCGACGGTGCCGGTCGTCCCGCTGCCCTTGCCCGCCGTCGTGGGCGTCTTCGAGCGGGTGACCGGCAATCCCCTGTGCGCCACTTCGAGTTCCTGAACAACAACGCCTACGAGGGCCGGGCCGACGTCGAGCTGGTGGTGCGGATGATCTCCCAGGTCGGCAACTACGACTACGTGATCGACTGGATCTTCAACCAGGCTGGCGCCTTCAAGGTCGAGGTCGGGCTGACGGGCATCGACATCCCCAAGGGCGCGCTGAGCAGCACGCTGAGCGAGCCGACCGCGGCGGCCGACACGGCGTTCGGCACGCTGGTGGCGCCGCGCATCGTGGCCCCGCACCACAGCCGCCACTTCAACTTCCGACTCGACGTCGACGTCGACGGCCGCGACAATAGCTTCGTGCTCGGCCGGCTGAAGACGATCGGCGCCAAGGACAGCCCGCGCAAGAGCGTGTGGGTCGTGGACGAGGAGGTGCTGGCCCGCGAAAAGGACGCGCGGCTGGACGAGCCCGAGGTGTGGAAGGTCGTGAACCCGTCGCGCAAGAACGCCCGCGGCGATCCGACTGGCTACGTCCTCGAGTCGCACGGCCACGCCAACCCGCTGCTGCGCAAGGCCGACTTCCGTCGGGCCGGCTTCATCGAGCATGCGTTGTGGGTCACCGCCTTCGATCCCGAGGAGCGCTATGCCGCCGGCGACACACCGAATCAGAATCCGGGCGAGCCCGGGTTGCCCCAGTTCGTGTCGGACAACGCGAGCATCGTCAACCGCGACATCGTGCTCTGGCACACGCTGACGTTCCACCACGTCACGGCCGCCGAGGACTACCCGGTGCTGCCGCGGGAGCACGCCTCGTTCCAGCTCAAGCCCCACAACTTCTTCGATCGAAACCCGGCGCTCGATCTCCGCCGGGCGCCCTTCGAGGTGATGCCGTGAGGCGAGGTTGACCTACACCTGGCTCCTCTTCGACGCCGACGGGACCCTCTTCGACTACGACCGGGCGGAGGCGACGGCACTGGAGCAGGCCTACGCCGAAGTCGGCGCGGAATTCGAGCCGTCCTGCCTGCAAGCGTACCGGAAGATCAACGCGCGGGTCTGGCGGGAGTTCGAGAACGGACACATCACGGCCGAGCGGCTTCGCCTGCGCCGCTTCGAGATGCTGTTCGAGGCTCTCCGCCAGCCGCTGGCGCCGGCGACGTTCAGCCCCATCTACCTCCGCCACCTCGCATGCGCCAGCCACCTCATCGAGGGTGCGCACGAGGTCGTCCCCGCCTTGTGCGCGAAGTACCGTCTGGCACTCATCACCAACGGGCTCCGCGACGTCCAGCGTCCGCGACTGGCGGGCTCGGCGATCCGCGACTGCTTCGCGGAGGTCATCATCTCGGAGGAAGTAGGCGCCGCCAAGCCGGCCCCCGCGATCTTCGACGCCGCATTCCAAAGGCTGGGCCGCCCGCCGCGCAGCGAGGTGCTCCTCGTCGGCGACAGCCTCACCTCCGACATCGCGGGCGGCCACGCCTACGGTTTGGATACCTGCTGGTTCAACCCGACGGGCGCGCGCCCGGCTGGCGCGACGTCGACGTACGAGATCCGCCACCTGAGCGAGCTCGCCCGTCTGCTGCTTTAGATCGAAGGTAGGCCGAGCTCCTCGGCGCCGATCTCCTCGCGACCACGGCGCATGACCGCGCGCTGGATCACCGTGGAGAGCTCGCGGACGTTGCCGGGCCACCGGTAGCGACGCAGCCGCTCCTCGGCGTCGCGCGTCAGTCGCCGGACTTCGCCCTCACGCTGGGCCAGCCTCGCCGCGAAGTGTCGTGCGAGCGGCAGGATGTCGTCGGGACGCTCGCGCAGCGGCAGCAGGGTGAGCGTGGATCCGGCGAACCGAGCGAGCAGATCCGCCCTGAAGGTTCCCCGGCGGACGGCGTCACCGAGATCGGCATGCGTCGCGGCGATGACTCGAACGTCCAGCGATCTTGCGGCGACTCCACCGAGACGTCGCACCGACCTGCTCTCGATCGCCGCCAGGAGCTTGCCTTGCAGATCGAGCGAGAGCGCATCGATGTCGTGCAGGAACAGCGTGCCACCGTCGGCGGCCTCGAACAGGCCCGGAGCGGCGCCCTCGACGTCCGGGGACCTCCCGCGCTCGTATCCGAACAGCTCCAGCTCGAGCCGGGATGCCGGCAGAGCCGTGCAGTCGACCTCCACGAACGCGTGTGCTGCGCGACGGCTCAGGACGTGGATCTCCCAGGCCACCAGGCCCTTGCCGGTCCCGCTCTCTCCCGCGACGAGGACGGGCGGCGCCACGCCCGGCTCCTCCTCGAGCCGCGCCAGGTCGGCCATCTCCTGGCGCAGGCGGCGAGCGGAGGGGACGTCGAGGATCAGCCGTGGGCGAGGCCCCGAGCTCTCGTGAAGACTCTGCAGCCGCGAGAAGGTGCTCAGGCAAGACAGACAGTCCTTGACGTGGGCGGTCACCTCGGCGGCCCCGGCGGCGGGCAGCGAGCCAAGGACCAATTGCTCGAGAAGCGGGCCGGGCAAACACGTCCGCTCGTTGAGGCGCCGCAGCAGGCCCGGGAAGAGCACGTCGTCCGGCACGAATCGTGGCTGGCTCATGGCTCTCGGATGTGCTCCATCAAGCGCTGGCGGAGCCGGTGGAACCGGCTGTCGATCGTGGTCAGCGCGGCGAAGGAACTGAACGGCGGTCGTTCGAGCGTCTGCTGA
>WNFA01008728.1_pt1 | contig 15321 bp, 20 predicted proteins | sample 5400481 | NCBI WGS metagenome assembly WNFA01 (sample SAMN13153340, study PRJNA577476) | soil metagenome | isolation source: 120 cm saprolite under Douglas fir tree site 2 hole 1 replicate 2 | place: USA:California | collected 2015-04-18
TCCGTCGGCTGTTCGGCCGATCGCTGAAGCTGCGCGTGGTCAGCGCCGGAGGCTGCAACGGCTGCGAGGCCGACGTGAACGTGCTCGGCACGCCAGTGTTCGACCTGGGCCGCTTCGGGATCCAGTACGTGGCCTCGCCCCGGCACGCCGACGGGCTCCTCATCACCGGGCCCGTCACGGAGAATATGCGCCTCGCGTTGAGGAAGACGTACGACGCGGTACCCCCGCCCAAGATCGTGATCGCCGTCGGGGCCTGCGCCATCTCGGGCGGGCCGTACGTCAATCACGCCGAGGTCCACAACGGCGCGGACGCCGTGCTGCCAGTCGATCTCTACGTGCCGGGGTGTCCTCCGCACCCGTTCACGATCCTTGACGGGCTGCTCCGCCTGATCGGACGAATCGACGAACGCGCCGCTCAGGCCCGCGCGGAGGCGGAACGACGATATCGGGAGGAGATCCACGACGAGTCGATCCGATGGGGGACGAGGCGCGCGGAAGAAGGCGTCAAATATTTCGGGCTCGGGGCGCCACCCCCCGACTCGGATAGGGACAGGCGCGAACCATAGCGGATGGAGTTCGGCCACGTGCGAATAGCTGCTCGATTGCGCAATCCTCCGCACGCGGAGCTGATCGAACACTGCTGGCCGCGTCGTCGATCCCGCCGCTCCCACCGATTTCGTTCCGTGAAATCAATGACCTAAGTACCGCGGGACCAAACGTGGACCAGACCAGCGCGCGACGCGACCTCCGCGCCACCGAGGGCAGGCCGTTTCAGACGCGGGTCCGCAGCACGGACGGCCGGAAATGTGGCCATAACAATTGAATACTGCTGAAGAAAATTGGTGGAGGCGGCGGGAATCGAACCCGGCCATCTCGGGGACCCTGGCGCGGTATCGTAGCCGCATCGCGCAGAAGTGCGCGATTTGTCGACCCAGATTGGCGCTGGTGCGTGCTATCTCGCGCACCGCACCGCCAACTCGCTGGCGGCGTGGACCAATGGGACCATGGCGGTTCCGCGCGGTGCCACGGTTGCGCGCCACGTAGATCGTCTTCTCGACACGAGCATGCACGACGCCTTCCCGATCGACGAGCTCGACCGAGTAGACACGATCGATCGAGTCGACCTCCTCGAGAGCGGAACGGATCGCATTCAGCTCCTCCTCGCTCACTCGAAAGGTGGCACTCAAGGTCGAGCGCCCCGGCCTGCGGAACCGGATCGACGCCGCCTTATCCCACGCTACGTAGTCGTGCCCGAGAAGCCTGATGAGCATGACCATGTAAATCGGATCGACTGCGCCGTACAGGCTCCCACCAAAGATCGTCCCGACATAGTTGCGCGTCCTCCACGAAAGCGGCACCTCGACACGAACCTCATGCCAGTCGGCGGCGATGTACGTGACCCTCGCTCCCGTGCCCCGATAAGCGGGGAAGAAGTTGAAGAGCCAGCGCCAGCTCCGCGTGCGAATCGACTCAGACATCTATCTCGTCCGTGGAGACGGTTGCGCTAGCATCTCTCATACCGGTTTCCTGGCTACGAGCCGCTCGACGATCCCGAGCCTCGAACGCTCGATCGTGATCACTTCGAGGCCTTCGGCCGTCACCTGGTCGAGCGGCTCCCGCAGCAGGTGATCGGCTTCGAGCCACAGAGCGATGGGTTCGATGATTCGTTGTCCCCAGCGGACCGCAAGTTTCGGGCTGCGAACGTGCTCCAACAGGATCAGGCGACCGCTGCGGCGAAGAACGCGCCGGGCTTCCGCCACCGCTTTGCGGTCGTCAGGGATTGTGCACAGCGAGAGCGTAAACACCACAGCGTCGAATCGATCCTCGGGGAACTCGAGCGCCTGAGCGTCGCCGACGCGGAGGTCCACTGCGCGGCCCTGCTCGCGGGCGCGACGGCGCGCAATCTCCAGCATGCCGGGACTAAGGTCGACGCCTGTGAGGCGGACGTCGTCAGGATAGAAAGGCAGATTCCTGCCGGTGCCGATTCCGACCTCGAGGACCTCCCCACTCGCCTGCGAGCAAGCCCACTGCCGACCGCCCTGGAAGAACACCCTCTCCGGGAAGCGAATGAACTTGTCGTACCTGGCAGCGAGCCGCTCGTAGACCCGCAGGACCCGCGCGTTGTCGACCGCTGCTCCAGTCCCATGGCCGGACGACGATTGCATCGTCTTCACCGAGCGTCGTCGCGCACCACGACGACTTTGGTGGGCAAGTCCTGCCAGGCTTGCGCCGCGTCCTTCCAGGGGACGACGCGGGAGGTCAGCCTCTCCGGATGGAAGCGACCCGAGCGGACGAAATCGAGCACTTCCGGGATGAGCGATCGCGCATGGCAGACGCCGGTCTTGAAGGTCACCCCAGTGGTGTACATGTCCAAGAGCGGCAACGGAACTTCGCCGGAGTAGATGCCGACGCTCGTGCAGATGCCGCCCGGCGCCGTCGAGCGCAGCGCAAGCGCCAGCGCGGAGGGGGAGGAGCTTGCATTGACCGTAATGGGATAGCGACCGAGGTCGACGTCCGGCGTGCGGGCAAAAACCCTCGCCCCCACCGCTTCGGCCGCGGCGCGCCGCTCGGGACTGCGGTCGACGTAGTCCACGCGCGCAGCGCCGAGCGCGATCGCCATCCCCGCTGCATAGAGGCCGAGGCTCGGCGACCCGCCCACCACGAGGACCTCGGCCCCCGGCCGCTCCCGCAACGGCGGCGCTACCGTCCGCCAGGCGTCGGGGAGGTTGTCGCCCATGCTTGCAATGGTCTCAGGGGACATGCCGCTAGGTACCGGCACCAGCATGGCGTCGGCGAAAGGCACCCGAACGAGGTCGGAAAGAGCAGATCCCCAGGCGCCGCCGATCGGCAGTCCGTACATGGCCAGCTCGGGCACCGCCTTGCAGTTCGACGGCAGGCCGGCGGCGCAGCGCTCACAGACGCCGCAAGCGATCTTCCACGGGACGACGACCAGATCGCCGGTCCGAACCGTTCGCACGTGCGCACCGACCTCCACGACCTCGGCCACGAACTCGTGTCCGATGGGAAAGGGCCCCGCGAACGGCGCCTTGCCGGCCACGACCGTGCGGTCAAGATCGCAGTTGGCCACGACGACAGGACGAACCAGCGCTTCGCCAGGACCTTCCAAGGCAGGTTCCGGTGTCTCCTGCCACTCCAGTCGGCCCGGTTCCAGGAACATGAGTTGTTGCATGCTGTCCTCCCTTCAGGCCCGGCTCCTTGCCCCTGCCACGCACAGTGCGATGGTCGCAAGGGCCCGGGGCGAGCCATCTGCCCGTAGGATACGCCGTTGTTGAACGAATAGTCAACAACGCCACCAGGACATCGACGCGAGCGCTCGGGAAGATCACCGTCGCCGCCCTCGACGGCGTCTCCCTGACGGTGCAGCGGGGCGAGTTCCTGGCGATCGCAGGCCCCTCGGGGAGCGGCAAGACCACCTTGCTGAACCTGATCGGCTGCCTCGATACGCCGACCGCGGGGAAGATCGGCATCGAGAAAGTGCCCGTGGCCCGGCTCAGCCCCGGCCGGCGGGCGGACCTGCGCGCGCGGAAGATCGGCTTCATCTTCCAGACCTTCAACCTGATCCCGGTGCTCACGGCGCGCGAGAACGTGGAGTATCCCCTGCTGCTGCAGAAGCGCGGCGACGGCGCGAAGGGTGGGGTCGATGCGGCCCTCGCCCAGGTCGGCCTCGCCGACCGGGGCGGCCATCGTCCAGCCGAGCTGTCGGGGGGCCAGCAACAGCGGGTCGCCATCGTCAGGGCCCTGGTCACCGATCCGGCCCTGGTCCTCGCCGACGAGCCTACCGCCAACCTCGACGGCAAGACCGGCCAGGAGATCGTCGAGCTCATGCGCCGCCTCAACCGGGAACGCGGCACGACCTTCATCTTCTCCACCCACGACTCGCGCATCCTGAAGGCCGCCGACCGGGTCGTGGAGCTCGTCGACGGACGAGTTCGCCCGGCAGGAGGCTGATCCATGCCGCTCCATCTCAAGCTCGCGCTGCGCAACGTCTTCCGCAACCGGCGCCGCACCTCGATCACCCTGGCCGCCATGGCGTTCGGCGCCGCGTCGATCATCCTCTTCGGCGGCTTTGTGAACTACATGTACGTCGGCGTCCGGGAGAATACGATCCGCAGCCAGGTCGGCCACATCCAGCTCTACCGCAAGGGATTCTGGAGAAGGGCGCGGTCGCCCCGTTCGATTACATGATCGGGAACTACGAGGAAGTCCGGGCCCTCCTCTCCCGCGTCGACCATGTCCAGGACGTGATGCCTCGGCTCGGTTTCTCCGGGTTGATCTCGACCGGAGAGACGACGACGTCGTTCGTCGGTTCCGGGGGCAATCCGGAGAGCGAGGCGGAGCTCGCCTCCTCAGCGCAGATCGTCGATGGTCAGGAGCTGACGAGCCGCGACCCGCGCAGCGTTCTCCTCGGCCTGGGTCTCGCACGCGGCCTTGGCGTCAAGCCGGGGAACGACCTGACCCTTCTCACCACCACCAAGGCCGGATCGATCAACGCGCTGGCCGTAAGGGTGCGCGGCATCTGGGAGTCGAGCGAGAAGGCCTACGACGACCGGTTCCTCAGGGCGCCGATCGCCGACGTCCAGCGCCTGCTCGACAACGAGGGCGAGGTGCAATCGATCGTGGTCCTGCTCGACAGGACGGAGAACACGGCGCTCGTCCGGGACCGGATCGCCGCGTTGATCAAGGATCGCGGCCTCGACCTGGAGATGAGGACCTGGGAGGACCTCGCGCTCCGCTACCACCAGGTGCGCCGGCTCTTCTCGAACATCTTCAACGTCCTGGCCCTGATCGTCGCGACGATCGTGGTCCTCGGCATCGCCAACACGATGATGATGGCGATCTTCGAGCGCACCCGGGAGATCGGCACGGTGATGGCGCTCGGCACGCGCCGGCGCGGCGTCGTCTCCCTGTTCGTCCTGGAAGGGCTCGCGCTGGGAACCATCGGCGGCCTGCTCGGTCTCGGTCTCGGCGTCGCGCTCGCCAAGATCGTCTCCGTCCACGGTATCCCCATGCCCCCGCCGCCGGGTTCTTCGCGGGGCTTCACCGCCCAGATCCTGCTGGTCCCCGAGGTGCTCGCCCGGGCCTTCTGGCTCTCGCTCGTGACGGCGCTCTTTTCGTCGCTCTATCCCGCCTGGCGCGCCTCGCGCCTGGACGTGGTCGAGGCGCTTCGCCATGTCTAGGCGGGCTTGGGCGGCCTTGCTGCTCCTGCCCTTGCCGGCTGCTGCAGAGGACTTCAAGAACCTCCGGATCCGGGACCTGCCCGACAAGTACTTCAACAAGAACTACATGAAGTCGCTTGACTAGGCTCCGCACAGCCCGCCTGTCCCTCCTTGCGGTCCTCGCGGTCTCGCCGGCGCCGGCGGATGGCGAGAGCGCGCCGGATTGGCTGGGAGCGCTGCGAATTCGCGGCCGGCTGAAGGAGGAGCTCGCCTACCGCCTCCACGATCCCGGCGACGTCTCGAAGATCCGGACGGTCGGCTGGCTCGAGGGCAAGTACACTTTCTCCGAGGCTGTCACCCTGCGGATCGAGGGACGCGGCTTCTGGGACGGCGTATTCAAGGTCACCTCCCGGTACCCGCCGGAGGTCGAGCGCGACCAGGGACGCGATCTCTCGCTGCGCCAGGCGCTGCTGTCGCTGTCCCTGGGCCGGTTCGATCTCCGTCTCGGCCGCCAGCAGATCGTCTGGGCCGAGGCCCTCGGCACCTTCGTTGCCGACGTGGTCAATCCGCGGGATCTCCGGGAGTTCGTCCTCCCCGACTTCACGGAGCTGCGGATCCCTCTCTGGGCAGTCGATTTCTCTGCCTACCTGGCCGACGGGTTGAGCCTCGAGGCGGTCTGGACGCCTGACGCGAGGTCCCACCAGATCGGCAAGGAGGGCAGCGAGTTCCAGTTCCAGGGGCCGCGGTACCAGTTCACGGTCCCTGTCCGAAGGCTGCCGGACGACCAGGATGGGCTGAGCCTCGCGCGCAGCGAGGCCGGCCTCCGCCTTTCCTACCTTCTCTCCGGCTGGGACCTGTCGCTCTTCTACTACGACGGGAACGACAAATTCGCCGTGCTCCACCAGCGGCGCGAGGCTACACCCACCGGGTCCGAGATCGTCTTGGAGCCCCGGCACGACCGGATCCGCATCGTCGGCGCCACGCTCGCCAAGAGCATCGAGCCAGTCGTGCTCCGGGCGGAGGCGGCCTTCACCGTCGGCAAGCGCTACGAGACGACCGACCCGCTCGATCCGGAAGGCGTGGTCCGCCGCGACACGCTCGACTATCTGATCGGAGTGGACCGCACCTTCGCCGGCAAGGTCGATACGGCCCTGCAGTTCAGCCAGAAGATCCTGGCCGGACCGGCGACCGGGCTGGCGCGCGGGGCCATCGAGGCGCGAGTGACGTCCTCGGTTGCGGTTCGCGTCGCGACCGGCTTCCTGGATGACCGGCTCAACCCGGTTGCGCTCTTCGTCGTCAACGTGAGTCGACGCGACTACCGGTTTAGCCCCAAGGTCGAGGTCCTCCCGGCGGGTTCGATGAAGCTGGCCTTGGGCGCGGACTTCTTCGGCGGCCCGTCCGACACTCTCTACGGCGAGTTCGAGGCGAACGATCGCGTCTATTTCGAGGCCGGCTGGCAATTCTGAAGGCCCCCTCTATGCAAGTGTAAATACACGTGACGTCACCTGATTTCTCTCGGGCGGCCCGGACGATCGCCACGCAGTGCACCTGCATGCGCGTGCGGCAGGTCTCGCGCGCCCTGACCCGTCTCTACGACGAGAGCCTTCGGCCGACCGGCCTGCAGACATCGCAGCTCCCCGTGCTCGTCGCGGTCGTCATGTTCGGGGATGCGCGCTCCCCCGAGGACGCGCGCGTGCGCATCGTCTCGCTCACGCGAAGTGGCGAACGAGCCATCGAGGCCGTGTTCCCGTTGTGGCAGCAGGCCCAGGAACGCGTCCGCGAGCTCCTGGGGGCGAGCAGGGCCGACGAGCTGCGAGGCCGGCTCGGTCAGGTCCTCGCGCTCGTGCCAGCTTCTGATGCTCCCGCGCCGGCGCGGCCCCAAAGAGCACGCAAGAGATGATGCGCGCGGGCTGATGCGTGGCACGAAGGCGAGCTCTTGTTGAGGAGCCCGAAGACGGAGGATCAGAGCCAACGGCGTTTATCGATGTCGGCTGCGGTACGGGGACCTTGCGATGGCGGCCAAACAGCGCGTCGGTGCATCGGGCAAGGTTTACGACATCGACGCGTCGGCGGAGATGATCGCGAGAGGGCGCCGCGAGGTCGAAGACGACCGCCAGCTCGCGCTGGGTTTCGCCAAGGAAGAGGCGCGCCAGCTTGAGGCCGACGACCGCCATTGGAAGAGGCGCCTCGCCGACCTCGCGGCCGAGACCGCGCGAGATGTTATTGACTACACGTTCAACAATGGTGTATCTACGGGCTGATGGCTCGCCCACGCCAGTTCGATCCTGCCGAAGTAGAGGAAGCGCTCCTCGGTGCGTTCTGGTCGCGCGGCTATGCGCGCACGTCGATCGAGGAGCTGACCGAAGCGACGGGGCTCTTGCGCGGCAGTCTGTACGCCGCCTACGGCAGCAAGGAAGACATGTTCCGTGCCGCGACCAAGCGATACGTCGCGGATCTCGCGGCGGCGATCTCGACCGACAAGAGCGGGCTCGACGCCGCGCAGCACGTGCTCGAGACGGTCGTGCGACTCACTGCGCGCGACCCGGAGCGGCGCGGCTGCCTGATCTTGAACGCGATTCCGGAGTCACACGCGCTCTCCTCGGAAACGCAGGCGCAGCTTCAGGACGGGCTGAAGGCGATGCAGGCGCTCCTGCGCGCGCACCTGCACGAGGCGCAGGCCGAAGCGGGCACGGACCTCGATCTCGATCCGCTCGCCGCGATGCTGTTCGCGTCGTCGGTCGCGATTCGCGTGCTCGGCCGCGCGGGCCAGGATCGACGCCTGCTCCAGAACATCGCGAAAGGCGCGATCGAAGCGGCGCGGCGCTGCTTCGAGAGTGACGAGAGAACCCGACCCAAGGAGTGACCATGCCCATCGACGAGCGAGAACGCGAACGGCGACGAGCGCTCGTGCGCGCGCACTACGCCGCCGAGAACGACCACGATCTGGACCGGATCATGGCCACGTTCTCGAAGGACGGCGTGATGCTCTACAACCGCCAGACCTTCCCCAGCGACGAGACCATCCGGTGGGCGCACGGCTACATGGGAATGAGCGCCGCCCCCGGAGCGCTCGCCGGCCTGCGCGCCGTGATTGACGAAGAGCACTTCACCGACGCGGAGACCGTGATCGAAGGCCACCTGTGCGGGAAACACTCGCGTGAGTTCCTCGGCTTTGCGCCGACGCAGCGCGACGTCGAGCTCCCGTTCGTCGCGTTCTACCGCTTTGACGCGGACGGAAAGCTCACTTCCGAGCGCGTCGTGATGGACCTCGGTCCGCTACACGGCTGAAGCGCAGAGCCGGATGCCGGAAATCGGGATGCCTGCCCGCTTTCGCCGCTAGTGATTGCCGAGCACCGAGGAAGCACCATGGAGCATCGAGACGTGCCGAGGGGAGCTTTGGAAAGTACACCGGTATTTCGCGATCTCTCACCCGCCACACGTGCAGCACTCGCAGCCGGCAGCCGGCCTCGGGAGGTCGGCCGGAACGCGCCGGTCTTCGACGAGGGCGACACGTGTCGCTGGGTATACGTCCTGGAGTCAGGACGCGTGAGTTGTTATCGTGCGAATGCGGATGGTCGGGAGCAGATCTTGCGAGTGTTCGAGCGACCCGGGGACACCTTCTGCATTGCGTCCGCGTTCAGTACCGGCATACACATCGTCAGCGCGCGGTCGGTGACGCGCACACGGCTGCTGTTACTCGACGTCCTGACAGTCAAGCGAGTCGCCGAGGAGCACCCCGCGTTTGCCGTGTCGCTGCTCGGGGCTGCCGGACAGCAGATGGGCACGCTCGTCGAGCTGGCCGAAAGTCTTGCCTTGAAGACGGCCACGGCGCGGCTCGCCAAGCTGCTCTATGAGCTGGCGCTTGGGGAGGGTGCCCCGGCCGGACGCGACATTCTGGTACATCGAGATCGGCTGCGCGAAGAGGAGATCGCCCCTCTGCTGGGCGTGGTGCGCGTCCACGTGTCGCGGAGTTTGAGAAATCTGGCCGAGCGGGGCGTCATCGGTCTGACACGGGAAGCCGTGCGCATTCCCGACCTGGACGCTTTGAAAGAAGTGTTCGACGGAAACGCTCGTCGCGAGACGACGGTGCACGACACGAGTGCTGGAGAACCTCGCCCGTAACATTTGTGACGGACGATTTCCGCCGTGTGCCGGACACTGAGCACACGAACGCTTGGAAAGGAGTCCGTCACGTGACGACGCAAGTCCAGAGAGCGACCGTGTTGATTGCGGTCGTCATTTGCACGCGGGCGGGAACCGCCGCCCGAGCCGACGAAAAAACGGCGACCGACGCCGGTCCTCCGAAGACGGGGCACGTCATGATGCTTGCGCCGTCGGACCTCACATGGACGTCCGGTCCACCTGCCCTGCCGTCGGGCGCGAGGATGTCACTGATTGAGGGGTCCCCCAGCAGCGTCGGGCCATTCACGTTCCGTCTTCGGTTCCCGGCCGAGTACAGGATCCCGCCTCATTGGCATCCCCGCGCCGTTCACGTGACCGTGATCTCCGGCACCTTTCACATGGGGCTCGGAGATCGATTCGATCCCAAGAAGGGGGACTCGCTCCCTGCGGGCGGGATCACCGTGATGCCGGAGAAGATCCACCATTTCGGCTGGGCCAGTGAGGAGACCATCATCCAAGTACACGGGATCGGACCCTGGGAGATCAACTATCTAGACCCCACCAACGATCCCAGACGTCATTAGCCGAAACAGCTTCAGACCGGCTGCCGCATCCGCGCGCGAAGCAGTTCCATCACGTCGCGCATCGCGGGCGTGACTCGTTTGTCGCGGTGGTGTGCGGCCTGGATCGGACGGACGATTTCGAGGCCTTCGACGCGTAGCTCGACGACTGCCCGAGTGCGCAGGACGTCTCGCGCAGCGCGACGCGGAACGAAGGCGATGCCGAGGCCGGCCGCCGCTGCGTGGACGAGCGCCTCCGGCGAGGGCAACTCGAACGCGGGCGTGAGCCGCGCGCCGCGCCTGGCGAGCGCGTCAGCGACTGCTGCCTGTGTGCCGCTGCCCTGCTCGCGCGCGAGCAGCGGCCATCTCGCCAGATCATCGCTGCGGAGACGACGTGTGCGGCCAAGGAGGGCGGGCGAGCCGATTGCCATGATCCGATCTTGCCCGAGCGTCACTTCGAACAGCTCGTCATGATCGAAGCGCGCTCCCGCGATGCCAAGGTCGAGCTCGTTGGCGAGCAGCGCGCGCTCGATCTCGGCCGAGTTCGCGATGCGGAATGCAAGCTTCACCTGCGGCAGATCCGAGCGGAAGCGGCCCAGGACTTCGGGCACAAGGTAGATGCCCGGCGTCGTACTGGCGCCGACGCGCAGGCTTCCCGCTTCTCCGCTCGACAGCGCCCGCACCGCCTCCGTCGCCCGGTCGATCGCTGCGAAGATCCTCCCGGCCTCGACCGAGAGCGCCTGGCCGGCCGGCGTGAGGTAGATGCGCCGGCCGATCCGCTCGAAAAGTGCCGTCCCCAGTTCCTCCTCGAGATGGGCGACCTGCTGCGAGACCGCCGGTTGCGACAATCCGAGCTGCTCCGCGGCGCGCCCGAAGTGGAGCGTCGCGGTCACCGCCTGGAAGGTGCGCAGTCGATCCAGGTTCATCGTTCCAACTTATCAAAACCATTGGCTGGGCAGCCTTGGTTGTCCGCGTCGAACGCGGCATCCTGCGGACGGTCATGGAGAAGGAGGTGCGGCATGAGGTTCCTCTACATCGGCTCGCACGGGTCGGAGGATCCGACCCGCGCGGGACTGACCTTGGTGATGGCAAAGGGCGCGAAGGAAGCGGGCCATGACGTCGAGGTGGCGCTTCAGGGCGACGCTGTCGTCCTCTTCAACGATACCGTAGCGCAGAACGTACAGCCTGTCGGGCTGCCGCCCCTCAAGGAGCTGCTCGCGTTCTGTAGGGAGAACAAGATTCCGGTCTATGGCTGAGGCGCCTGCTGCCGCGCCCGTGGGGTCGCGGAGGAGCAGGTCAAGCCGTGGTCAGGCTCCGGATTCTTCACCCCGAAGGTTCTGGCGGAGAAAGTAGCCGCCGCCGACCGAGTGGTCACGAGCTGATCTGGCGGGGCGCCCTTCCCTCACACGGGCGCCTTCAAGGAGCACCGATGATCTTCCAACCCTTCTATTCGATCGAGGGCGGCTGCGCTTCGTACGTGTTTGGCTGCGGCACCGCCGGGCTCTGCGCTGTCGTCGACCCGCGCGAGTCGCAGGTCGACTCCTACAGGAGCTTCGCCAGCGCGAAAGGAATGCGCATCGCGCGCGTCATCGAAACGCACGTGCACGCCGACCACCGATCCGGCGGCCGCGCGCTCGCCGCCGCGCCGGATGCGGTCTATCACCTGCACCGCGCTGCGGACGTGGTCTTCCCCTTCGAACCGCTCGAGGATGGACAGGTGCTCGAGTTGGGGAACACGCTTATTCGGATCCTGCACACCCCCGGGCACACGCCGGAGAGCGTCGCGCTGGTTGTCACCGATTTGCGGCGCGGCCCCGAGCCTTGGTTCGTCCTGACTGGGGATACGCTATTCGTGGGCGCAGTCGGACGCCCCGACCTCCCGGGCGAGAAGGAGCGGAACGCTGCGACGCTCCACGCCTCGATTCACGACAAGCTACTCTCGCTTCCCGGCGAGTTGGAGATCCATCCTGCCCATTTCTCAGGCTCGGCTTGTGGCGCCGGTCTGAGCGGGAAACCCAGCAGCACCCTGGCGTTCGAGAAGCGCTGGAACCCAGTCCTCTCGATGGACCGCGAGAACTTCGTGGCGCACGTCACGCGCGGCGTCCCAGCGCCGCCGCCAGAGATCGAGTCAACCCTCCGCTTCAACCAGGGGCGCGTGCCATGAAGAGCGCCGAGCCGGAGACGGTGCACGACACCGGCATCCGACTAGGCCTCGGGCCGAACCTCGCACAGTTCACGTTGCTCGTAGTCGTGAACGCCTTCGTCGGTGCGATGGTCGGGCTCGAGCGAACGATCCTCCCGGCGATCGCGGAGAAGGAGTTCCACCTCGCTGCGAGGGCCGCAGTCCTTTCATTCATCGTGGTATTCGGCGTCGTCAAGGCGCTGACGAACTATTTCGCCGGCCGGCTCTCGGATTCCGTGGGCCGAAAGGCCGTCCTCGTAGGCGGTTGGCTCGTCGCGCTCCCGGTCCCCTTCCTCCTGATGTGGGCGCCGTCTTGGAACTGGGTGCTCTTCGCCAACGCGCTCCTCGGCGTCAGCCAGGGCCTCACCTGGTCCACCACCGTCATCATGAAGATCGACCTCGCCGGGCCCGAGCGACGCGGTCTCGCGATGGGGCTGAACGAGTTCGCCGGCTACGGCGCCGTCGCGCTGGCCGCGCTCGCGACCGGCTACGTGGCGGCCGCCTACGGCCTCCGGCCCCAGCCGTTCTACCTGGGCATCGGGTTCGCGGCGGCGGGTCTTCTGCTCTCCGCGGCGCTGGTCCGCGAGACGCGCGCCCATGCCCGCCTCGAAGCCGAGGACCGGCCGACCGCGCACCAAGAAGCGAGCCTCTCGCAGCGAGAGGTCTTTGTTCGCACGTCGTTCCGCGACCGCGACCTCTCGTCGATCAGCCAGGCCGGCTTGGTGAACAACCTCAACGATGGGATGGCGTGGGGGCTCTTTCCGCTCTTGTACGCGGCAGCGGGGCTCTCCCTCGAACGCATCGGATGGCTCGCCGCCATCTATCCCGCGGTGTGGGGCGCAGGTCAGCTCTTCACAGGTGCGCTCTCAGACCGGATCGGGCGCAAATGGCTCATAGCGGGCGGGATGTGGATCCAGGCGGCCGGCATCGCGCTCGTCGTATCGTCGGGGCATCTTGTGGGCTTCGCGATCGGCGCCGCGCTCCTCGGCGCAGGTACGGCGATGGTCTATCCGACGCTGCTGGCGGCCATTGGCGACGTCGCACACCCGACCTGGCGGGCGTCGGCCGTCGGCGTCTACCGGCTCTGGCGCGACCTCGGCTACGCGATCGGCGCCCTGCTCGCGGGCGTGACCGCCGACGTGCTGGGCATCCATGCCGCGATCTGGGTCGTTGCCACGGTGACGTTCGCGTCCGGCCTGGTAGTCGCTATTCGAATGCGCGAGACCCGCCCAAACCGGAATCGGCTTCTGGCTCACCAAGGATTGCAGTCCGCCTCCCAAGATGACCGAGAGGCTCGGGAGCGAGGAAGGGATCGCGTGCGGATGAGAGAAGCCACATGAGAACCGTACAGCGCGGAACAGCGCCGATGATATCGCTGGCTCTTGGCCTGGCAGCGCCGACCGTTGCACGAGCGCAAGCGCTGCAGCCGCGGAAGTCTCCCGTACTCCTGCTGCCGGTGTTGACGCTCGTGAGCGCACTGACGAGCTGCAATCAGTGCGGCATGACGGGTGGATCGATGATGAATGACCAAACGGTCTTCGCGACCAACGGCGAAACCATCTTCCGCACGGGCAAGAATCTGAAAGGCGTCGTACTCCAGGATCTGGACAGATCCGACATGAAAATGGCGCACTCCTGTGCAATGTGCCATGGCGCAAATGGAGCGGGCGGCATGATGATGATGATGCGGACCGTGCCATCGATTCGATTCAAGGATCTCTCTGACCCTGCCAAGCACTCGGTTCCTTACAACGAAGACCTCATCAAGCGCTTCTTGGATGAAGAGCTGAAAAGCGACGGATCCGTCGCCGTGACGGGCGTTGCCTGGAAGATGTCCGAGACGGACAAGGATGATCTGATCGACTTCTTGAAGACGCTGTGACGCCGGCGCAATCGGTCCGGGACGTGCAGAACGGTCCGAAGAGCGCCCCGAGGCCGCGGTGATCATCGCGCCGAGACCGGGTAACATCATCGGACGTCTGCTGGCGCTGGCGGGGCTTGCGCTCGTCCTCGAGTTCGCGTGGGAGATGGCGCAGGTTCCGTTCTTCGCGAACCTGGCGGCGTTGCCGCTCGCCCGGCACGTGGGTACGATGCCTCATCGCGGTACGTGCCTCAATCGCGGCAGTTGGCGACGTACTGATCGCGGCCGTCACCTACGCCGCCGCAGGAAAGCCACCGCTACGTCCGAGCGCTCGGGTACGACTGGCTCACTCCGGCGTACGACGTTCTCCTACGCCGCACGATGCAGCAAGGCGTCCCTCAATCCCGCCGCTTCCATCAGCTTCGCTCCGTAGAACCAATGACTTATGTCGGCGTGGACCAACTCGGGACCAAGCCGGGCTGCCACTTGGATACGCACGACATAGCGCCGCCCGTTTCGGACGCGGGTACGTGGCACAGAGAGCCGGATAAATAGCTGCAACTCAATGATATCGTTCTGTGAATTTGGTGGAGGCGGCGGGAATCGAAGACATGCAGGGCTCGTGCGACAACTCTTTGCGAGACGCGACCTTACCGCGCACCAGCCTGAGATTCTTCGAGAACCTGATCCCGTCGCCTCCCTCCTCGTCCCGCGCCGTGCCGGCTCGAACCGCGGCTTCATGGCAACCTGACGGCAACGCGGTCAGCGGGAGGGGGCACTCCCCAGCGCCCCCACTGCTTCAACCTTTCCAGCCAGTAGCCTGGACGGCGGCGCCCATGGAACACCGCAACAATGACGTCTCTGCTCGCGACCAACGCCGGCATCGAGTCCGCCACCCTGACTGGTGTTGCGCGCGTGCGCTTCCTGCTGGATGAGGCTGAACGAGGGCCTTTCAGTCCTAGTTCTTCACACGGCTTCGTACGCCACGACACACAGTAGCACCACCCGCGATGTCAGCCGGTGGTGTTACCTTGGCTGGAACAGAAGTTCAGTGGACTAGGATATGGCTTGTCTTGACACACTAGTCCACAAGGAGCAATATCATGTCTCAAAACGTAGCTTCCATGGGTGGACTAATGGCAGACACGGAACGTGATTTCGTCCACTTGGCACGGTTGGCGCTCGATGGCCGTCTCGACGACGTTGCCGCGCTGGCGAGGCGCTCGCTTACCACGATCGTGAAACGGCGTCCCGATCTAGCGGACATCGCTCGGCCGGTGCTGGAGAGCACAGCAAAGGGACCGTTGCGCGAGATGGCGACCGCTGTCCCCGTCGATCTCGAGACCCGTCTTGAGCTCGTGAGGAAGGACACGCTCAACCGGTTCGAGACGCAACCGACTTGGCAGGCTTCGGTCGCTG
>WNFA01002437.1_pt1 | contig 15318 bp, 16 predicted proteins | sample 5400481 | NCBI WGS metagenome assembly WNFA01 (sample SAMN13153340, study PRJNA577476) | soil metagenome | isolation source: 120 cm saprolite under Douglas fir tree site 2 hole 1 replicate 2 | place: USA:California | collected 2015-04-18
GCGCGGTTGACAACTACTTTCGGCCGGGTCGGAGGCCTCAATCGGGACCTCCCCACGGGTTGGCTCGAGTCGGTGCTCAAGACGCTGGAGAAGGTCGACGTGCTGGCGGCCGAAGTCGACACTCTGCTCACCAACAACCGGATCTTCGTCGATCGGATGAAGGGGACGGGCGTGATTACCGCGCAAGATGCGCTCGACTTCGGCTTTACCGGGCCCTGTCTTCGCGCCTGTGGGATCAACTACGACGTTCGCAAGACCAAACCCTATTGGATCTATGACCGGATCAAGTTCGATGTGCCCATCGCTCGCAACGGCGACAATTTCGATCGCTACCTGATGCGCATCGAGGAGATCAAACAGTCGAATCGGATCGTGCGGCAGGCGATCGATCTGATCAAACCGGGCCCGGTGATTGTGGATGACTGGCGTATTTCATTGCCGCCCAAACCCGAGGTCTACGGAACGATCGAAGGGGTGATGGCGCACTTCAAGTTGATCATGGAGGGAATCCAGGTGCCCGCAGGCGAGATCTATGATTCCACCGAGGCGGCCAATGGAGAGCTTGGATGGTACCTGGTGAGCGATGGCAGTGGCCGGCCGTACAAGGTTCACGTTCGAGCGCCCGGCTTCGCCATTCTGTCCGGGATCTCGCGAATGGTGGAGGGCCGACTCCTCGGAGACCTGATCCCTACTTTTGACACCATCAACATGATCGGCGGCGAGGTCGAGCAGTGAGCGAGAAAGACGGCAAGGGAGCGTTGGAGGGCCAAGGCAAGCCCGTTCCGGGAGCGCCGACCAACGCGCCGGGATCCACCGGTCTCAAACCACCGTCTCCGGCGGGTCCTCAGAAGGCACCCCCGAAAAACCCGGGCTTTGTGACCTGCACCGTTGACGGCAAGGAAGTCGTTGCCCGGCCCGGGACGAACATGATCGAGGCTGCCCGACAGGTGGGCGCGGACATTCCCTATTACTGCTACCACCCGCGCCTTTCGATCGCCGCGAACTGCCGGATGTGCCTGGTCGAGGCCTCCTCGAGCCCCAAGCTCGTTCCCGCCTGTCAAACGCCTCTGAGCGAGGGTCTGGCGGTGAAGACCAATACCGGGGTGGTGAAGGACAGCCAGCGCTCGGTTCTCGAGTTCATCCTGCTCAATCACCCGGTGGATTGTGCAATCTGCGATCAAGCCGGCGAATGCAAGCTCCAAGATTACTACGCCCGCTACGACTTCATGCCGGCGAGGGCGGGCGGACCGAAGATCCTCAAAGAAAAGCGAAAGGTCCTCGGCCCGATGGTGGTCCTGGACCAGGAACGCTGCATCCTTTGCACGCGCTGCGTCCGGTTCATGAGCGAGGTCGCGCGGGAGCCGCAGCTGGGGATGTTCGGCCGGGGGTCCGCAGAACGGATCGACGTCTTTCCCGGCAGCGCGCTCGACTCCAACTACGCCGGGAACACGGTGGACATCTGCCCGGTCGGCGCTCTTCTCAATCGGGACTTTAGGTTTCGGGCCCGCGCGTGGTTTTTGTCGGAAGCGCCCAGCATCTGCACCGGCTGCTCGCGCGGTTGCAACATCTTCGTCGATTTCTTCGGCGAGGAGACCCACCGATACCGTCCTCGCGAGAACGAGCAGGTCAACAAGAGCTGGATGTGCGATCAGGGGCGGCTCTCCTACAAATACGTGAACAAGGAACGCGTCCTCACGCCGCAGCTCGGGAAAGGCGGCGATGCGCGAGAAGCAACCCGGGCCGAGGCCCTCGCTTTCGCCGCGCGGAAGCTCAAGGCCTTCTTCCAGCGACCCGAGTTGGCGGTGCTCGCTTCGCCAGTCGCCTCCAATGAAGATCTGTTGTCCTGCCTGGCCTTCGCCCGGGATGGGCTGGGTGCCAAGGTGATCTACGTCGGGGGTCGGCCAGAAGGGCAAGCCGATGAACTTCTGATGACGGCGGACAAGAATCCAAATCGGACCGGGCTGACCTGGATCGCCGGTGGGCTGGGCCTCAAGCTCCAGCCGTTCTCCGCGCTTCTCGAAGGGCTCAAGAATGGCTCTGTCCAGGCGCTGTACGCGATTGGAGCCGAGATCCCGAGCGACACCCTGTCCACCACCGACGCCTTGAAAAAGGCCGATCTCCTGGTAGCACAGGCGACGAATCACTCGCCGCTCACTGCCCTGGCGGACGTGTTGCTGCCGGCGTGTACGCATGTGGAGAACGAGGGCAGCTTCGCCAATGTCGATGGGATCATTCAGCGATTCCGGCCCGCATATCCGCCGATTGGCGAGAGCCAGCCGCACTGGGCCTGGGCCTCGCACCTTTTCCGGGAGCTGGGATTGACCGACGCGTACGGCTCGGCCCGCGAGGTCTTCCGGAGGCTGGCAGTGGAAGTCAAAGAGCTGTCCTCCTTCGACTGGGACAAGGCGGCTCCACCGGCTCAGCCCGTTCCGGGTCTCAGCCCGGCGCCCGCCGGCGCGGACGGACGACCGCCGGGATACCGCGAGTGGGGAACCCCCCGGGTCAAGGGGATCTGACGTGGCCCGCCCTCTCACCATCGTTGGCGCGATGCTGTTCATCCTGGGCGCGATCGCGTCCTTGATGGGAGTGGCCTACTTTGTTGCCGCCCTGCTTCCGAGCGCAGGTCGTTTGGTTCAGATCGTCATCCTGTTGCTCGTGTTCGTGATGGTCATTGCCTCACTGCTCACGATCGCCGAGCGAAAGTGGAGCGCGATGATGCAGGACCGGATTGGCCCGAATCGGGCGCGAATCGATCTTCCGATCCTGAGGGATTCTGCCCTGGGCGGTGTCCCCCATCTCGCCGCGGACGCGCTGAAGATGCTCTTCAAAGAGGACTTCGTCCCCAAGCGAGCCAACGGTTTCCTCTTCAATCTCGCGCCGATCCTCGCCTTCGGACCGGTCTTCGCCCTGTTTGCCATCGTCCCGGTTGGACCCTCGGTCCGCGTCCTCGACCGCGAAGTCCCGATGGTGATCGCCACCCCCGACTTCGGCGTGCTTTTCCTGTTCGCGATCGCCTCGCTGGCGGTCTACGGCACGTCTCTGGCGGGCTGGTCGTCGAACAACAAGCTTGCGCTCCTCGGCGGAGTCCGAGCAGCGTCCCAGATGATCAGCTACGAGGTCGCGCTCGGGCTCGCCATGGTGGGGATGATGGTCGCGTTCTCGACCGTGCAACTTCCCGAGTTAGTCGATGGTCAAGCCCGCTACCTCTGGCAATTCTCGCGGCGTTTCGATTTGGGGCTGCCGGCCTGGGGCATTTTCCTGCAGCCGGTGGGATTCGTGCTCTTCTTTACTGCCGCCTTCGCGGAAACCAAACGGACTCCCTTCGACCTGCCGGAGGGCGATTCGGAGATCATTGGCTACTTCGTCGAGTACTCGGGAATGAAGTTCGGGATGTTCATGATCTCCGAATTCATCGAGGTGGTGGTGCTGGCAGCGGTGTCCACCGCGGTTTTCTTCGGCGGCTATCACCTGCCCTTCGGGGAAGGGTGGCTCGCTCGACGGGGATTGATCGCGGATCATCCGTGGATCCTGGGCGTCATCCTCAGCACCATGTTCTGGGTCAAGGTGATCGTCCTTTGCTGGTTGCAGCTGGCGATTCGCTGGACCTTCCCTCGCTTCCGGTACGACCAGGTTCAGGCGCTCGGGTGGAAGATGCTCCTGCCGCTAGGCTTGCTCAACGTATTCATCAGCGGCGCCCTGGTTCTTTGGGATCCCTCCCTGCGGGCGCTGGCAGTGGTGGGCCTGGTTGAGATCGGGATCGTGGCGGCGCTGACCGTTCGAGGCGAAGGACACCCGTCGAAGATTGACTCCGCAGCGGGTTCCTCGCCGAGCGTACCTGCGCTAACCGGTGCATCCACCACGGGACACGACTAAGCTTCGCCAATGGCCTACGACGCAAGCCGCAACCCCAGCCAGGACGTCCGGGAGCGAATCTACCTGCCGGAGCTTTTGCGTGGTCTGGCAGTGACCACCCGCCACTTTCTGCGCAACCTCTTCGGCCAGCGGGATTCCAACGCGAGCGTGCTCAACCGGAAGGGAAGGAGCCTGGTCACCACGGTTCAGTACCCCGAGGAGCGCGTCGCTTATCCCCCGGGGTATCGCGGCCTCCACCGACTGGTTCCTCGAGAGGACGGAAAACCGCGCTGCGTCGCTTGCTACATGTGCGCCACCGTCTGCCCGGCGCAGTGCATCTACATCGAGGCGGGAGAGTACGACCCGGCAGACCCCGCTCCCGAGTCGCGGGTGATCGAGAAATTTCCCACCACCTTCGTGATCGATGAGCTGCGTTGCATCGTCTGCGGTCTGTGCGTCGAAGCCTGTCCCAAGGACGCGATCCGCATGGATACCGCGACCCACGCTCCGTCGGAGTACACCCGCCAGGGCTTTGTTTACGACATCCCCAAGCTCCTCAACGGACCGCCGGTCTCTCATTCCTCCGACCCGTGGAAGCGCAGAGAAAGCTCCGAAGCACCGGAGCACCAGGCCCTCGAGCCGCACACCCGAATCGGCGAGACCTAATCCCCGCCGGAATCTGGAGCACGCCCGAGGTTCGGAGCTAGAGTCGGCGGGTGCGAAACGCTGGCGACCCGTCCCGCACCCCGCTCTCCGGCGTTCGCGGTGCGTTGCAGGCGATCGGCGAATTTTTCTCGACCCAGCGACATCTGGTCGCGGTGCGGGACGGAATCGTCGGCGCGCTGCCGCTGGTGCTGATCGGTTCGGTCTTCCTTCTGGCCGCGCAACCTCCTTCCGCGGCGCTTCAGCGCTGGGTCGCTCCCTTCAGCCCGGCGCTGCTCGTGCCCTATCGTGCTCTCGGGGGGATGATCAGTCTCTACGTCACCTTCTGCGCAGCGCATTCGCTCGCGAAGTCATACGACCTGGACGCCGCCGCCTCCGGCCTCATCGCGATGGCGTCGTTCCTCGTCGCGGCGATGCCCACGCCGAATCTGGCGGAACCGGCCCTGGCGTCGATGTTCCCCCTCCAGCGCCTCGGCGCTCAGGGTATTTTCGCCGGGCTGTTGATCGCCCTGGGCACGGTGGAGCTGGGTCGTCTGTTTGTGCGCCGCGGTTGGATCATCCGGATGCCGAAGACCGCGCCGGAAATGGTGATCCGGTCCTTCCTCGCATTGATTCCTGGATTCGCCGCGATCTTGGTCATTTTCGTCGTCACCCACGTTTTGCGATTCGATTTGGTTTACCTCGCGGCCTCGCTCGCGCTTCCGCTGCTGCGGGCGACCGGCAGCTTCCCGGCTGCGCTCGCGGTCGTGCTGGTGGACAGTGGCTTGTGGCTCGTGGGAGTGCATGCCACTGCGGCGCTGGGGACGATGAAGCCACTTTGGGAGGCAATGCTGCTTGAGAACATGGAGGCAGCCAGCCAGGGAATCGCGCTGCCCCACGTCGCGTCCCTCCATTTTTATCTTTGGTTCGTATGGCAGGGAGGCTCGGGCGCGGCGTTGCCGCTCGCCCTGCTCTTGCTGCGCTCCCGCTCGACTCAGCTCAAGGCAGTAGGCCGGCTGGGTATCGTGCCCGCGCTCTGCAACATCAGCGAACCGGTCCTTTTCGGGGTGCCAGTGGTGCTCAATCCGCAATTGGCGATTCCGTTCTTTCTCGCCCCGCTCGCCTCCGCGTCCTCTGCTTATCTGGCTTTTCACCTCAACTGGGTGACTCGACCATACCTTGAAGTACCGTGGACGCTGCCCGCTCCAGTGGGCGCGTTCCTCTCCACCGGGGGCGACCCTCGAGCCTTGATTCTGCAAATGGCCAACCTGCTTCTCGCACTCGCCATCTACTGGCCGTTTCTGCGCAGGTACGACCGCCACCTTCAAGCGGCGGAAACCATCTCCAGCAGGTCGGGAACGACCCTTCTCAGCGAAGCGCAAAGCCCGTAGCGTTGCTTTAGTGAAGACCTATCGCCTTGCCGTTTGCAAGGGTCCGAACTGCCGTGAAGGTGGCGCGGATCAAGTCTTTGCCGCCTGTCGCGACCTGGTTTCCAAGGGTGGGATGACGGGGCTTTGCGAGGTCTACCGCGCCGGTTGCTACGGGCTGTGTCATCTGGGGCCCAACATCGTGCTGCGCGAAAACCCACGCCCCAAGGATCCGCTCCAGCGCGAAGACTTTCAGCTCACCGGGCAGGCCGGCGAGTTTCACTATCCGGCGATGACGGTGCAGAAGATGGTCCGGGTGGTCGAGGAGCACGTGGCGCAAGGACGGGTCCTCAAAGAGCTGCTCGGCCGGCTCGAAGACGGGCTCTCCTCGCCTCCGGAATAGTCTTACGGCTTCTCGGCGGCCGCGCGGGGCATCTGCAGAGAAAGCATCTGCTTCTTTTTCTGTCGCAGAACCTCGACCGGAATTGCTTGACCGGGCTCGTACGAACGCAGCAGCCGGACCGCCTGCGTCGGCGTGGATGGCTCTTCGTCCCCGATCTTGAGAATCACATCGCCCGCCTTGAGCTTCACCTCGCCAGCGCCGGAAGAGTGCAGCACGAGCAAGCCCCGCGAGGTGCCGAAGTACTCGCCAAGCTCGGAGCTGATCGCCGCCAGCTCAACCTCCGACCAACCCCCCGGCAATTCGGCGCTGCGGACCGTTCGATGATCGTCATGGAAAGCATAGGCCCACGCTCCGCGGCGCGATTCCACCTTGATCTCCGCCTTTCGATTTTCGCTCCCGCGGCGATACTCGACCTCGATCTGCTGTCCCGGCCTGGTTTTGCGAAGGAGCCTGACGATCTGGGAGGCTCCATCCTCGCCCTTGGAGCCATCGCCGGTTCCCTGGATACGGTGGCCATCGACCGCGGTGATCACATCGCCTGCCTTGATTCCCGCCTTCTCCGCCGGGCTTCCCGGAGTCACGCCCTGCACCACAGTCCCTGAGGTCGCACCCTCGCCGCCCGGATTGGGCCGCACGACGATGCCGAGCCGCGGATAGACGCTGTTCAGGCGCTCCTGCCGCTCCGCGACGCGAATTGAATTGGCCGCCTGCTGCATCTGCTTGCGCGCCTCCTCGACCTGCTTTTGCCACTGGCGTCGCGCCTCCTCGATCTGCTTGCGCGCCGCCTCCATCGCCTGGGAGGCCTGCTTGCGCGCTTCTTCGACGCTTTTCCCGGCCGCCTTTTGAGCCATTTCCACCGACTCCACCGCCTGGGCTCGCCCCGCTTCGACCGCATCCTGCGCCATCGCCAGCGCCCTCTCGGCGACTTCAGATGCGGATTCGGGCAAGGCGCCAAGCGCGGTCAGCGGAAGCAAGAGGAAAAAGGCGGCAAGGAGCTTCGGTGGATTCACAGGATGTCTACCTTTCACGATCAGCGAAGCAGCTGTGCGAAAACCGGGTTTCGCAGGTTGGTCAAGCTCTCCAGAAGGGTGATTCTCGTTTGCCACAGGACGCTGAGCGCCCGGCCCGAGTCCGGGGTTGCGGCAACCTCTCCGAGACATTGGTCGATGAGCGCGATCTGGTCCTCCAGTTGCACGATCGCGTCCGCCGATCCGATGTTCAGCGTTTCCGGTTCGGGGAGGGAGAGAAGCTTTTCTTCGAGCGACTGCGAGCGGCGCACCAAAGTCGCGACTTCGACTTCATCCAGGGGAGCCATCCCGGGCCGCGCCCTTCCCTGCAACACCGCCGGGGCGATCATCGCGAAGGCAATTGCCGCGGCCGCCAGCGCTCCTCCCAGCGCGAGAACCCGCCGCCGTCTCGAGGCCACAATCCGTGAGCGAATGGCCGGCCAGCGATCCGACGGTGGCTGAGCCAGCGGCAAGGCTCGCAACTGTTCGCGGCGCCGCTCGATCGCCAGATCCCGGCTCGAGCAGGCAGGACACTCTCGAAGGTGACCGGCCAGATCGACAAGCTGTTCGCCGTCCCTTAGGGCGAGGAACTCCTCCAGCGTCAGGTGCCGCATGAGGGCTCCTGGTCATGGTCATCGCCGGAAAGCAGGGCCCGCAAGCGAGCGTGGCCGCGCGAGAGCTGGGACTTCGAGAAGCTCACCGATTTTTTCAGCAGAGCCGCGATCTCTTCGTGGGTGTATCCCTCGACGTCGTGGAGCCACAAGACTGCCCGGGTTACCGGGGAGAGGTGCGCCAGAGCGCTCTCGATGTCCACCCGACCTCGAAAGGGTTCCCCAACGCCCCGCTCATCGAGCGCTTCTTCGGGGAATCGGGCACTGCGTCGCAAGCGCATCAGGGCCTTGCTGGCGCAAATGCGCTTGACCCACCCCAAAAGGGGACCCTCGCCCCGATAGCGCCCGATGCTCCGGCTCACCTCGACGAAGGTGTCCTGGAGGACGTCATCCGCATCGGCGTCCGAACCGCACAGGCGCCGGGCCAGATTGAAGATCACCGTCTCATAGCTCCGGTACAGCGCCTCGAGAGCCGAGATGTCCCCCGCCCGGACGCGCCGAAGCAAAGCTTCGTCTACGAGAACGAAGATCGGCGACAAGGTCACGCAGCCTAGATGCACCAGCCTGGAAGAGGGTCGCAAGGACTCAGGTCCTCGCACATTCCAGGGCATTTCGGCGAGCCGGCTCCAGTCAGATCGTCTTTCGGCTATAGCTTCCAGCCCAATGGCAGCGAGCAGCAGCGCAGCGATGAACCATGCTCTCACCCGAAAACCTCCGCACCGGATTCGCTGGCGGAGCACCGCAAACGAACGCCGTGCATTCCAGATGCACGGCGGTCGAAAAAGGTCGCGCCCTACCCGGCGTCATCCGGGTGAGACCGCGGTCGGTCAGGTGGCGCGGGGGCGATCGGCCGAGGTGAACCTATCGTCGGCGAAGGTCTCGCCCATTGAGTTGGTCGCTCCTTGCAGCCGGTGTCGCAGGTCCTCTCGCAAGTCTCGACCGGCTTTGGGAGCCAGCAGCATTCCGACACCGGCGCCCACCACGATACCGACTCCGAAAATCGCGAGCAGGGATAGAACTGTGTCGCCGGTGCTGCGCTTGGTTTCAAGACCGATTTTCCTCAGTAACTCGTCCTTGTCGAAGTCCTTCAAGTTTTTCAGATTCATCAGCTTTCTCCTCTATCCTCGTTTGATGTTGGTTTTGCCGCCTTAAACGCCCGACGACCCGGCCGTCTCCGGGGGTGAACCGCTGGCACCCGACGCGTCCGACCGGCTGGAAGCACCGGACCCGGCCAGCGAGTTCCCGGCGAGATTGAACAGCTCGTTTTTGATTAAAGGTAGGGCCGCAACTTTAATTCCCAGCCGCACCAACCGCGCCGTGGTCGAGGTAAAAAGCCCACCTCCGAGAACGTATCCCACCGCGACGGCCGCCGCGAGCATCGCGTACGGATGGCGTTCCATTCGAGCGCTGATATCCAAGGTCTTTTTAAGGTCGCTGACGGTATCGCGTGCTTCGGTCAGCAATTCCTGTGCGCTGCTGCTGATGTGTTCCACGCGCTCGAACAAGCCGCGACTCTTATCGTCGTGGGTACCATTGCCTGAGGGCTTGTTCATTCCGTTTTTTCTCCGCAAAAGGGGGGCCTCAATCGATCAGTGCCTTGAGGCAATGCGACCCACGATGAAGCCGAAGGCGAGAGCTCCCAGCAAGCAAACCCCCGGTCGCTCACGAACGAACGAAGTGAAGCGGGAATTGAAGTCGCTCAGACCCTTCTTCGCTTCGTCGAGTTGCGGACCCAGCTTCTCCTGGACTTCCCGTGCTTTCTGCTGCAGTTGCTGTGTGGCGTCCATAGCTATCTCCTGAAATGCTGCGTGAGTTGCGGCCTACTTCCAACGCCTGGCGATAAGAAAACCGACCGCAAAAGCTCCGACGAGACAGGGACCAGGTTTTCGTCTGACCCATTCCCTCCAATCGGTGCGCACTACCACCTCGTGTCGCAAGGCTTCCGCGGAAGAAGCAATTTGCTCGCGAGTCCGCTCGATCTCCGCCCGGACCTCATCCGGAGCCCGTTGGGTTTGCCGTTCAAAATCTCTTGTCATGGGTGACCTCGAACCCGTTTGAACCGATGCCCGCTGAGAGTGCCGCGGCGCTGCGGTCTAATTCCTGGAGGCTTTCGCGCATCATCCGCCGCGCGGACATCTTGCGCAACCCGCGGTACGCGCCGATCCCGCCGACAATCAAGTTTCCTCCTCCGACGATGAGGAGCGCAGCGGAGTAGGACATCCGTTCCGGGGCAAGGAAGGCGACCAGCGCCGCGGACAAGAATCCATAACCGATTAAAACCAGCCCGAGGAAAGCAGCGGCCTGGCCCAGCGATCTGGCCAGGGCCGTCGCATCCCCGGTGATCTCGATTTTGGCCAGGGCGATGTGCTCGGTGATCAGATGCCCCAGACCGTCCGCTATGTTTGTCAGCAGCGTGGCAATTTTCCCGTCGCTGTTCGGTTTCATCGCTAAAGGCATGGCTTCCTCGGCACCCGTGGAACCTATCCAGGGCAGAAACAGGGAGCAACTCGCCGCTTGCCCGGGTGTTCGGCAACCGGCAGGCGGTCAGCGCCTATTTGGGCCCATCTCCAGAACTGGACCTGGAAACAGTGGACTGAGGTAGGTGTTGAACGCTTTCCGCCCGGGCCTTGGCCAGCTCCTGACGAAGCTAAGTCGCACCTCGCCAGGCGGCTGCGATCGCAGCGCACGGCCGGGCGACAGGTCGGACATTGACCGGGCAAAGGGCGTGGTCAGAGGGAGAGCTGGCGGACGCTTAGCACTCCGCCCAAACGGCGAAGTCCGTCGAGAACCGACTGGGGAACCGGAGTGTCGATGTTGATCAGCGAGAAAGCCTCCCCATGTTCCCGGTCCCGCGACAAATGGATGCGGCCGATGTTTACCGCCGCGTCCCCGAGCAGGGTGCCAACGCGCCCGACGACGCCCGGCACGTCCTGATTGTGAATGGCGATCAGATGACCGAAGGGAACCGCCTCGACATCGAACTGGTTCAATCGGACGATTCGCGGATTGCGCCGGCCGAAGACGGCGCCCTCGATCGAGAACTCGGTTTTGCCCTTCAATCGAAGCGTCAGACTAGAGGCAAAATCCTGGTGCTCGCCTCGGCGCTGCTCGACGACCTCGATTCCCCGTTCCTTGGCAAGCGCGGGCGCGCTCACTTCGTTCACTCCCTCTCCCCAGATCTGCGAGAAAAGGCCCTTGAGGGCCTGCACCGTCACCGGTTTCAAGGGATGTTGGTTGATGTCCCCCCTTGCCTCGATCTCCACCGAGGTCAATGCCTCCGGACAAAAGTGCCCGGCAAGGCTGCCGAGCTTGCTTGCCAGGTCCAGCCAAGGGCCGAGCTGCTCGAGCACCTCGCGCGAAACGGAAGGGACGTTCACCGCGTTGCGGATATTTCCATTGCAGAGGTAGTCCACCAGCTGCTCCGCCAGAGCAATGGCCACGTTGCGCTGAGCCTCCTCGGTCGAAGCTCCAAGGTGGGGGGTGCAAATGAAATTCTCCAACCGGAGGAGCGGATGGTCGGCCGCGACGGGCTCTGAGGCGAACACGTCGAACGCCGCTCCCCCCAGATGGCCGGAGCTGAGCGTCGCGTGCAATGCGAGCTCATCCACCACGCCGCCGCGCGAGCAGTTGATCAAGAACGCGCCTTTCTTCATCTTCTCCAGCTGTTCTTTGCCGAGAAGGTTCCGCGTCTGTTCGGCCAGGGGGACGTGGACCGACACGTAGTCCGATCTCGCCAGCAGCTCCTCCAGGCTCACCAGCTCGCAACCCAGCCGGCGTGCCGCATCCGCCGAGATGTAGGGATCAAAAGCCAGCACCTTCATTTTCATCGCCAGGCACCGCTCGACGACCACCGATCCAATGTTTCCGATCCCGATCACGCCGAGAAACTTGTTGAACAGCTCGCGGCCCTGAAACTTCTTTTTCTCCCACTTGCCTCGCTTGACGCTGGCGGTTGCCTGGGGGATGTGCCGCGAGACGGCCATCATCATCGCCACCGCGAGCTCCGCCACGGTGATCGTGTTGCCACCGGGGGTGTTCATCACCGCGATGCCTTGCTTGGTGGCCTCGTCGAGATCGATGTTGTCGACACCCACGCCCGCGCGGCCGATCACCCGGAGCTTTCGACCGGCGCGGATCACCGCCGAGGTGACGCGCGTTGCGCTGCGAACCGCCAGCGCGTCGTAGTCGCCGATGATCGCTTCCAGCTCGGCGGCCTTCAGTCCAGTTTTAACATCGACTGAAAGGCCCGGACCCTTCCGGAGAATCTCGGTGCCTTCGGCCGAGAGATCGTCGGCAATCAGGACTTTCATTGCTTCGCTCTTAACGTAAAGGCGCAGGTTTCGCGACCTGGCGGCGGGTGCATTCTTGACGTAGGTATGCAGGCGGGTGAATGGTGTCGTCAGATTCGCGCATGATTCACCGCCTGGCAGATCGACCGATGATGGGCGCACGCGCGATCCGGGCTGCCGCCGCCTTCGCCTTTCTCCTCTGGGCCGGCTCCGCGGCGGCGCTGCGCCCTCGTCCCATGGTCGAGCTGCAGCCGGGAACCGCGCGGCCAGGAGACGTGGTGCTGATCACCGTCCGGGGTGAGAAGGCTCCCCTCAGCGGCCAGGTGGGAGACAAAACCCTCGTCTTCGTTCGCAGCGCACGGGGCTTTCGCGCGCTCTTCGGCATCCCGGTTGAACGGCCGCCTGGCGAAATGAGCCTGCAAATCCAACTCCCGGAAGGCGCGGGAACCCAAGATGGCGGCGAAATCGCTCTCAGCGTGGACATCGTCGAGCCGGGGTTTCCCAGCCGGGAGCTTCAAGTCTCGAACCAGTACATCAATCCCCCTCCCAAGGCGAAGCGCTGGATGGCCCAGGATCAGGCGGCGTTCCGGCGCGCGTACGATCAACCTCTGACTGGCCTCCTTTTCCGCCAAGGCTTCGCCTGGCCTCGAGATCCCCTGGTCACCTCGCATTTCGGCGACCTTCGGCTTTTCAATGGACAGAAGCAAAGCCAGCACTTTGGAACCGACCTCGATGGCAGGGTCGGCGATCCGGTGGCCGCCGCAAACGACGGGGTGGTGGTGCTTGCCCGCGCCTGCTACGCCTCCGGCAACACGGTGATCATCCACCACGGGGGTGGCCTGTTCACCGCCTACTTCCACTTATCCAGAATGCAGGTGAATCCAGGGATGAAGGTGGTCCGGGGGCAGCGAATCGGCCTGGTCGGCAAAACCGGCAGGGTCACCGGTCCTCATCTACACTGGGCCTCGAAGGTGAACAGCCTCTACGTCAACGCAGAGTCGCTTCTGCAGCTGAGATTCGATTAGCTGCTCACCATTGCTGTGGAATACTCAGCGCGATCCTGGCTTCTTCGGGGCTCATCGGCTCGCGCCCGACGTCGCGCGCCATCCGCGCCGCCTTCTCTACCAGCGGCCCATTGCCCTTGGCCATCTGGGTTCCGGCGGCGTCGAGATAGAAGTTGTCCTCAAGGCCGACGCGGATATTCCCGCCGAGGACCAGCGCGGTCGCCAGCAGGTGCCACTGGACCCTGGAAATCCCGATCACTTCCCAAGCGTCCGCGTCCGAGAGCTGGCGCGACATGTGCGCCAGTGTCTCGGCGGTCGGCGGAGCCCCTCCGAGAACCCCGAGAACGAAGCTGTACTGCAGCGGCGGCTTGAGCGCCCCGATCGAGATCAGCGGCTCGGCGTTTCGCACGTGTCCCAGGTCGAAGCACTCCAGCTCCGGTTTCACCCCGCCCTCTCGCATCGCGGCGGCGACGAGGAGAATGTCGCGGAAGGGGTTGAGGAAGACGAAATCGAAGACGAAGGCTCGCCGGCGCTCCGAGTACTTGGCGTAGTTCATCGATCCCATGTTCAGGGCTGCGATTTCGGGGCGCGTTTTCCACAGATACTCGATTCGCTTTTTCTTTTCCGCGTCGCCTTCCACGCCCATGTTGAAGCCACCGGTCGAGAAGTTGATCATCACCGGGCAGCGCTTCTGCACCTCTTCCTTGATCTGGCGATGGATCTCCGTCGACCAGGTCTGCTCGCCGGTGATCGGGTCGCGGGCATGGATGTGCACGATGGCTGCGCCGGCATCGCAGGCGCGGCGCGCCTCTTCGCCGATTTCAGAAGGGGTGTAGGGGAGATCAGGGCACTGGTCGCGGTTGGCCACCACGCCGGTGAGCGCGCAAGTGATGATCACCCGATCCTTGGATTGAGTCATTCTTGGCCCAACTCCGCGATAACTTCAGGGACAGCGCGTTTTCGAACCCGCTGCTCGTTGATGGTCAGATTTGCTTTGCCGATCGGGATTGCTTGGTCGGCCTCGACCCGCCGGCGGACCTGGGTTCCTTCCATGAAAGCTCCGCGCCTGCAGCGAGAACTCCGTGAAGAAAGGATTCCGTCAGCTGAACCTGCGCCCGTTCGAGCGCTTGATCGGTGTGCGAATCGGCCAGCCCGAGGACGAAAGTGGTCAAGGCCATTTCAATTGCGCCGAACAACTGCGCGGCGCACAGCAACGGGTCGGCGTTCGGGTTGAGATCGCCCCCTCGCTTCGCCTCGACGAACATGCCCTCGCTCACCCGGATGACATCCATCAGCTCTGAGCGACGGCGTGCCTGTTCGAATGCCGGACTGCGAGCGATCTCAAGGATGATCACTTTGACCGCCTTCGGGTCCCGGCGGTAGGCCTCGAAGGCGATCTGCGCGATTCGCCGGACTTTCTCCTCGAGGGTTGAGGCGCTGACCGCGACCTCGCGGACTCGAGCGAGAAATCCCCCCCACCCCACCTCGAATACCGCCTCGAGAAGCGCTTCCTTGTCGTGGAAATAGTGGTACACGAGCCCGTAAGCCACACCTGCCGTTCGGGCGACGTCGGAAATCCGGCAGCCGTGATAACCCTTGTCCGCAAAGACCTCGATCGCGGCGCGCAGAATCGCCTTATAGCTTTCGGTGTCCTGCCGGCGCGCCGAGGGCGTCGATTTTCCGTTTCGCCTCAAGAGACCCAGACCCTTCGCCCGAACCGCAGGACACTAAGGGCCGGGCCGCCGAATGGTCAAGCGCGCGGACCTGGGTAGAATAACTTCAAGAATTCAAAGGCTGTGTTGTTAGCCTTTGCCGTTGAACATCGCCCGGGCGACGCCGAGAAGCTTTTCAACGTCCCGGGAGTTGAGTCGGCGACTTCGACAGAAATCCGAGAGTGGGCGCAGCAGGTCTGGCGGACCACTGGGTTCCTTGTCGAGCCCCGAAAACAATTCTGACAATGGAACATCCAGGGAATCGGCCAGGGCTGCCAGCGTTTCCACGTGCGCAACGCGCTCGCCGCGCTCTATCATCGAGAGAAAGGAAACGCTGATCCGGGCTCGTTCCGCGAGATCTTCCTGGGTCCACCGCTCGGCTCGTTGAGTTCGAAGCTCTCGAATCCGCTGTCCTAATCGCTTTCCTATTT
>WNFA01002440.1_pt1 | contig 15314 bp, 16 predicted proteins | sample 5400481 | NCBI WGS metagenome assembly WNFA01 (sample SAMN13153340, study PRJNA577476) | soil metagenome | isolation source: 120 cm saprolite under Douglas fir tree site 2 hole 1 replicate 2 | place: USA:California | collected 2015-04-18
GAGAAGGTCGAGTTGTCCATCGGCACGCCGTCCACAACGAACAGCGGTTGGTTCGAGCCGAGGATCGAGCTGATGCCGCGGATGTTGATGAAGGACCCCGCCCCCGGGTCGCCCGACTGTTGGACGACGGTGACGTTGGGCGCCTTCCCGGCGAGCCCCTGGACAGCGTTGGTTTCGCCCGCCTTCTCGATGTCCGCGGCTGCGACGGAGTTGCGGACGTTGCCGAGTTTCCCGGTCTCGGTCGCCGTGCCGGCGCCAGTGACGACCACCTCACCGAGCTGCAGTGGGTTCGCAGCGAGCGTGAAGTCGTGCGTCACGCCTCCCGCGGTGAGCGTGAGCTGGGCGGTCTGCGACTTATACCCCAAGCGCCGCCCGACAATTGTGACCGTTTGACCCGAGACGCGCGCCCCCGGTACGACGAGCGTGTAGCGACCGTCGTCCTTCGACAGGGCTCCCAGCCCCATGGACGGGATGGCGACCTCGACCTGCCCGAGCGGCAGGCCCGCGTCGCTCGTCACTTTGCCAGTGATCGTGGCCGGCTCTTGTGCGGCGACCAGGACCGGCAGCGCGAACAGCGCGCTAAGGATGATGGGAACTAACCGACGGGGTGTGAATGGCATGTCCCCTCCGACGAGAAGAGCGTGACATACACGCAATCCGGGACCGCCCGCGTGAGTGGCCCGGCGCTTCCTACGACGAACTACGCTGTCGACCGCGTCGCGCGCACGTCGCGCCGCGGACCGAACATCGATTGTCAGATTCGAAATGCGCGCTCGCACGACAACGGCGGGGCAGGGCGCAAGGCGCGCAGTGACGGCTAAGCTGATGGTCGAGGCGAAGCTGCACCCCGACCATAAGGTTTATATCATCAAGTTTCGGAATCCGCCAGAGCCAGTTGCGGGTTACGTGACCGTTGCAACATGGAACAGTCAGGATGTGCGCTCTGCCGGTGTGGCCCAACGTGGCGCCGCACTCGCGGACTGACTATGGTTGGTCGCCAGAACCCCCCATGATCCGCGCGCTCCTCATCGGCCTTGCGTGGTTGGCGACCCTCGAGGGACCCGGATCCCACCAGGCGCCCGACCCGCTCGCCGCCCGGTCCAAGGGCCGCCGCACTGCGGCGGTCACCGTGTATGAGATGTCCGACTTCCAGTGCCCGTATTGCCGGGGGTTTGCCCTGGAGACGATGCCGTCGCTCGAGCGGGAGTACCTGGCAACGGGGAAGGTCCGCCTCGTCTACATCACTCTGCCGCTCACGAGCGTGCACCCGAACGCCGTCGCCGCAGCCGAGATCGCGCTGTGCGCAGCCCGGCAACACCGGTTCTGGCCGCTGCACGACCTGCTCTTCCGCCATCAGGACGACTGGGCGTCGCTGCCCGAGCCCCGGGCCTACCTGCTCGCGCTCGGCGATTCGGCTGGGCTCGACCGTGCGAAACTGGCGCGCTGCGTCACGTCCCGGGCGACGGCGGCCGAGGTCGAGACCGACGCCGCCCGGGCGCGGCGCGCCGGTGCCAGGAGCACGCCGACCTTTTACATCGAAGGCGGCTTGATGGAGGGCGCACCACCGATCGGCGTGTTCCGAGCCGTGCTGGACTCGATCTACCAAGCCAAGACGACGACGGCCCCGGCCCGGCCGCGTTGATGGCGCGCCCTTCCTTCATATACCGGCTCAGCATCCGCCTGGCGCATCGTGCCTTGCCGCTCGCCGCCCGGTTCGACAAGAAGGTCGCGCGCGGGCTCGACGCGCGGCGGGGAGTGACCGAGCGACTGGCCGGCTGGGGGCGCACGCAGCGCGACCCCGAGCGCCCCCTCGTGTGGGTGCACGCCCCGTCCGTTGGGGAAGGCCTGCAGGCGAAGCCGGTGCTCGAAGCCCTGCGGGCCGAGGCGCCGCACTGGCAGCTGGCCTATACCTTCTTTTCTCCGTCGGCCGAGCGGCTTGCCCGCACGCTGCCCGCGGACGTGGCCGACTATCTGCCGCTCGACCGCGGGCGGGACGTCTCGGCCGTGCTCGACGCGCTGCGGCCCACCGCGCTCGTCTTCTCGAAGCTCGATGTCTGGCCCGAGCTGACCCTTGCAGCGGCGCAGCGCGGCGTGAAGCTGGGCCTCATCTCGGCGACCGTTGCGCCGCACAGCTCCCGGTTGCGCTGGCCCGTGCGCGGGTGGGCCGAGGCCGCCTACCGGGCGCTCGACCGAATCGGCACCATCAGCGTGGAGGACGGCCGGCGCTTGGAGCAGCTGGGCGCGCGCCACGACGTGATCGAGGTGACCGGTGACACGCGCTACGACAGCGTCGCGGAACGAGCCGAGCGCTTCGACCGCTCGCGCGAGCCGTTCGCGCGGCTCGGGGCCGTGCCGACCGGCACGTTCACGATCGTGGCAGGGTCGACCTGGCCCGCCGATGAGGCCGTGGTGCTGCGGGCCTTCGTAGACCTGCTCGCGCAGGTGCCCGCTGCCCGCCTGATCCTCGCGCCGCACGAGCCCAACCCCGACCACCTCGCCGGGATCGTGCAGCTCGCCGCCGAGCTCGGCCTCTCCCGCCCCGTGCGGCTGTCCCAGCTCGAGCACCAGCCGACCACAGCGGTGATCGTGGTGGATCGCGTGGGCATTCTCGCCGATCTCTACGGCCTCGCGGACGCGGCGTTCGTGGGTGGCGGCTATCATCGGGCGGGCCTGCACTCTGTGCTCGAGCCCGCCGCGCTCGGCGTCCCGGTGGCGGTAGGGCCGCACTGGCACATGAGCCGCGACGCCGCCCTCTTGATCGAGCGCGGCGGCGCGGTCGCGCTCGCCGCTGACGGGCGCCACCCCCTGCACTCGCAGTGGCTCGTGTGGCATCACGACCCGGCGGCCCGGGCCAAGGCGGGAGCGGCGGGGCGACAGCTGGTACGGGAGGGACGGGGCGCCGCCGAGCGCACGACGGCGCTAGTGCAGAAGCTCGTGGCGCCATAGCGCGCCGGACAACGAGCGCGCGACGTTACTTCCCGGCGACGACCCCTTCAAACGTGACCGACCGGGGTGCGACGAGCCCGAGCGTGAGCCCGGTGACGAGCAGGTCGCTCCAACGACTCCGCACCTTGATCCGCAGGTTGGTGATCCGGGCGCCGGTGCCGAGCTGGCCGGCCAGCACATCCTCGAGCTTCGGTTCCCCGAGCGGGATAAGCCCGGCGAACAAGTAGATCGGGTGCTTTGTCACCACGAACGGCGTTCCCGAGTCCGGTTGCTGCGCGGAGCTCGCGAGGGAAACGGGCACGCCCAGGTGGACCGAGTCGATGGTGAGCGCGCACCCGCACAGCGCCAGCACCAACGTCAGCACGGACGCCCGCGCGACGGGAGAACGATTCACAGAGCTCCTGGAAATGGACCGGGGCGCGCCGCGGATCGGCGCGCCCCTAAGCTAGCGGCTGCGGTGCCCGTTGTGAACCGGGCTCACAGCCCCAGCGGGAGATGGATGTCGAGGTGCGCACCGATCCCGAACACGCCGCGGCTCGGCAGCGGGCTCGGCTGCTTCTCGCTGTCGTAGGCGAGGTGCACGCCCAAGGTCCCCAGGCCGATGTTCGCGCCGACGGCGTACCCGAACTGCGTGGTGGACGTGCCGCCGGCGCTGGTATGCCGGATACCGGGGGAGAAAAACGGCTCGATGCTCAATCCCGGGGTGGGGAGGGGAATGCTCAAGCCCACTGCCCCAATCACGCGGGTGCTAGCGGGAGCCGCATTCGCCGAATCGGTGCGGGCGGCGCCGACTTGTAAGTTCACGGCCACGGGTAACAGACTGCCGCCGATCAAGCGAAACGCCGCGTTCCCACCCACCGATGTGAAGCTCTGGGCCACCCCTTCGGGTTTCCAGCTCGCGACCCCGAGCTCGAAGCTCATGGTCCCGAGGCCCAACGCGGCGCGGCCGCCCCACGTGTGGCCTTTGCCAGAGTTGCTGTTCGGCGCCGCGTAGTCGCCGCTGATCGTCAGGCCGGTACCACCCTTCGGGCTGTTCCACACCGGCTCGCCCAGCCATTGCGCCGCGGCCTGCGTCGTCACCAATGCCACGAATCCAAGCGTCAACACTGCGCGCTTCATAAGTGCCCTCTCCACGTCTCGAGGAATCGGTCCGGGACCAGGGCGCCCGGCCCCACTCACCACTTCCCGAGCAACGCTAGGAACGCCGTCCCGGCAAGTCAATCTGTGTCGCTCTAATGCACCCACACGGCGCCGATCGACACACCCCGGAGCGGCTGGTCGCCGAGCCCGCCCGCGACGCGCGCGTCGAGCACGCGGGAGAGCCGGAAATCGGCGCCGATGCCGAACCCGAAGACCAGCGTCGAGGGGCGGTCGCCCACGATGAAGGCCAGAGTCGGCTGCACGTACGGCACGATGCTCACGGTCGCGCCCTGCGGGTCGACCCGACGCCCGAGCGAGAGGCCGACTGGAATGTTGAACGTCGAGGCCCGGCTCACCAGACGCGCGCCGGCGCCGAAGACGAGCGCACCGTCGAGCGGGAAGTCGATCGTGTGCGTGATCACGCGCTCCCGTGCCTCCACGCCCGCGAGCACGGCGGTGTTCCCGGTGCCGCCGGGACTGAAGAAACCGCCGCGCACTCCGACGTCGAGCGCGCCGCTCGCGTAGCGATACACCCCTTCGAATCCCGTGCCGCCGCCGTCGGGAAAGCTCAACACCGCGCCGAACTCGGAGCGTTGAAACGCGCGATACGGCGCGTTGAAGGATGGCATGCCGGTCACTTGTGCCCGGGCCTGCGGTACCCCGCCCGCCACAGCCGCCACTGCCACCAGCACCCCTGCACGTCCCATGACTCGACTCCCTTCGCGTGTAATGTCGATGAGAGCGTGAAAACAGGTACCCACACGAGCGCGCGTCGTTCCCCCTGGCCCGCTGGCAATGAAAACGGCCCGCCCGCGGGTGCGGGCGGGCCGTGCACACTCAGGGTGTCAGAGCCTCAGAAGCGAATGCCAGCCGTGAGAATGAAGGTCTTGCCGCCGCCGATCTCCCCACGCGCTTCGGCGAACGGCGTGAGGTTGCTGCCGGTCAGCTTGAATGTCGTGCCGCCGAGCAGGTTCAGTCCCGCCTTAGTGGCCGAGCCACTCACGGTCCCAGCCGTTGCGGAAGCGTGAGCGATGTTCAAGCCGCCGCCAGCGTACGGGCCGAGCGAGGTGCCCCGCGGGACGCGAAACCGGTAGACGAGGTTGCCGTTGATCTCCCAATAGTGTGCGCTGGTACCAGCCGGCGCGCTCGGGAAGAAGTAGTCGAACGACACGATGCCGTCGAGCGGCGTCCCGGGAAACGCGGACTCGAGGGGGAAGACGCCACGGCCACCGATGCCGACGTTGACGTCGCTGCTCCAATTGAGCTCGGCCGCGAATCGCGCACGCTGCGCGGACGCTGCGGCCGGACGAGCAGCCGGGCGTCGCTGCGCCGCGGCGAGACCAGGGGACATCGCCAGAGCCGTCACGAGCAGCACACCGCCGATGCTCTTCCGCATATGCGAGCCCTCTCCATGATAGGGAAGGAAGGGACGAATCACGGGCGCGACGCGTGAGAACAAAGCCGCACATCGCTACGAGCGACGTGCCGATCTGTCAAGATGCCTCGACCCGATCGGCCACCACGCGCACGGCGTCCCCCACCACCTGGAGGAACCCGCCCGCGACGCGAAGCCGGGTCGCCGTGCCGCCTTGGCGCAGTGTCAGCTGCCCAGTCCCGAGCAGCGTCAAAAACGGCGCGTGCCCCGGTAGGACACCGACTTCGCCGTCGAACGCCGGCGCGACCACCGCGTCCGCGGCTCCATCGAATAGCGCCCGCTCGGGGGATACGACGGTGACGTGCATCACTCAGCTGCTGGCCAGGCGTTGCGCCTGCGCGAGGGCCTCGTCGATTCCCGCCACCATGTAGAAGGCCTGCTCGGGCAAGTGGTCGAACTCCCCCGCGACGACCCGCTCGAACGAGCTGATCGTGTCCTCGAGCTTCACGTACTTGCCTTCGAGGCCCGTGAACTGCGTGGCGACGAAGAACGGCTGGGAAAGAAAGCGTTGCACGCGCCGGGCGCGCGCCACGAGCTGTTTGTCTTCCTCGGACAACTCGTCCATCCCGAGGATCGCGATGATGTCCTGCAGGTCCCGGTAGCGCTGCAGAATCCGCTGCACCTCGACGGCGACCTTGTAGTGACGCTCCCCGAGATATTGGGCGTCGAGGATGCGCGACGAGGACGCGAGCGGGTCGACGGCGGGATAGATCCCGAGCTCGAAGATCTGGCGTGACAGCACCACCGTAGCATCGAGGTGCGAGAACGCCGTTGCCGGTGCCGGGTCGGTGAGGTCGTCGGCCGGGACGTAGATCGCCTGCACCGAGGTGATGGAGCCCTTCTTGGTCGAGGTAATACGCTCCTGCAGTTCGCCCATCTCGGTTCCGAGTGTGGGCTGGTAGCCAACCGCCGACGGCATGCGACCGAGCAACGCCGATACCTCCGATCCAGCCTGCGTGAACCGGAAGATGTTGTCGATGAACACGAGCACGTCCTGGCCTTCGACGTCGCGGAAGTACTCTGCTACCGTCAGCCCGGTCAGGCCCACGCGCAGCCGGGCGCCCGGCGGCTCGTTCATCTGGCCGTAGATCAGCGCGCACGACTTGAGGACGCCGCTCTCTTTCATCTCCAGGTACAGATCGTTGCCCTCGCGGGTGCGTTCCCCCACGCCGCAGAACACGGAGCGCCCGCCATGGCCCAAGGCCACGTTGTGGATGAGCTCCTGGATGATGACCGTTTTCCCCACGCCGGCCCCGCCGAACAGGCCGATCTTGCCCCCCTTCACGAACGGGGCGATCAAGTCGATCACTTTGATCCCGGTCTCGAACACCTCGGTCTTGGGCTCGAGATCCACGAACTTCGGCGTCTCGCGGTGGATCGGCCACCGCTCCGCGTCGGGTGGGATCGGGTCGCCCTCATCGACGGGCTCGCCCAGCACGTTGAGGATGCGGCCGAGCGCGGCCTGTCCGACCGGCACGGTGATGGGGTTGCCGGTGTCTCGCATCTCCATGCCGCGCACCACACCGTCGGTCGACGTCATCGCCACGGCGCGCACCTGATTGCGGCCGATGTGCTGCTGCACCTCGGCGGTCAAGCGAATCGGCGGGGAGCCGTTCCCGGGGTGGTCGATGACGATAGCGTTGTAGAGCTCGGGCAGGTGCTGCGGCTCGAACTCCACGTCGAGCACCGGCCCGATCACCTGCACCACCTTGCCGACGTGCTGCTCCGTGGACCCCGCGTCAGCGCGGGGCGCCCGTTTCGCCTTGGTCGCCATAGCTTATCCTTTGAGGGCCTCCGCCCCGCCGACGATCTCGGCGAGCTCCTGCGTGATCTGGGCCTGGCGCGCCCGGTTGAAGGTGCGCTGCAGCAGGTCGAGAATGTCTCCCGCGTTGTCCGTGGCATTCTTCATGGCCGTGCGCTGTGCGCCGAGGAACGCGGCGGCGGTTTCCACGAGCGCCCGGTAGACCTGGTTCTGCACGTACAACGGCAAGAGCTGGGCGAGGATCGCCTCGGCGGAGGGCTTGAGGATGTAGTTGTGGCTCGCACCGACCGTGCCCGGGGCCGCGGCCCGCGGCTCGACCGGGAGGATGCGCGCCACTGTGGGCGGCGTGCTCACGGCGCTCTTGAACTGCGAGAACACCACGTCCACTCCATCCACCGCCCCGGATTCGAACTGCGCCATGAGCGGCGCGACCACGTCGGCGGCCTGGGCGGCGGTCGGCTTATCCCCGATGTCCGTGCGCTGCGACGCCAGCGGCCGCTTGGCGAACTTGAAGTAGGTGATGCCCTTCTTGCCGATCAGGTGGAGGTCGACGCTCGTGCCTTGCGCGTCGAGCTGTTCGATCCGTCGCCGCGCCTCGCGGATCAGGTTCGCGTTGAAGGCGCCGCACAGCCCGCGGTTGGACGTCACGACCACGAGCGCCACCCGCCGTCCGGCGCCCCGCGGCTGTCGCAACAGCGGAAACCGCTCCGCCAGCTCCGGGGCGTAGAGCTCGGCCAGCACTTCGGCGAGGGCGGCCGCATACGGCCTGGCCGCGATCACCCGATCCTGGGCCCGCTTGAGCTTCGAGGTGGCAACGAGCTCCATGGTCCGCGTGATCTTGCGCGTGTTCTGCACGGACTTGATCCGGCGGCGCAACTCGCGGGGCTTCGCCATCTTAGCGCGCCGCGACCTGCTTGTACTCCCCGACGGCGGCCTTGAGCCGCGCCGCTAGGTCGTCGCTGAGCACCTTGCGGCTCCGGATTTCCTCGGCCAGCTCCGGATGCCCGGCGCCCATGAAGTCGCGAAACCCCTCCTCCCAGGCTTTGATCTCCGCGACCGGCACGTCGTCGAGAAAGCCGTTCGTGACGGCGAAGATGATCATGATCTGCTGCTCGACAGGCATCGGCTGGTATTGCGGCTGCTTCAGCACCTCCACCACGCGGGCGCCGCGGGCGAGTTGCTTCTGGGTGGTCTGGTCGAGCTCGGACCCGAACTGGGAGAACGCCTCGAGCTCGCGGTATTGCGCCAGATCGAGCCGCAGGCGTCCCGCCACCTGTTTCATCGCCTTGATCTGAGCGTTGCCTCCCACGCGCGACACCGAAATGCCCGGGTTGATCGCCGGCCGCACGTTCGAGTAGAACATGTCGGTTTCGAGAAAGATCTGACCGTCGGTGATCGAGATGACATTGGTCGGGATGTAGGCCGAAATGTCGCCCGCCTGCGTCTCGATGATGGGCAAGGCGGTGAGCGAGCCACCGCCCAGCGGGGTGGACAGCTTCGCCGCGCGCTCGAGGAGGCGGCTGTGCAGGTAGAACACGTCGCCCGGGTAGGCTTCGCGGCCGGGCGGGCGCCGCAGCACGAGCGACAGCTGGCGGTACGCGGCGGCCTGCTTGGACAGGTCGTCGTAGATGCAGAGCGTCGCCTTCTTCTCGTCATACATGAAGTACTCAGCCATGGCGCAGCCGGAGAAGGGTGCGATGTACTGCATCGGGGCGGGCTCGGAGGCGGACGCCACGACGACGATCGTGTAGTCCATAGCGCCGTGTTCCTTGAGCCGCTCGACCACCGCGGCGACCGTGGAGTTCTTCTGGCCGATCGCCACGTAGACGCAGATGACCCCTTCGCCCTTCTGATTGATGATCGTGTCCACCGCGATCGCCGTCTTACCGGTGCCGCGGTCGCCGATGATCAGCTCGCGCTGACCGCGGCCGATCGGGATCATCGAGTCGATCGCCTTGATGCCCGTCTGCAGCGGCTCCTTCACCGGCTGCCGCTTGATGATGCCGGGCGCGACGATGTCCACCTTGCGGGTGTTCGTGGAGTGCAGCGGACCGAGCCCGTCCACCGGGCGGCCCAGGGCGTCCACCACCCGCCCCACGGTCGTCGGCCCTACCGGCACCTCGAGCACGCGGCCGGTGCGGCGGACCTCGTCCCCCTCGCGGAGCACGAGGTAGTCGCCGAAGATCACGGCGCCGATGTTGTCTTCTTCCAGGTTCAACGCCTGGCCGACCACCTTTTCGGCGGTCTCCGACGAGGTGAACTCGAGCATCTCACCCGCCATGGCCGAGGTGAGGCCATAGATGCGGGCGATGCCGTCCTTCACCTCGAGCACGGTGCCCACCTCCCGTACGTCGAGCTCGGCCAAGTCGGCCGCCTCGATTTCCTTGAGCAGAATCGCTTTCAGCTCGCCCGGTCTCAGCACGGAATCGGTCGCCATAGGCTCGGAGTCAGGAGATTGTGAAAAATATCACATGTGGTACTCGCCGCAACCAGACGCTACACGCGCGATCGTGTCCTTCCTCTTAGGAATCGCGCCAACACGCCGCGCGGCCCCACGGCGCGCAGTTCCTGCACAGTCGCCCCGGCGACCCGTCGGGCGGCACCCGCCAGGTGGCTGGGCGAGGCATAGCCCAGGATCTTCACGACCGCGCGCACCGAGTAGCCCGGGTTCCCGAGCAGGTCGGCGGCGCAGGCGGCGCGGGCGAGATCGATCACCCGCTTCAAGTTGGGCGCGCCCCCGGCAGCGAACTCACGCGACAGATGCTCCCGACTGACGCGCAGCGCCGCCGCCAACTGCCCCGTCTGCGTGGGGCGGCCGACGCGGCGCAGCACTTCCTCCCAGGCCGCGAGCTGCAGGCGATCGGTGAGCCGTAGGAGCCGCGGGGCGTCAGCGAGCGCTTCCCGTCGCGCGACCTGTGCCGTGCGCGCGGCGACCCACTCGCCGGCCACAGCGTTATCCACGCCCTCGACGAGCAGGCCCGCGAACCCCGACGCGTGGCAGGCGGCGAGCAGCGGGCCGTCGTCGGGGCGCAGGGCGGAGAGGACGAACATCGGGATGCGCGGGAACCGGGCCGGCAGGCGGAGGGCCGCCGCGGGCGCCGCCTTCACGTCGAGCACCACCGCGTCCACCAGACGCTGGTGCAACAGCCGCTCCACCGCGGCGAGGGTCCGGCACAGGCGCACGCTCCCCGCCGCGCGCGGGTAGCTCCGTTTGACCGCGCGCCGCGGCTCGGCACGGGGGTGAAACACCGGCACGACGGCCGTCATCCCGGCTCGCGCCCTCCCTCACCTGTGCCGACGTCCACATGCGCCAGCGTGCGGACCATCGCGGCCGCCTGTTCCAGCACGGCGCGGGCGTTATCGTAGGAGATCGTGCGCCGGGCGTCCTCGGGCGGGTGCCAGGCGCAATCGGTGATCCCTTCCTCCGCTTGGGGGACGGGGTCGCCCCGCTTCGATTCGAACAGGAAGAAGTGGCAGTACTTGTGGATCGTCTTGCCGCGGAACCGGAAGTACCAGTCGATCACGCGAATCGGCCCGTGCAGCCGGAGCTCGTCGAGCCCCGTCTCTTCGGCCACTTCGCGGCGCGCGGCGTCGGCGGGCGGCTCGCCCACCTCCAGGTGCCCCTTGGGGAAGCCCCAGTTGCGATAGGAGTCGCGGATCAGGAGAAAGCGCGGCGCGCCATCCGGGCCGCGCCGAAATACGACGCCGCCCGCGGACGTTTCGCGCTGGGCCCGTCGCTGGCGCCGTGGCATCGCGGGCCCCTAGAACACGCTGAACGAGAAGTACTTCCGCGGGTTCGCCTGGATGTCGGACAGGAGCTGCCGCAGCTGGATCATCGTGAGCGTGGTCTCTTTGTACAGCGTGGAATCCGACACCAAGAGGCCCAGCGTCCCGCTGCGGTTGGCGATGCGCGACATCACGCTGTCGGCCGACACGAGGACGCGCACGAGGCTCTCCTGATTCTTGTGGGCCGCGCCGAGTAGGTCGCTCACGTCCTTGGAGGCAGAGCGCATGTTGGCGCTCGTCGCCGCCGAGTTGTTGAGGATCGTGGCGAGCTGCCCCTGGTTCGTGGCGGAGTCCACGCGGCCGAGCGCGGTCTGCAGGTTGGTCGCCGCCTTGGCGAGCACATCGGACCCCTGACGCAGGTTCGATCCGACCGAGCCCAGCACGCCGGCCTGTTCGTTCGTCACCTTCACCAGCTTGTCTGCCACCTGGCCGAAGTCCTTGATGGAGCGTCGCAGCTCGTTCACCGCCTCGGAGTCGAAGGCGGTTTGCACGCGGTTCGCCACCGCGGCGATGTCGGTCGCGATGCGGCTCGCCTGGGCCGTCAGTTGGCCGATATCTGGTAGGGTGGCCCCTGGCCACTTGCCGCTGCCCGCGGCCTGGGCCTCGGCGATCGCCTGCCTGATGTTCGGGTCGTTCGGCAGCTGGTCGAGCGGCACGAGCGAGGCGGCCCACTCGCCGAATAGCGATGCCGAGGCGGCAACCACGGCCGGCCTCGGCGGGGGCTGAGTGCCGGCATAGATTTTCAGGTCTGCCTCCACCCAATTGCCGCTCGCGAGCCGGATCGCCTCGACCCGGCCGATGCGCACCCCTCGCAGCACCACGGGGTCGCCCACGCTCAGCCCGCCCACCGTCCGGAACCGGGCCGGGTAGACGGCCTCTGTGCGGCCGATGTGCGCGCCCGAGAGCCACAGCGCACCGACCACCACGACCGTGAAGGCCGCGATCACGACGATGCCGACGGCGAACTCATTCTCGCGCTTCACGCAGGGCGCCCCTCGATGAACTGCCGCACTACGGGGTCCGGCGTGTCCTGGATCTCCGCCACCGTGCCCACCTGCCGGACTCTTCCCTCGTACAACATGGCGATGCGGTCACCCACCGTGTAGGCACTGCGCATGTCATGCGTCACGACGACGCCGGTCACGCCCAGGTGCTCCCGGGTCCGGACCATCAGCTGGTCGATCACGGCTGCCGTCACCGGGTCGAGGCCCGTGGTCGGCTCGTCGTACAGGATGTAGCGCGGACGCAACGCGATGGCACGTGCGATGCCCACTCGTTTGCGCATGCCGCCGGACAGCTCCGCCGGGTACTTCGCCTCGGCGCCGGTCAGGTCCACGAGTGCCAGCGCCTCGCGCACGCGCGTGGCGAGCTCGTCGTCCGACAGCTCGCGCCGCCGCAAGCCGAGCGCGACGTTGTCGAACACCGACATCGAGTCGAACAACGCGGCGAACTGGAACACGAACCCGATTTCGCGCCGCAATGCCAAGAGCGCCGCCCGCTCGAGGGTCGAGACCGCGCGGCCGTCAACGATGACGTCGCCGGTATCGGGCTGCAACAGCCCGACCACGTGCTTCAGGGCCACGCTCTTCCCGGTGCCCGAATACCCGATGATGACGGTCGTCTCTCCGTCCTTCACCTCGAGGGTGAAGCCGTCGAGCACGACGTGGCCGTCGAAGGCCTTGTGCAAGTCCTGGAAGGCGATCACTGCAGGAGTACCAGGGCCCAGAACGCGTCGAGCACCAAGAGCAGCACGGCCGAGTACACGACCGCCTGAGTGGTGCTGCGGCCGACGCCCTCGGCTCCCCCCCGCGTTCCCAGCCCCACCACGCATCCGACCAGCGTGATCGTGCACCCGAACGTGGCACTCTTGAACAGCCCGAACCACGTGTCCTTGAAGCGATAGAACAGCTTCAGGCCCTTCAAGAACTCCTGGGTGGAGAGATGGAGCAGCGCGAGGCTCGCGAGCCAGCCGGTCGTGATGCCCGCGAGGATCGCGAGCGCCACGATTACCGGGAACATCGTCGTGCCCGCGAGCACCCGAGGCAGCACGAGAAAGCTCTGGGGGTCGTAGGCGAGCGTCTCGAGCGCGTCGACCTGCTCCGTCACCTTCATGGTGCCGAGCTCCGCGGCCATGCTCGCGCCGACGCGACCGGCGAGGGCGAGGCCGGCGAGCACGGGACCGAGTTCCAGCATCATTGTTTTGCCGACGAGCGTGCCGACGAAGTAGAGCGGGACCGTGCCGGCGAACGTGTAGGAAGCCTGGAGCGCGAGGACGACGCCGGTGAACGCCGCGATGAACAACGCCACCGGCAGCGAGTCGACGCCCACACGGCGCATCTGGACGAGCGTCAGTCGTCCCCAGACCGCGACGTCCGGGACAGCGCGCACCAGATCCTCAACGAACTGGCCGAAGCGACCGACGGCTTTGACTGCGGCGACGGCCCTTTGGCCGACCTGTTCGATCACGCGCCTAAGCTAACGTTGCCGCGTGCCGGTTGCACGGTACCCAAAACGCGCGATGGCCGGCGCCACGCGGCCGGCCATCGTCGTCATCGAAGGGAGATCGCCTAAGCGGCGAACGAGGCGAGCGCCTTCCCGACGTCCCCGTCGCGCAGCCGCTTGAGCGCGCGGTCCCGCAGCTGCCGCACCCGTTCGCGCGTCACGCCGAGCATGCCGCCGATTTCCTCGAGCGTGTGCTCGCGGCCGCCGTCCAGCCCGAAGTAGAGTCGCAACACCTTGGCGTCGCGCCGCTGCAGCGTCGAGAGCGCCTGCTCGATCTCGTCCGACAGGAACCGGTCCATCGCCTGGTCCTCGGTGTCGGGCAGGTCCTCGGCGATGAAGCGCTCGATCAGCGAGCGGTCGCCATCGGGATCGAGCGGCGCGTCGAGCCGCACGTCGCCCGTGTTGAGGGCGGCGAGGGACTGCACCACTTCGAGCGACAGCTTGGTCGCGTCCGAGATCTCCTCGGGCGTGGGCTCGCGCCGTAGCGTCTGGCGCAGGTACTCGGCGGTGCGCACGATCCGCGACAAGTCCGCCGTGCGGTTCAGCGGCACGCGCACGGTACGGCCCTGTCGCGCCAACGCCGCGAGGATCGCCTGGCGGATCCACCACACCGCATAGGAGATGAACTTCACGCCCTGGTCCGGATCGAACTTCCGGGCGGCCGTGAGCAGCCCCACGTTGCCTTCGCCGATCAGGTCGGTGAGCGGCAGGCCGCGGTTCTGATACTTCTTGGCAACCGAGATCACGAAGCGGAGGTTGCGCTTCACGAGCTCCTGCATCGACTCCTGGTCCCCGGCGCGCACCTTGCGGGCGAGCGCGATCTCCTCCTTCTGGGTGAGGAGGGGGGTCTTGGACACCTCATGGAGGTACTGATCGAGGATGTCGCGCTCGTGCTCGTGGCTCCCGAGGCCCGTGAGCAGGCCCCGGCGCCGCCCGCGCTTCTTGGCAGGCTTCGCCTTCGCCGAGGGGGCGGCCGCTGCGGCCGCTGCGGCCGCTGCGGTCGCTGCGGCAGGCCGCGGCGCCGCGCGGGGCTTCGCCCGGGCGGGGGAGATGGGTGTCTTCCGTCGGGTCTGCTTAGCCATGTCTGTATGGTCCTGGATCGCCCTGTGATACCGGACACGGGGCGAAAAGTTCACTCACGGGCAGAAAAACGCTTGACACCGTTAGAACGTCCCGATAAGATGCCGTGTTCCCGCCGGAACGCATTTTGCGGGGCCCAATATAACGGGGGCGTAGCTCAGTTGGGAGAGCGCGTGAATGGCATTCACGAGGTCAGGGGTTCGATCCCCCTCGCCTCCATTCCCCGAGCCCAGGGCCGGGAACGTGGAGACGGTTCGGCGCAGGCGACAGGCGTCGGTAGATTGGACCCCACTGAGCGGTTACATTTGGGACGGCGCGCGGGAATAGCTCAGTTGGTAGAGCACAACCTTGCCAAGGTTGGGGTCGCGGGTTCGAGTCCCGTTTCCCGCTCTGGAACGAAAGCGACGCGGGGTGGAGCAGTCTGGTAGCTCGCCGGGCTCATAACCCGGAGGTCGTGGGTTCAAATCCCACCCCCGCTATTTCCTCGAGACGCCAAGACGCCGGGTGGTTGTGATCGGTGTCTCGGCGTCTTAGCGTCTCGGCCTCGAGGGCGGTTAGCTCAGTTGGTTAGAGCGCCACGTTGACATCGTGGAGGTCACTAGTTCGAGTCTAGTACCGCCCATCGCGCCCATAGCTCAACTGGATAGAGCGCTTGACTACGGA
>WNFA01004138.1_pt1 | contig 15306 bp, 12 predicted proteins | sample 5400481 | NCBI WGS metagenome assembly WNFA01 (sample SAMN13153340, study PRJNA577476) | soil metagenome | isolation source: 120 cm saprolite under Douglas fir tree site 2 hole 1 replicate 2 | place: USA:California | collected 2015-04-18
AATTAATTTTCGGCCGCGCCGTGATAGATCGAATCGGCCGATTTCTGCAGCATAAAGGCTGCGGTAATGGTGCAGCATCGGCGGCTGGGTGGCGCTACCCATCAACGATTCGGCGAATCGAAATTTCTTTGCCTTTTCAATGGCTCGAGACCAAATAAGCGATGCATCCACGGGACCAGACCATTTTTGCGCTTTCGGCGGGCCGTCCACCGGCTGCGATCGCGATCGTCCGGGTGTCGGGCTCGCGGGCGGCGCGGATTCTCGAATCAATCGCGGGTCATGTTCCGGCGCCGCGGCGGGCGGCGAGGGTGTTGCTACGCGATGCCAATCAACAGCCGATCGACGACGCGGTGGTGCTGTGGTTTCCGGGGCCGGCGAGCGCGACCGGAGAGGATGTCGCGGAATTTCAGGTCCATGGCGGGCGCGCGGTACTCGCGGCATTGTTCGCAGCGCTCTCGGCTTTCGCCGAGGTGCGCACGGCGGAGCCGGGCGAGTTTACCCGCCGCGCGTTCGAGAACGGCAAGCTCGATCTCACCGAGGCTGAAGGTCTCGACGATCTCATCCATGCCGACACCGACCGGCAACGCCGCCAGGCGCTGCGGCACTTGAAAGGCTTGCTCGGTGACCGAGCGCGCGACTGGCGGGAGCAGATCATCGACGCCTCTGCGTTGATTGAAGCCGGCATCGATTTCTCCGACGAGGGCGATGTGCCCGAACAGCTGATGGCGCCGGCGCTTGCCAGAATCAAAACCCTGCTCGGAGAGATCCAGGAAGTGCTAGCGGCGCAGGGACGAAGCGAACGCCTGCGAGAGGGGTTGGTGGTCGCGATCGCGGGGCCGCCAAACGTCGGCAAGTCAACCCTGATGAATCAACTGGCGCGCCGCGAGGTCGCGATCGTCTCGCCGCATGCCGGCACCACGCGTGACGTCATCGAAGTGCAGCTCGACCTCGACGGCTATCCGGTGACGGTGATCGATACCGCCGGCATCCGCGAGACCGACGATCCTGTGGAGCAGGAAGGCGTGCGCCGCGCCCGGGCGCGCGCGGAGGAAGCAGACCTCGTGCTGTGGCTGGTCGATGCGCGGGACGAAAAAAATTTGGAAAAAAGTTTGGAGCAGGGTGCCGCGCCGGCGTGGGTGGTGCGCAACAAGATCGATCTCGACGCGGTCGGATCAGATGCCGCGGTGCTGGGAATCGACGCGCTGAATCCCGGACAGCCCGCCGGCGTCTTGGGGCAGACACAGCGCCACACCGACTTTGAAATCTCGGCCAGCGGGGGTGACGGCATTCAGGAATTGATCGCCGCGTTGATCGTATTCGCGCAAAATTATTTTGGTGCGGGGGAGGGCGGCCTGATCAGTCGGGAGCGGCAGCGCAAACTTCTGCAGGAGACGGCCGTGTCGTTGCAGCGCAGTCTGTCGGTGATTCCTGAAGGTGAGGAACTGGCGGCGGAGGATTTGCGGATGGCGGCTCGGTCCCTCGGCAGACTGCTCGGACGGGTCGACGTCGAGGATGTCCTGGACGTGATCTTCCGTGAATTCTGTATAGGTAAGTGAGTTTGTCTTATTAACCTTAACGAAACGTTTCGCGTGAAACCGTTTCACGTGAAACACAAATATAAAGATAAAGATTATCGCGCACGCCTTCTCCGAAGCGAGATGAGTTTTGATTGAGCGGCAGCAACAACGGAAGTGCGCTCCCTCTCCCGCTTGCGGGGTCGAGACGAGCGAAGCTCGCTCTGAAGGGCTGGGGTGGGGGTGCCGCATCGGCAGTGGATTTTGCTTGGCAGGCAGTTCCCCCACCGCCGCGCTCCATCGAGCGCCGTGGCCGAAGCCTCGCTTCGGCGTTCTTATTTAAGGACGGCCGCCAAAAGCGGACTACTCTCTCCTCCGCAAGCGGGAGAGGTGAACTGAATCCGCTGACCGACCGATTCCATCAAGACCATCCCTCTCTCAGCCGGATGTTTGGCGGGATGTTTCACGTGAAACATCCGGCGATAAACTTACGGCTTCCGAGATTCGTCACCCCGCGATAAAAGCTCCGGCATGATCGCCCGACCGGAATCGTTCGACGTTATTGTCATTGGAGGAGGCCACGCCGGCTGCGAAGCCGCCAGCGCCGCCGCCCGCATGGGTGCGAAAACCGCGCTGGTGACCCACCGGTTTGCGACCATCGGGGCCATGTCCTGCAATCCCGCGATCGGTGGTCTCGGCAAGGGCCATCTGGTCCGTGAGGTCGATGCGCTGGACGGCCTGATGGGCCGCGTGGCCGATGTCGCGGGGATCCAGTTTCGGATGCTCAATCGCCGCAAGGGTCCGGCAGTGCGTGGTCCGCGCGCCCAGGCGGACCGCAAGCTCTACGCCGCGGCGATGCAGGCCGCCATCCTTGAAACCGCGAACCTCCGCGTGATCGAAGGCGAGGCGGACGAGCTGCTCGTCTCGAACGGTCGAGTCACTGGCATCCGCGTGGCCGATAGAAGCGAGCTTTCAGCCGGTGCCGTTGTCATCACCACCGGGACCTTTCTGCGTGGACTGATCCATCTCGGCGAGAGGAATTGGCCGGCCGGCCGCGTCGACGAAGCACCGGCGATGGGACTCTCGAAGTCCTTCGAGCGTGCCGGCTTCACGCTCGGACGGCTGAAGACTGGAACGCCACCGCGGCTGGATGGCCGCACCATCGACTGGTCCGCGGTCGAGATGCAGCCGGGCGACGATCCACCGGAGCCGTTCTCGGTGATGACCGATCGGATCACGACGCCGCAGATCCAGTGCGGCATCACCCGGACCACGCCAGCGACCCATGACGTGATCCGGGCCAATGTACATCGCTCGCCAATGTACTCCGGCCAGATCACGAGCAGCGGTCCGCGCTATTGTCCCTCGATCGAGGACAAGATCGTCCGCTTCGGCGATCGAGATGGACATCAGATTTTCCTCGAGCCGGAAGGGCTCGACGACACCACGGTCTATCCCAACGGTATCTCGACTTCGCTGCCGGAAGAGGTGCAGCTCGCAATCCTGGCGACGATTCCCGGGCTCGAGCGGGTGCGGATGGTCCGGCCCGGCTACGCCATCGAATACGACCACGTCGATCCGCGCGAGCTCTGCCGGGTCTGTTCCTGGCTGGGCAGATCAACGGCACCACCGGTTACGAAGAGGCGGCGGCGCAGGGACTCGTCGCCGGCCTTAACGCGGCATTGACCGCCGGCGGGACCGACGCAATCGTGTTCGATCGCGCCGATGGCTACCTCGGCGTCATGATCGACGATCTGGTGACGCGCGGCATTACTGAGCCGTACCGGATGTTTACCTCGCGGGCCGAGTACCGGCTGACCTTGCGGGCCGACAATGCCGATCAGCGCCTGACCGACAAGGGCATTGCGCTGGGCTGCGTAGGGCAGGCTCGTGCGATCCGTCACGGCACCAAGATGGCGGCGCTCGATGCGGCGAAGACACTGGCGAAGTCGCTGACGCTCACACCGAACGAAGCCGCGCGACATGGGCTGGTGCTCAACAAGGATGGCCATCGTCGCTCGGCGTTCGAGCTGCTGGCCTATCCCGAGATTGGCTGGAAAGAGCTGCGGGAGATCTGGCCGGACCTGTCGGCCATTGGCTCATCGATCGCGATCCATCTCGAGATCGATGCCAAGTACGATGTCTATCTCAAGCGCCAGACCGCCGATGTCGATGCCTTCCGCCGCGACGAGGGTTTGATCCTGACCGATGTCGACTATACCGATGTGCCCGGACTATCCAACGAGGCCCGCTCAAAGCTCGAAGCCGCGCGTCCCCGCACGGTGGGGCAGGCGGGCCGGCTCGACGGTTTGACGCCGGCTGCGCTCGGCATCCTGGCGGCCTATCTGCGACGGGAGGCACGACGAAAGCATTCGGTGGCGACGGCGTAATTCGTTTCACGTGAAACGGGGTGGCCAGTTTTCTTAACCCGATTTCCTTCGTTGCGTGGCAAGCAGCCCCCGCAAGCGGGAGAGAGAATGCCGTCCGATATGAGCAGCGTGCGTTTTGCAGGAAGGTGTCTGCCACGAGACGTCACGAACTCTCTCCCGACAAACGGGAAGGAAAAAGAGAGAAGACGGCATCCGACGGGATAGGTGAGTTTCAGCTCGCTTGCGATTGTTCATTCCTCGTCGTCACGATCCGACGCTACGCGTCACGACTCGGAGAGCTCCCTCTCCCGCTTGCGGCGGAGGGTTGGCGCGAGCAGGCTGTTCAAAATTTATGGATAGCTGGCGCGCGGGCGCGTATCACATCCATCCTGGTTGGCGGTTCGGAAGAGCGGTCACCCGCGACCACCGGTTCGTTTCATCTCATGGCTCAACGATCGCATCAGGCTCCAGCTTCGACTGGGTCAGAGGCCGACAAGGCTGCCGCCCTCGCGCTAACTCCCGTTTCACATGAAACAGAAGCGCGGCTGGATCGTTACGTCGACCTGCTATTGGAGTGGCAGGCGAAGACCAATCTCGTGGCGCCGTCGACGCTTCCAAATTTGTGGACCCGCCATATCGCCGATTCACTGCAGCTGTTGACGCTCGCTCCGTCTGCAAAAGTCTGGGTCGATCTGGGCAGCGGCGGAGGGTTTCCCGGTGTAGTGCTGGCCTGCGCACTGGCGGAAACATCGGGCGCGATGGTGCATCTGGTCGAGCGCAATGCCAAGAAGGCCGCCTTCCTGCGTGAGGCGCTTCGCATTTCAACGTCGCCTGGGATCGTGCATTTGGCGGAAATCGGGGATAGTGTGGATAGAATCGCCGGCCAGATCGATTGCGTCACGGCGCGGGCGGTGGCCCCGTTACACCAGCTGATCCGCTTCGCGGAACCGCTGGTAAAAAGGGGTGCGAAAGCCCTGTTTCTTAAGGGCCAAGATGTAGAGGCTGAATTGACGGAAGCCACCAAATATTGGAATATCAAGCCGCAATTGCATTCCAGCCGCACCGGCGGACAGGGCTGGATTGTCGAGCTCGACCATATCGAGCGGCGTAACCCGTCCGCGACAGCACATGGCACCCGCGCATGACCGTAATTGATGAGGTTTATCAAGAAGATAAGGTCCCAAGCCCGGCGCACCATCCGCGCATCCTGGCGCTGGCCAACCAGAAGGGCGGCGTCGGCAAGACCACGACCGCGATCAATCTCGGCACGGCACTGGCCGCCATCGGCGAGAATGTGCTGATCGTCGATCTCGATCCGCAGGGCAATGCTTCCACTGGTCTCGGTATCGACCGCCGCAACCGCAGCTGCTCAACCTACGACGTGCTGATCGGAGAGGCGCCGTTGCGCGACGCGATCGTGCCGACCGCGGTGCCGCGGCTGCATATCGCGACCTCGACGATGGATCTTTCAGGTCTCGAACTTGAGCTGGGCGCGACGCGCGACCGTGCGTTTCGGCTGCGCAATGCCATCGCGGGATTGAACACCAGCGTCACGCCGGACTCCGATTACACCTATGTGCTGGTCGATTGTCCGCCGTCGCTCAATCTTCTCACGGTCAATGCGATGGCGGCCTCGGACTCGATCCTGGTGCCGTTGCAGTGTGAGTTCTTCGCGCTGGAGGGTCTGTCGCAATTACTGCAGACGGTGGAGCAGGTGCGCTCGACGCTCAATCCCAACCTGACGATTCACGGCATCGTGCTGACCATGTTCGACTCCCGCAACAACCTGTCGAACCAGGTCGTCGCCGACGTCAGGCAGTTCATGGGCAACAAGGTCTACAACACCATGATCCCGCGCAACGTCCGCATCTCCGAGGCGCCGTCCTACGGCAAGCCGGTGCTGGTGTACGATCTCAAATGCGTCGGCAGCGAAGCCTACCTCAAGCTCGCAACGGAAGTGATCCAGCGCGAGCGCGACCTGCGCCCGCATTGAGATGGCCGTCGCCCTTCGAGGCGCGCTAGCGCGCGCACCTCAGGGTGACGGCAACCATCGCAGGCGTCATCCTGAGGTGCGAGGGGCAGCGCCCCGAGCCTCGAAGGATGGTTGAGAAACAGACGCGTCCAATCCGGAGCACTCAAATTGAATCCAAGGGAGCTGGCGATGGCCGACGATGCGCGTTCGCGATTGGGCCGCGGTCTTGCAAGTCTGATCGGAGATGTCGGCGGCGAAGCCAAGCATCAGGATCGGCCGCGCACCCAGCGCAAGGTGCCGATTGAATTCCTCAAGCCCAATCCGCGCAATCCGCGCCGGGATTTTTCCGATGCCGAACTCGGCGAACTCGCCGACTCGATCAGGCAGCACGGGGTGATCCAGCCGATCGTGGTGCGTCCGGTCAAGGGCGCGCAGGACCGTTTCGAGATCATCGCCGGCGAGCGCCGCTGGCGCGCGTCGCAGATCGTCGGCCTGCACGAGGTGCCGATCGTGCCGGTCGATGTCAGCGACAGCGACGCGCTCGAGATCGCGATCATCGAAAACGTGCAGCGCGAAGACCTCAACGGTATGGAAGAGGCGCAGGGCTATCACGCGCTCGCCAACGAATTCAAACGCAGCCAGGACGAGATTGCCAAGATCGTCGGCAAGAGCCGCAGCCACGTCGCCAACATGATGCGGCTGACGAAATTGCCGGCCGAGGTGCAGGCCTACATCGCGTTGGGCCAGCTGTCGGCCGGCCACGCCCGCGCGCTGATCGGCGTGCCCGACCCGGCGGCCGCCGCCAAGCGTATCGTCGAGGAAGGACTCAATGTTCGCCAGGCCGAGGCGCTGGCGCATGTCGAGGGCGTGCCCGAGCGCAAGCCGCAGAAGGCGCGCGGCGGCAAGCTGAAGGATCCCAATACGGTCGCGCTGGAGAAGCGGGTCAGCGACGCGCTTGGGCTGGCGGTCAACGTCGATCACCGCGGAACCGGTGGCACCGTGCACGTCCGCTACGGTGACCTCGACCAGCTCGACGAGATTGTCCGACGGCTGGAAACGGGAAGCTGACTGTCTTGCCTCTCCCCGCTCTGCGCGGGGAGAGGTCGCCGCGCTCTTCGCGCGGCGGGTGAGGGGCCAGGCACTGCGCCAACTTCATCGTCAGCATTCGCGGGTCGGAGAGCCCCTCACCCCGACCCTCCAAGAGCGAGCTTCGCTCGTTTCGACCCCGCGCAGAGCGGGGCGAGGGAGAAGAGCTCACCCCCGCCGCCTGGCATTCACCGCGATCGACAGCAGGGTCCGCTGCGCGATCACCGCCGCCAGCGCCGCCTGCTTGCGCACTTCCAGCGCGGCGGTCGCGAGTTGCTCTATGATCAGCACCAGTCGCGCCGCACTGAAATTGCGCAGCGCGGTTTCGACATTGCCCTTGCGCGAGAAGTGCAGCCGCGGAAAGCCGCTGTCGAGCAACGTCGACAGCGGCGTGCCTTCGGCAACCGCGAGAGCCGATTTATGCAGCCAGGCCGCCTGGCGCTGCGCAGCGGAGATGATCATGCCCGGATAGGTGCCGGCGATCATGGCCTTGGCAAATTCGGTTTCGACCAGATCCGGCCTTCCGGCAAACGCGCCGTCCACGATCGGATCGATCTTCAGCTCGGAAGCGTCGGCGACCACCGCCATCACGTCCTCGAGCATGACCTCGCTTGCGCCATGCGCATAAAGCGTGAGCTTGCGTAATTCGTTGCGCGAGGCCTGGCGGTCGCCGCCGAGCAGCGCCATCAGCACCGCGCGCGCGTCCGGCGCGATCTTCAAATTGGAGACCCGCAGCTCATCGTCGATCAATTTCGCCAGATCGCGTTCGCCGTCGGGATAGCAGCCGATGGCCACGGCGGTCTTGGCGCGCTCGCAGGCTTTGCGCAGCGGCGATTCCGGGCGCAGCTCACCGGCCTCGATCACGATGCGGCAATCCTTCAGGGGGGAGTCCGCGAGCGTATCGACGCCGCTGGCGAAACTTCGCGAGCCGGCCCGGACCCGAATGGCGCGGCGGCCGCCGAACAGTGGCACCGTCATCGCTTCATCGACCAGCCGCGACGGCTCGGCCGAGAGTTCGTCGCCGTCCAGCCGGACCAGCGAAAATGGATCGTTGGGATCGTCGACCGCGGAGGCCAGCAGCGCCTCGGCGCGTTCACGCACGAGGCCCGAATCGGGACCGTAGAGCAGGATAATGGGACGTCCCGGATCGGGCCGGGCGAGAAAGGCGTCGATGTCTTTTCCGCGAAGCGCGACCACGGTCAGACTTTCGTTGTCATTCCGGGACACGCGCCTTCGCGTGGACCCGGAATCCAGATGTAATTGATCGAGATTCCGGGTTCGCGCTTCGCGCGCCCCGGAATGACGGAAGGGATCAGGTGCCGGCGACGAAGAACGACGCCAGCCGGGTCTGGATTCTTTCGGCGATCTCCTGGGCGGCGCGATCCTCGGCATCCCGGAAGGCGCGCGATCGGGCGAAGCGCTGCAGCTGGCCCGGGATGTCATAGGACACGCGTGAGAATGTGGCTCCGGTCATGACCGATTTGTTCGAGGCGATTTCGACCAGATTGTACTGCGCGTCGATGCCGAAGTTTTCGCTTGTCGGCAACGCGGTAGCTGGGTCGATCATCAGCGACGAACGGCTGGTGGTAAACTTCAGTACCAGCCGGTGGGTCGGCGGCATGCCGGTGGCGTTGCCGTAAAGCTTGAACGCCAGCGCATTGCGGATTTCCACCTGGATCCGCGCTTCTTGCGAGGCGTTAGGCTTGTCCACGGGCGGGACTTCCACGCCCATCAGCTTTTCGCGCAGGCCGGGGGTGCCATCAGTATGTTCGGCGTACATCGGCTGGAAGCAGCCGGCGGTCAGCGCCGCCAATCCGGCCACGACCAGAAGCCGAGCGGCGATACGGATGCTAGCCAACGACATTCACGATCCTCATGGGAACAATAATGACCTTGCGGACGGCTTTGCCGCCGAGCGCCTGTTTTACCGCATCGAGGGCCAAAACGGCAGCCTCAATTTCCGGATTTTGCGCATTGCGGGCCACTGTGACTTCGCCGCGTTTCTTGCCGTTGACCTGGACCACCAGCGTCACGGTGTCTTCAACCAGCAAATCGCGTTCGATTTGGGGCCATTGGGCCTCCGAAATCAGGCCCGGCTGCCCCAGCACGGTCCAGCACTCTTCCGCCAGATGCGGCATCATCGGCGCGACCAATTGAACCAGGATGACCGCGGCCTCGCCCACGGCCCAGGCGAGATCCGGCGGCGGCCGCCCCTCGCGGCCCAGCACCTCGCCCAGCGTATTGGAAAATTCCCGGATGTAGGCAAGGCAGACGTTGAAATGCAGCTTTTCGATGCCGGTGGAAACCCTGTCGAGCGCCCCATGCGCCGCCTTGCGAAGCACAAGCGCGTCGGAACCGAACGTTGCCGGCCGGGCTGATGTCGCAGTCTTGGCGATCTCAGCCGCCTCGTTGACCAGCCGCCACAGCCGCTGCACGAACCGCGAGGCGCCCTGCACCCGCTCGTCGCTCCAGATCACGTCACGGTCCGGCGGCGAATCCGACAACATGAACCAGCGCGCCACGTCGGCGCCATAGGTCGTGATGATGTCGTCGGGGTCGACGGTGTTGCGCTTCGACTTCGACATTTTTTCGATTGGGCCGATGCCGACCTCCTCGCCGGTCAGGAGCAGACTGGCGCGGCGGCCGTTGCCGCCGGTCTCGATTTTGACCTCGGCCGGAGTAGCGTAGCTGCCGTCGGCTTTCTTGTAGGTCTCGTGGACGACCATGCCCTGCGTGTACTGACCGACGAACGGCTCGTCGAACGCGATGTGGCCAGTGGCCTTCATGGCGCGGGTGAAGAAGCGGGCGTAGAGCAGATGCAGGATCGCGTGCTCGACGCCGCCGATATATTGGTCGACAGGCATCAGCCGGTTCACCACGCCGGGCGTGGTCGGCGCGTTCTCATTCCACGGATCGGTGAAGCGCGCGAAGTACCACGACGAGTCGACGAAGGTGTCCATGGTGTCGGTTTCGCGCTGCGCCTTGGCCCCGCATTGCGGGCAGGCGACGTGCTTCCAGGTCGGATGATGGTCGAGCGCGTTGCCGGGCCTGTCGAACGTCGCATCCTCCGGCAGCGTCACCGGCAGGTCCTTATCGGGCACCGGCACGACATCGCATGTCGGGCAGTGGATCACCGGGATCGGGCAGCCCCAGTAGCGCTGGCGCGAGATGCCCCAGTCGCGCAGCCGAAAATTCACCTGCCGCTCGCCGACGGCCCCCACCCTTCCCTCCCCCGCTTGCGGGGGAGGGTTAGGGAGGGGGCGGATCTCCCCCTCGAGCCGCTTCGCCACCTCTTCCTTGGCCTGCTCGATGGTCATGCCGTCGAGGAAGCGCGAATTGATCATGCGGCCATCGCCGTCATAGGCGGTGTCCGTGATGACGAACGTCTTCGGGTCCTGGCCTTCGGGACAGACCACCGGCGTATTGCCCAAACCGTATTTATTGACAAAGTCGAGGTCGCGCTGGTCGTGCGCGGGGCAGCCGAAGATCGCGCCGGTGCCGTATTCCATCAGCACGAAATTGGCGACGTAGACCGGCAGCTTCCAGTTTTCGTCGAACGGATGGACCGCCTTGATGCCGGTATCAAAGCCCTGCTTCTCCTGGGTATCGATAATCTCCTGCGCGGTGCCGATGCGTTTTGCTTCCGCGATAAATTCCGCGAGTTTTGGATTTTTGGCGGCTGCGGCCTGGGCCAGCGGATGATCCGGTGCGATCGCCATGAACTTCGCGCCGAACAGCGTGTCGTGCCGGGTCGTGAAGATCTTCAGCTCGGTCTCGCCGGCAGGTGTCGTGGACGGGTCGAGCGCGAAGCGCACCAGCATACCCTCGGACCGCCCGATCCAGTTGCGCTGCATCAGCCGCACCTTGTCGGGCCAGCGATCCAGGGTGTCGAGCGCGTCCAGCAGTTCCTGCGCATATTTCGTGATCTTGAAGACCCACTGGTTCATCTCGCGCTGCTCGACGACGGCGCCGGAACGCCAGCCGCGGCCGTCGATCACCTGCTCATTGGCGAGCACGGTCATGTCGACCGGATCCCAGTTGATCTTGCGCTTCTCGCGTTCGGCCAACCCCGCGCGCAGAAAATCCAGGAACATCTTCTGCTGATGCTTGTAATAAGAGGGATCGCAGGTCGCGAATTCCCGTGACCAGTCCAGCGACAGCCCGATCGACCGCAGCTGCTTTTTCATCGCCGCGATATTCTCGTAAGTCCAGGCCTTGGGCGCGACCTTGCGCTCGATCGCAGCATTTTCCGCCGGCAGCCCGAACGCATCCCAGCCCATCGGATGCAGCACGTTGAAACCCTTGGCCCGCATGAAGCGCGCCAGCACGTCGCCCAGCGTGTAGTTGCGGACATGCCCGATATGGATGCGCCCGGACGGATAGGGGAACATCTCGAGCACGTAATATTTCGGCCGCGGGTCGTCGTTCTTGGAGGCGAAGATCGCCCGTTCGTCCCACTGGCGTTGCCAGCGCGGCTCGGATTCGCGGGCGTTGTAGCGTTCGGAGGTCATGGAATCGTAAGGGCTTTTTTGTGGGATTCGCGGCCGTCTTTTAGGACGGCGGACTAGGCCATAAAAGACCGCGATGGGTCAATGGGTTGTAGGCAAGGGAAAGACCGCCGTTTGCGCGACCTCGGAGCGGAAAATTCGGAAAAACTAAACTCAATTCTCACGCAGATAGCTGCAGCACCCGGGTATTAAGCCGGTCCGAACATTTGCCTCGTTCGGATTGAGCCACGATTAACGGTTCCATGGGACGGTGCGGCCGAAGAATTTCCGCACGGACACGGGATCATCTTAAATCGTGACAGGCGACGCGTTTGACGAGCTTGATTTCGAGTACGCGACGGAAGTCGCGGAAAAAGCCGTGCGATCGATGTCGCAACAGCGCGTACCACCGACGCCGAACAATTTTCACACCTGGTTCAAATATTCCCTCGGTACCTCACCCGATCTCAAACGGGCTATCGATATTCTGGTCGGCAACAAACGAAAGTTTGACGTCACCACCAACCGCGACCTGTTCGCGGCCTATGTCGGACCGCACACCGCCGACGACACGGACCTCAACAATGTTTCCCAGCAGCTCCATTCGGTCGTGGCCTCCGCGAAGCACTATCTCAAGGTGGCCATCGCCGATAACCGTTCGCAAATACGCGCCATTAGCGATGTCGCCGACCAGAGCGAAGTCAAGGTCGATCCAAAATCGCTTATCGAGAATCTGCTGAACGAGCTGGCCCAAGCCGTCACCCGTGCGACGAAACTCGAGGCGCGCTTCGTCGAGTCGACGCGAGAGCTGGACACGATCCGCGACTCCCTGAACAAATCGGAAGAGCGCGCCAGGACCGACACGCTCACCGGCCTGCCAAACCGCCGTGCCCTCGATGAGTTTTTTCGCAAGGCCCAGATCGCAGCGATGGAACGAGGCGAGCCGCTCAGCGTCCTGCTGATCGACATCGATCATTTCAAGACATTCAACGACAATTTCGGGCACGGCGTCGGCGACCAGGTGCTTCGGTTGATGTCGAACGTGCTGCGGGAGCGGCTTCGGGACATCGATCTGCCGGCTCGATATGGCGGGGAAGAACTCATCGCCGTGCTCCCGGGTGCCGACCTCCCAGGTTGCGAGGCGGTTGCCGAGCGCATACGCCGCGCAATCTCGGAGTGTCGCATCACCCGTCGCTCGACCGGGGAGATTCTTCCCAGCATCACGGTTTCCATCGGGGTCGGACAGTTTCAGTTCGGCGAGTCGATGGCGGATTTGATCGAGCGATGCGATCGCGCGCTATATCTCGCCAAGAGAACCGGACGCGACCGGGTCGTGAGCGAGAATGAACTCGATCGCCAGCTGGAGGCGAGCTAGCTCGCCAGCGCCACTGTGCCGGCGCCATCCGTGATTCGCACAAAGCCATGCTCGACCACGGCGTTGCGGCCGCCGTGTTTGGCGGCATAGAGCGCGGCGTCGGCGGCCTCGATCAGGTCGCCCGGCCGCTGGGCGTCGTTCGGTTTGGTGCAGGCGACCCCGACGCTGACGGCTTGGTAGAGGCTGGTGGCGTGGGGCATCGCGAGGGCCTGGACCGCCGCGCGCACCGTCTCGCCGATCTCCAACGCGCGGACTGCGTCGGTATTCGGCAGCAGCAGACAGAATTCCTCGCCGCCATAGCGCCCGGCAAAACCCATGGTCTCGGCGGCAATTCCCGCCAGCGTCTCGCCGAGCCTGGAGAGGCAGACGTCGCCTTCGGGATGGCCATAGGTGTCGTTGAACAGCTTGAAATGATCGACGTCGATCATCAGCAGCGACAGCGCGGTGTCATATTGCTGGGACTTCATCCATTCGAAGTCGAGCCGGCTCTGGAAGCCGCGCCGGTTGGCAAGGCCGGAGAGCATGTCGATCGAGGCGATCACGGTCAGCCGGTCATTGGTAGCGACCAGCTCGCGTTCGCGTTCGGCAAGCCGTGCCGCCATCGCGTTGAGTGCGCGGGCCAGCGGGATAAATTCCGACGGCAAGCGGCCGCGTGCCGCGCGCACCGACCAGTTGCCTTGGCCGAAGCGTTTGGCCATCGCTGCCATCATCTCGATCGGCTGGATGATGAGCTTTTCCGCGGCGATCAATGCGCCGAGCAGCACGAAGAGGCTGACGAACCCCAGCTGCAGATAGGCGGTGCGAATATCGCGGTCGATAGCGGCGGAAACCTTGGTCTCGTCGATGCTGACGATCAGGCGTGACCCAGTGCCGGCAATGCGCGCAAAACTGACCGCGCGCCTCGAGCCATCCACGGCGACGAACGAAAGCGTTCCTTCCGCCTGGTCCGAATCGATGGCCTTTGCGGCGATGGCTGATAGCAATGGTACTGCATCCAGCGACCGGCCGATCATGCTGGCCTGATCGGCCGGCGCCGCCAGCACGGTTCCCGTGCTATCGATCAGAACCGCTGAAACGCCGGGCCGGCCGCCGAGATTGCTCATGATTTTCGACATCCAGTCGAGATTGACGCCGGCAAGAATAATTGAATCCACATCGTTATTGATGGCGAAGACCGGATAAGCCGCCATCACGACTGGCTTGTTGGTAAGCTTGGCGAACAGAAAGTCGCTGAAGACAATCTCGTGGCTCTCTCGCGCCCTCTTGAGGTAGGCCCGGTCGCTGAGATCGACACCGACAAAGATGTCGTTTGTCGAGCATTGAACGCGTCCGTCCCCGCCAACAACCAGCAAAGTGCGGATCCACGGCAGATTGACCGGCAGGCTGGCGCGCAGGATGTCGCAACTACGATCGACGCCGCCAGCCGAGGCGCGGATATAGGCCGCCGATTTCAGCACTGTCTCGACCGAGGAGATCATTTCGCGCTGCGCATCAGCGCTATGCTGCGCGAGACTCGAGAATTCCTGGGAGGCTAGCGCGATCTGCTTGCTGCGGGCGTTCTCAAGCGAACGAACGCGTTCCAGCATCAATGGGGCCACCAGGATCAGCGCCAGCAACGCCAGTCGCGCGCGAATTCCAAGAAGCTTCTTGAGTTTCACCCTTTTGCGGTTGAGAGTAACCCGTGACATCGTCGTCCCCCGGCCCCACATGCAGGGTAGAGAGAGGGGTTCAAGAAGCCTTTCCCGAATTTGGTAAAATTCGAACGATCCCGTAAACCTACGACCGATAGAATTTCATGACGTCCGAAACTCCATCGCCAATAACTCCGCATTTACCAAACGGGCTGCTCGCGGTGGAGCAAGACATCGCGCGCGCGTGCCAGCAGGCGCGCCGGGATCGCTCGTCGGTGACGCTGGTCGCGGTATCCAAGACCTTCGATGCCGGCGCGATTTCACCCGTGATCGAGGCCGGACAGCGCGTGTTCGGCGAAAATCGCGTGCAGGAAGCCAAGACGAAGTGGCCAGGGTTAATATCGGCTTACCCCGATCTCGCCTTGCACCTGATCGGGCCGCTGCAATCCAACAAGGCCAGGGAGGCCGTGACGCTGTTCGACGCGATCCATTCGGTCGACCGTCCGAGCATTTGCGAAGCATTAGCCAAAGAAATCTTTTCTCAAAAACGCGCGCCGCAATTGTTCGTCCAGCTCAATACCGGCGAGGAGCCGCAGAAGGCGGGCGTCGCCGGGCTGAAGAACCTCTCGATGGGCATGAGCGCCGATTTTGCCATTGCGATCCAGTTCGGCGCGACGCATGTGCGCGTGGGCTCGGCGATTTTCGGGAAGCGCTAGACCTTGGCACGTGCGGACGTCATCCTGAGAGCGTGAGAATCTTTTGGCAATGAGCATTTGCCACAGCGGCAGTGCTGTGATTCGCTCGCATTGCGCGCGAAGCAGGGGGCTGACGATGGCTGACGAGCAATTGTTCGAAGGTTTACCCGAGCAGGA
>WNFA01007215.1_pt1 | contig 15305 bp, 13 predicted proteins | sample 5400481 | NCBI WGS metagenome assembly WNFA01 (sample SAMN13153340, study PRJNA577476) | soil metagenome | isolation source: 120 cm saprolite under Douglas fir tree site 2 hole 1 replicate 2 | place: USA:California | collected 2015-04-18
CAAAACCCACATCATCGATGCGCTCTGTATTGCTACCTATCACAGCGGAGAAATGGTGCCAGGGCCAGAGAACAATCTCTATCGGATCGGGTTTCGCCCCAGGCAAACGCGCAAACAGTATCAGAGCCTGCCTCAAAAGGGCAAAGGGCGAGTCAGGTACCAGGTCAACGAGGAACTCGAAGGCTTCCACAAAGGGGACATAGTGCGCGTGAAAGGTTGCTACGTCAAACAGATCAACTCGATCTACAGTGACAGACGCCTCGCCTTCAAGCGGGTGAAGGGAGAGCCTCCTTCTGCTCTCCCTAAGGATTGTCAGTTGCTCGAACGGGAACGAACCATCATATGGGAAAACGTGTTATGAAACGCAATAAAACACAAGAAAACGCTAGATTCTGCGATACTAGTTTCAATACCTCCTCGGATGAGGACGAGCCGCATACGCTGGCCGGTGTGCTCCAGCGCATCGTACAGAACGCGGGCGCCTTACTGGAGGTCGGCAACTGTTCTATAACCCTGACCGGCGTCACGGGTAACACGGTAGTCACGCGCGCTGCCCTTCCCAATCAAGGGCGCCCGACCCGCCACACGCGCTTCCAGCTCAACGAAGACGTGGCTGGCTGGGTCGCCCAGTACCGTATTCCGCTCGTCATCAACGATACGCGCCTTGATCCTCGCTTCAAACGCCTGGAGCAGGCGCCCGTCGGCTCAATGATCTGTGTCCCCCTCATCGATCACGACGAATTTATTGGCACACTCACCGCCAGCAGCCCTACGGTGAATGCCTTCAGCGCGCGCCAGCTACAAATGCTGGCGATTTTTGCAGAACAGGCCGTGCTGGCCATCGTCGATGCTCGCCGCGTCGCCCAACTGCGCACTATGCTGACGGCAAGCTCAGACGGCATCGCCTTCATCTCCGGTGATGGTCGTTTCTTACAGGCGAATCCCGCCTTCAACGAAATGTTCGCTGTAGACCCCGAGCAGCTTATCGGTGCAGTGGCTGCCGACCTCTTCAGTTGCGATGACGACTGCTCGCATGAATCGTGTGGCAACCTGCGTACAGTACAGCAGGCGCTCCAGCAGCGGCAGGCATTGCCCTACACCGAGATCGATCTACATATCAACGACGCGTCCTGCTCGCTCGGCGTCAGCATTACCCCCGTCCCGGCAAACGACAAGCCGCAGTCGCTGCTGATAGCGCGAGACGTGACCGCCATACGCGACACCATACGCAGCAGGGCGAAGTTTCTTTCATTGCTTGCCCATGAACTGCGCTCGCCGCTGAATGCCATCCACGGCTACCTCGACCTGGTCCTGGACGACATCGCCGGTCCCCTCAACGAGCAGCAGCGCGAGTTTGTCCAACGCGCTCGTGCCGGCAGCGAGCACCTTTACGCGCTCCTCGAAGACCTGCTCATCATCGCGCGCGCCGATACCGGGCAACTACAACTGAATCGCGAGGAGTCCAGCCTGGAGGAAATCATCACAAACGCTTTCGAAGAGCTACAGATCACCGCCATCGACAATGGTGTCACTATCACCATGGATCTTGCCGCTGATTTCCCGCCCATTTACGTCGACAGCGTACGTATCCAGCAGGTACTGCGCAACTTGCTGAGCAACGGGTTGCGCTTCACTCCTTCAGGAGGATACATTACCGTCACCGCCCGCGTGCGTAGCAGCATACCGGAATCACCACAGGAAACAGAAAAGGAGTGGGTGGAGCTACAGGTGCGCGATACCGGCGTTGGCATCTCCCCTCCACACCAGCAGCGCATCTTCGAGCGTTTTTACCAGGTGCCCCGCTCAGCAGGCGGTCGTGGCTCCGGCCAGGGATTAGGGCTTGCCATCGTCAAAATGATCGTAGAATTACACAACGGCCTGATAACGATCGAAAGCACGCCCGGCCAGGGCAGCGTCTTCACTTTCACTCTCCCTTGCTTGCAGCCGTGATACTTTTTCCTTCTCTTGCCCTTGACTCACTGCCTAAAGCGTGCTATGCTCATTCTATCCCTGTATAGTGTATAATAATAATACACGTCTCTGAGCATAAACGGCAGGGTAGATAAAAACATCAGAGATGAGGCTCGGTAGAGTAAGCTTATACAGAAGAAGGAGAAAGACCATGGGTATGCTGCGGGTCATGTCCCGTCGAGGTGATGACCGGGTCATATGGGATCCCGGGAAAGTCGAGGCGAATGATCCCGAAGCCGTAGCGGCTATCCGGGAGGCGGAACGCATCTTCAACGAAGAGCACTCACGTGGCGCCACCGCCTTCAAAGTAGAACCCGGTAAACCTGTAGAGCGTATTGAGCAGTTTGATCGCACTGCCGAGCAGATTGTGATTGTGCCGCGCGTAGTAGGTGGCTAAGGAGCGTAAGCGGCTATGACCTTAGAAGCGCTCAGCCTGTTTCTTGGTATCTGGCTGCTGTTCCTGCTGCTGGCCATCTACTACTTGTCGCAGTCGCCCGATGGCCGTGTGAGCCGCCTGCGCGAGTCCGTCAGTGAACACCTCTCTGCCGAGAGCCGCGCCAAAGCGCTGTTGCGCGAAATGTTGACCGAAAACCAGTACCAGCAGCTCATCAAATTTGGATACCTGGAAGTGCCCAGCCCGTCGATAGAGTATCGCGTCTATCGTATCCCGCAAGCTGGTGGCCTGGTCAAAGTCTTCGAGCGCGGCAGCGCAGTGATGGAACTCTGTTTGCAGCCGGCGGAGCCCTTGCCTGATGGCGACGTGGTAGTAATGCACAAACTGATGATCGAGGCCAACGAGCAAGAGTATTTGCAAAAAGCAAATCATTTCGCGCCCGGCATCATTTCGCTTCGGTGCCAGCACCTGTAACCATTTCTTCGGATAACGTCTACTAAACCGGCGTGGGAGACGCCGGTTTTTTCTGTTTTCTAAGCAGGGTTCCAAGGGGCGCAGCCCTTTGGCAGGGTTCCAGGGGTGTCCCCTGGCCTCTCCCTTCTTCTCCCGTGCCGCCGCAGGCGGCACAAAAGATACTTGAATAGTCACAAACTTTTAACAATTCAATTCGTATACGTTTACAACAGGTAATGAATGCATTTTGACTCTCGACTCTCGCCAAGAAAAACCGTATAATCTGCTGAGACAGCCAGATGCAAGGCGCATTTCTTAACGTAGAGGAAAGCAGGCAACATATTATGAAATGTCCTTATTGTGATACATATAACCCCCCTACAGAAGAATACTGTAGCAATTGCGGCGGGTACCTGGGATCATCCCCGGCATCTGCGACCGTCACCTCGAGCAACATGCAGGGTCTGGGAGCAGCCTCTGCGGGATCTGCCGGGCAGGTAACCTCCTCTACGACAGCCGGAGGAACTCACACTACCTCTGGTTCGCTGGCCCCCGGCGGACATTTGCAGGGCGGCCGTTATGTCATCAAGAAGATCCTCGGCCAGGGGGGCATGGGGGCGGCTGTGCTGGCAAACGATATGCGCGTCGCCGGCAAACCCGTCGTCATCAAAGAGTTGATCTCCGACAATACCGACCCAACCCAGCTCAACGAAGATGTAAAAAACTTTGAGCGCGAGGTTGAGACACTCGCCTACATCGATCACCCTCTGGTGCCTACCGTCACCGACCGCTTCCAGGAAGGCTCACACTACTTCATGGTGCAGGAGTTCGTCGATGGCGAGAACCTGGAAGATCGCCTGGATCGCACCAACCAGCCCCTACCGGAGCAGGACGCGCTTACCTACGCCTCGCAAGTGCTGGATATCCTCGATTACCTGGAGCAGCAGAAGCCGCCCATCGTGCATCGCGATATCAAACCTGCCAATATCATCATCAGCACCAAGGACAAACGGGCGCACCTGGTGGACTTTGGCATCGCCCGCGCCGATAGCGCGCGCAATGTCAAACGCAAGCAAACCTCGGCGCTGGGCACGCCCGGCTATGCTCCACCCGAACAATACCAGGGTAACGCCGACCCCCGCTCGGACCTGTACGCGCTGGCAGCCACGCTGCACCACCTGCTGACCAACCGCGACCCGCGCAATGAACCCCCGTTTGCCTATCCGCCGGTACGCGCCTTGAACCCGCAGCTCTCTCTGGAGACGGAGCGCGTGCTTGACCATGCCCTGAAGGTCGATATCAATCAACGCTACCAGAGCGCTGCCGCCATGAAGCAGGATATCGACGAGATCTTGCAGAACCGCTACGCTACATCGGCTGGCACTGGCAGCTATACCTTCTCCGGCCCCATCGCCACGCCCGGCGCCGCATCGACCATTGCCCGGCAGCCGGTCAGGCCCATCCAGGCCAGGCCAGTGCAGCAACAGGCCCCGGTGCAGCGCCCGGTAAATCCGCCGCCACCTCGTCGGGTGGCGCCGCAGCCAGTTCCTTACCCGCTCAACGTGCGCCCGCCGCAGGCGCCGCCGCGCCTGCAAACCACCAGCCACGTCGGGCGCAACTTCATCCTGTTTGTGCTGGCTATCTTTCTCATAACTGTCGTCGCCTACTTCGCCTTCGTGCGCGGCCCGGCCAGCACCCTGGGACCTGCTTCTACACCAGGCGCAACTACCAATGCACCACCGCCCGCGGCTACCGGCATCGGAGTGACAAAAGCCCCGGACGGCGAGTATATCGGCGTCAGCGATGGCACCTTCGCCTTTGACACCAATCGCCCCGATGGCCGTTTCAAAACGCAGGCTGCCGACAAGCTCAAAGGCAATGATGTCCAAGGCGCTCAGTCCCTGTGGCTATCTGGCTTACAGCAGGATACCAGCGACGCCGAAGCGCTCATCTACCTGGAAGACCAGCGCGTCTTAACGTCCGGTAATCCCTACATTACCATCGTCGTCGGCACCATGCTCACGGGCGATAACGTCGGCGTCGGCCACGATGACCTGCAGGGAGCGTATGTTGCCCAGAAAGAGTACAATGATGGTCATAAGCTGCCCAACAACGTGCAGGTACGCCTGCTGGTCGCCAGCTCTGGCAATGTTGCCACCTATGCCACCACGGTAGCGCAGCAAATCGCGCTGGCCGCGCAGCAGGATCACACCATCGTGGGCGTGATGGGCTGGCCCTTCAGTTCGCGCGCTATCAACGCCGTTCGCGTCCTGGCCGGCGCGCACATTCCCATGGTCTCCCAGACCGCCTCCAGCGATCAACTGACGGGCATATCCTCCTACTTCTTCCGCGTGGCTCCATCCAATAAGGGGCAGGGCATGGCCGGTGCTCACTATGCCAAGCAGGTGTTGCACGCGAAGAACGTGGCCCTGTTCGTCGATCCCGCCGATTCCTACAGCAGCAGCCTGGCTGCAGACTTCAGCCAGCAGTTCAAAGCTGAGGGCAACACCATCGCGGTCACCGAGGACTATACCGTGGGATCAAAGGGGCAGGGACAACTGCCCGGGCTGCTGCAAGATGCGCTCAGCCACAACCCGGACCTGGTCTACTTCTCCGGCTACTCCACCGACATCAGCGTGCTGCTGGCGAACCTGCCCACCTCGGGACCGGCAGCCAACATACAGATCCTGGGCGGAGACGCCCTCTACGAACTGAGCGGGTATTCGACCAGTGGCCGCGCCAACTTCAGCCGCCTGCACTTTACCTCCTTTGCCTACCCCGATGAGTGGGAGATCGCGGGCCTCAAGGCGCAGAAGCCAGCCTTTTTCACCGACTACGCCAACGCCTACAACCCCAACAGCCAGAAGCCCTCGGGCGCCTATGGCTACACCCGCACCAGCAGCGATGTCATGCTCTCCTACGATGCCACCCTGGCGCTCCTGGCAGGGAGTAGCCACGCTCTGAGCCAGGCAGGAGCAAATAAAAACATCACGCCCGCAGACCTGCAGCAGGCCCTCACGCAGATCACAGGAGCGCAGGCCGTGCAGGGCGTCAGCGGGCCAATAGAATTTGGCACAAACGGCGACCCGGTCAACAAGCCGTTCGTCATATTGTATGTCGATCCACAGGGCCGTATTCATCAAGAAAGTTTGCAAGGCTGTCTCCTGGTAGGTTCTTGCCATTCGTAGGAGCGCGATTATGCAATTGAACAAATACTGATGATGGATCTCAAAGATAAAAGCCAATAACTCAGGTTGAGGAAAGCAGGCAGACAATGGAATGTCCATATTGCAATACTGAGAATCGCGATGGAGTTCGCTACTGCGCGAATTGTGGCAGGCAGCTTGACCAGGCTGATAGTACCCAGCCCGCTACAGTTGGGCCGGCAGTGGCTGTCCCCACCAGCCACTCGCTCACCCTGGGCTCGCGTTTGCAGGGCGGCCGCTACGTCATCAAAAAGGTGCTCGGCCAGGGTGGCATGGGCGCGGCCCTGCTGGCGACCGATCTGCGCCTGGACAGCAAGCCCGTCGTCATCAAAGAATTGATCTCCGACAATACTGACCCGGCCAAAGTGCCCGACGATGTGCGCAACTTCAAGCGCGAAGTGGCAACCCTGGCCCACATCGACCATCCCCTCGTGCCTAACGTGACGGATCACTTCCAGGAGGGACCTCGCTACTTCATGGTGCAGGAGTTCGTCGATGGCGAGAACCTCCAGGAGCGCATGGATCGCACCAACCAGCCCATGAAGGAGCGCGATGCGCTGGGCTACGCCTGGGAGGTCCTGGATATCCTGGACTACCTGGCGCAGCAGAACCCGCCCGTCGTGCATCGCGATATCAAGCCCGCCAACATCATCATCGGCGCTAAAGATAAGCGCGCGCACCTGGTTGACTTCGGCATCGCCCGTGCCGATATAGCCCTTAACGCGCGGCGCAAACAAACCTCGGCGCTGGGCACCCCCGGCTACGCGCCGCCCGAGCAGTACCAGGGCAATGCCGACCCTCGTTCGGACCTGTACGCGCTGGGAGCCACCCTGCATTACCTGTTGACCAACCGCGACCCGCGCAATCATCCACCGTTCGTCTATTCTCCGGTGCGTTCGCTCAACCCGCAGCTTTCGCCTGAAACAGAGCGCGTGCTGAACCGCGCCCTCGTGAGCGACATCAATCAGCGCTACCAGAGTGCTGCCGCCATGAAGCAGGATATCTACAACATCTTGCAGAACCGCTATGGCGTGATGGGCAATGCCAGTAGCTATACCCTCAATACATCCGGCCAGATGGCAGCGATTGGCGCCGCGCCAACCATTGCCAACCAGCCTACATGGGTACAGCCGCCGCCGCCAACGCAGCCCGCGCCTCCTCCACCGGCGCTGCCGCCCTATCCATACCAGCCTCAGCCGCAGCCATCCGGCAGTCATCGCGGACGCAACATCTTGCTCGTTCTACTCGCCATTCTTCTCATCGTTGGTGTTGCTTACGCCGCGTTCACCCGCTTTCTTAGACCTGGCGCTGGCGTCACGTCCACGTCCACACCCGTCGTCCTTCATGGTATCGGGGTAACGAAAGCCGCGGACGGAGAGTATATTGGCATTAGCGATGGCACCTTCGCCTTTGACACCAACCGCCCTGACGGCAACCTCAAACGCCAGGCCGCCGACAGGTTGAAGGCCGGCGACATCAGCGGCGCCGAGTCACTCTGGCAGTCGGGCTTGCAGCAGGATACCAGCGACGCCGAAGCGCTCATCTACCTGGAGAACCAGCGTGTCTTGAACTCGGGTAATCCCCATATCACGCTCGTCGCCGGCACCATGATTACAGGCGACAACATCGGCGTCGGCCGCGATGACCTGCAGGGAGCGTATATCGCCCAGAAGGAGTTCAACGACGGCTTCAAATTGCCCAACAACGTGCAGGTAATCCTGCTGGTCGCTAACTCCGGCAACAACGCCACCTATGCCACCACGGTGGCCCAGCAGATCGTGCAAGCGGCGCAGCAGGACCACACCATCGTGGGCGTGATGGGCTGGCCCTTCAGCTCGCGCGCCATCGATGTCGTCAAAGTACTTGCTGCCGCGCACATTCCCATGGTATCCCAAACGGCCTCCAGTGACCTGCTGTCGCAGGTATCCCCGTACTTCTTCCGCGTGGCCCCGTCAAACAATGGACAGGCCATCGCTGGCGCCCGCTATGCCGAACAGGTGCTCCACGCGAAGAACGTGGCCCTGTTCGTCGATCCTTCCGACGCCTACAGCAGCAGCCTGGCCGCCGACTTCAGCCGCCAGTTCAAAGCCGACGGCAACACTATCGTGGTCACCGAAAACTATACCGTGGGGGCGACTGGGCGTGGCAAGCTTCCCGCCCTGCTGCAAGACGCGCTCAGTCACAATCCCGACCTGATCTACTTCTCCGGCTACTCCAACGACATCAGCGTGCTGCTGACGAACCTGCCCACCTCGGGCCCGTTTGCCAACCTGCAGATCCTGGGCGGAGATGCCCTCTACGAGCTGGGAGGCTATCCCAGCAGCGCCCGTGCCGGCTTCAACCGCCTGCATTTCACCGCCTTTGCCTACCCGGATGAATGGGAGATCGCTGGCCTCAAAGCGCAGAAGCCAGTCTTCTTCACCGACTACGCCAACGCCTTCAACCCCACCGGCCAGCAGCCTTCGGGCATCTATGGATATACTCGTACCGATAATGATGTCATGCTTTCCTACGACGCCATCCTGGCACTTTTGACCGGCAGCAAACTGGCCCTGAGCGCCGGGGGAGGAAATAAAAAGAGTCTCACGCCGGATGAACTGCGGCAGGGACTGGCTAAGATCACAGGCGCGCAGGCCCTCCAGGGTGTCAGCGGGCGTATCGCCTTCGGCCCCGACGGCAACCCCGTCGACAAAGCCTTCGTCATTCTGTTCGTGGATGCCCTCGGCCGTATCCATGAAGAATCGCTGCGCGGCTGCTTCCAGGTGGTCGCCTGCACGTGAGGCGCGATTATGAGTTATCTCAAATACGTTCGTTTCTTGAGACATTCGTAAGGAGTCGCTGATGAAATGGAAAACAGAGTCTCGACAGAGACCTCTTCCAAACGTAAAACGACAAGTTGAAGTGATTGAAAAGTTTGAGGCTCAAGGGTCACACCGACAGCAGAGTGTCCTCATTCGTTCCTATGAGGACGAACCAGAATCAAAAGAAGGGAGATCCCACTATGCCTGGGTATAAGCCACCCTCTCGCAAACCCCCAGTGAGGCCAAAACCTGTCCTCAACCCCCGTAATGCGACAACCACACGTAAGGGAGAGACAAGTCGTCCTCCTAACCCCAAAGGTGAGAGAGGCACTCAGTCTGCTCCCACAGAGACTCAAAATTTGCCTATAACTCATGAGCCTAACCCAGAGCCACGATTAGGATTTGAACTGGATTTTAGACAAAAGCCTCAAGAGTTGTCTACGCCTCAAGAGGCTATTCAAAAGATAGAACGGCAAGCGGAAATAGGAGTAACCGGGTTTTTCAAGGGGTTAGTTAAAACGTTAATTCAAGACGAACTGGAACCACTTGGTCTTCATCTGCAAGAAGACACTATAAATAAGCTCGTCGAGCCACTTCATGGTAAACAATTTGACGAGAGTGATCTACGAAAGGTGATAGAGGAAGTTTTGTCTACGGACAGGCGAGCGAATGAAGATTTGACAAAGGCTTTTATTGATCTCATACCGATCATCAAAAAGGCGGCATCAACCAATATAGAGATTTCAGGACCTGTACAGGGTCTTATTACAGGCGGCCCTCACGTGATTACCCAGACCTTTAATGGTTTTCTTCCTAAAGATACTTTGTGATCTTACCGCTACATTGCTCTTTCGCATATTATGTGATTTAGGAGCCATGCAGTAAGTCCTTCAATAACGAAAACTGGCTACCAGAGCCGGTCGCTATTGATTTGCTCATCATAATGCAAGAACTCATCATGCAAAGTGAGGAAAAGCTACAGATGTAGGAGGAAAGATTATGGACCCCATAACACTCATTCTCGCTGCGTTGGCTGCTGGTATCCAGGCTACTGCTGGTGAAGCGGTCAAAGATGCTTATGCCGGGCTGAAAACGTTGCTCCAACGCAAATTTACAGGGAAACCAGTGGCCGAGGTAGCACTTGTTGAGCATGAGAAGAAACCCGATATTTGGAAGGCACCACTTGCTCAAGGACTTCAGGAAACGGAAGCTGACCAAGACCAGGATATCATCGCGGCTGCTCAGCGGTTGATCCAACTGGCTCAATTCCAGTTGGGAGATAAGGAGTCCACCACTATCAACATCCACGGCCCTACCCAAGGAACGATCATTGGTAAGCAAAATACGATCACACAGACCTTTGGCGACATTTCATCAGAAAAATAGCCATGGATGAAGCGAAGGCAGCCAGCATATGCATCATGATACGCAATATCGCGGTCAGGAATTATGTCCGATCACATTCAGCTTCGAGGCAGAAGCACTGGCTACCTTTGTTGAAAGGTTGGTCTCAAAAGCGGCCGTTAAGTGAGACATATCGCTCTGCTTTTCTAGGTCGCGGCACGCCGCCTCCACAAGCACACGATTCCCTCTTGACGAATCTCAAAAGCCATCTCATAATCAGAATCTCAAAAGGTCAGACGATTGACGGGGAACCTGAGACAAAAGGAGGAGGTCACACAGATTCCACCATCAGAATGTAGGGATTTACAGCCAGCGCGCCGATGTATCGGCCCCTGGGAACCCTACCATATACCCGAATGAATGAAGGCATACCCATGTTTTTTCTCCGCCCTCTAACCACCCCTGCTACCTACCCGCTCTTCCAGCGCCTCCAGCGTCATCCCTGCAATCTCCACCGCCTTTCGCCTGCTGGTCGCGCCATGCACAATATGAATGGCGCTCGGCAAGCAGCGCGATCAACGCCTCGTTAGCGGCACCATCTACCGGAGGGGCTGTCAGGCGCGCTTTGAGCACGCCCTGTTCCCACGCTAAGCTGTTCTTACTGCTGCGTGGAACAACCTGCACCGTGATGCGCATACACCTACCAGCCAGACGGCAGCGCCTGCAGCAGCAATATCGATATCGTGGAAAGCATGACCCAGGCTACAAGCCACGACACATCAATTATCCATACCGGGCGCACAAAGCGGCGTATGGGAACAATAAACGGATCGGTGATACGCGCGAGAAAGCGTATAATGGCATATCGCTCATCGATGCGGAACCAGGAGGCTATCATGCGCACAAGCATTGCCAGGATGAGGAAGCCGATGCCGAACTGGACAAACCAGTGTACGATGGGTACGGGCAAACCGAACATACGTCACTCCTGAACGGTACGTACCTCGACGACCGTGAATCCAAGAATTTTGCGGCGGAAAATCTCGGTGACGCGCACACCCTGCAGGTCTGGCAGGGTCGTGAAGTGCTTCTGTACGAACTCGCCGAGCGGCCGCGCCGCCACCAGCCCCGCCAGCGAGGCGGCCACCGTCGAGGTCACCCGTGTGCGCATGCGGCTGGACGTCATGCCAAGCATCGTGCCGATAGTCATCAGCGAGACGCCGACCGCGAGGTTGGTCCCGCAATTGGGGTGAATAGCCAGGCTTGCTTCCCCTGCCTGCAAGCGCCTCAGCGCCTCGTCAAGCGCGCGCCGTAACAGCCCGAGATCCACGTTGCCGAAGATGATGAACCCAGTTGAACTGGAGCGAGCACTGATGCTCAGGTCAGGCACCATCCCGCTCAGGACAGTAATCGTTGCATGCTCCAGGGCATGATTCTGGCGAATACGACGGCCGAACATTATGTCATCAAAATTCATTGGAAGTCCCCTTTTTTAACGCGTTCACCAAAAATTGCCCGCCCGATGCGAACAATGGTCGCTCCTTCTGCAATAGCTATACTATAATCATCGGTCATGCCCATCGAGAGATGTTGCCATGCACACCCGGGCAGTTCAATGCGCAGCCGATCTCGCAGCATGCGCAGTTCGCGAAACACCGGGCGTACCTCCTCGGCGTTCTCTACCAGCGGCGCAATCGTCATCAACCCCTGTACCTCGATGTGCGGCAGGGCAAGTACCTGGCGAGCCAGCTCCGGCACCTCGGCCAGAGGCGCCCCTTCTTTGCTTGCTTCCCCCGAAACATTGACCTGGAGCAGCACCGGCAGGCGTTTCCCGTGCTGGTCCGCGTACCTATCGAGTGCCATGGCCAGGTGCAGGCTATCCACGCTCTGCACGTAGTCGAATGGCGCCACCACCTTGCCGGCCTTATTGCTCTGCAGGTGGCCGATCATATGCCAGTATATACCTTCAGGATGAAACGCCTCGATTTTAGGCAGTGCCTCCTGTACGCGATTCTCACCAAAATGACTCACCCCCAAATTATACGCCATGCGTACAAGAGCGACAGGCATTGTTTTTGAAACCGCAACCAGCGTCACTTCCTCGGGCCTCCGTCCAGCCTGCCGCGCCGCTTCTGCGATAGTAGAGCGCACGTGAGCAATATTGTCAGCCAACTGCGCCTCATCCATAATACAATCTCCAAGATTCTTTGCGGGCGCCTCTGGGCGTCACGTGAAGGGGCGTAGACGCGACATTTATGGCGCCGGGGCGGGGGACAGCCTCGCCCAGAATATCTCTCCCCACCCCGGCGCGATGAATCGCGCAGCTACGCCTTCATTTCCTTCCGTTATCTTACCGCTTATTTTGTGGCCGCAAAGCCAGCAATGCCGGGAAGCGTCCCGTTTTACCATGCTCTCCCCGGTACGAAAAGAAGCGGTCCAGGTTGCAGCTCGTACACACCTCGGGCAGCTCGACATGCTCGGGCAGCAGCCCTGCCATCAACAACTGGTTGCGGTTGCTCTGCCACAGGTCCAGGCGCAAAGAAGGACCGCCATCAGGTCGCTGTTGTATAGAAAATACGGCTGACTCCCGTACCAGGTTGCGGTACTGCTCGGCCGTCGGCATCTCGGCGAACTGCGCCTTGCCCTGAAAGAGCTGCTGGACCTCCGGGGAGACTTCGTAGCAACAGGGTCCTATAGATGGGCCAATGCCCGCCCGCATATCGCGCGGCCTGGAACCGAATTGCTCGCGCATCGCCTCTACCGTCGCGGCGGCCACGCCCCTTGCAGTGCCGCGCCACCCTGCGTGCGCCATCCCCAGCACCCCTTGTACAGGATCATAGAACAGGATGGATGGGCAATCGCCGAAGGAGAGTGCCAGCGCAACGTCGCGCCTTCTGGTGATGATGGCGTCGGCCTTGCGCCTGGGTTTGAAAGTCCATATCACTTCCTGCTCTTCCACACAAAACGAACGGTATGGCCAATCTGAACGCCAGTCATCCCATGTATCATCTGTCCCGAGTATAGCCACATCCGCTCCATGCACCAGCCACAGCGTCGCGCAGGGATACGTCTCCAACTGCAGCGTCTGCAGCGTAAGCAGGCGATTACGTAATACATTATCGGGATTATCACCGCCACTCATCGAAATATTGAGACCGCGATAGGGTCCCTGGCTGTAGCCGCCCAATCGCGTGAAAACACCATGAGTTAACTCTGGAAACTGCGCAAGAAGGTTGAATTGCAGGTAACATACATCACCCTGCTGCTGTTCGATCACTTGGACTCCTTATATATAGATATGCTAAGGCAAGGTTCAATTGTGAAGAAGAGTCCTTGATAGTTTGCACAGTCACACCATGTCACCCCTCGCTTCGCGAAGGGTCTGTCGCGATCAGCAGCGAGATACTTCGCTTCGCTCAGCATGACAGGGCTGGACCTTTCTGTTGAGGAGGAACTGTCAAGTTCATTTGAACCATGCCTAAGAATATTGTATCATAGATACCCGCCTAGCCCGTCCCGGTCACATTGCAGCTCTGCGTATCTCCCAGGCCAAAAATGCTGTTCATTACCGGCTGGATCGTAACGCAGTTTGGAATAATCACATCCTGGTTCGCCCGCGCCGTCGGATCGTAGATCGTCGCGTAATCCCCAAAATGCTGCTCACCCGCCCCCGGCCCCAGCGTAATGCGCTGGATTGCCGAGCTGGGGAGGCCCCGCGCATAATAGGCGAACGTGATAATCTCCTGCTCGCTCAAATCCGTGTAGACCTGGCCTTTCAAATCCCCAATCAATTGTGACAGGTTACTCAGGATACTTGTCACGTTGAGCTTTTTCTTCAGCGCCTCCAGCACCTGTTGCTGCCGCTCTGTGCGGCCAATGTCACCCACCAGGTCGGCATGACGCGAGCGCACGTACTCCAGCGCCTGTAATCCATTCAGGTGTTGTGGACCTGGCGCCAGGTAGAGGCGTTTCAGCGCGTAGGGATCGTTTGGGTGGTTAGTGCTCGTATCATCTGGATAGGCATCGTCGACGATGGGATGTGTCAGGTCGATATCGATGCCTCCCAGGGTATCGATGACCTTGGCAAACCCGCTCAGTCCCACCCACGCGTAGCGATCGATCGTAACACCATAATCCTTCTCGACCGTCAGGCGTGCCTCTCGCACCCCGCCGTCGAAGCTGCCGTGCTGGTTGGCCCCCAGTTCAAAGGCCTGGTCGATCTTATGCATGCCGCCTACATCCGGCACGTACACCCACGAATCTCGCGGAATGGAAACCATGTAGACGCTGTTGTTGACCGTATCGATATGCACGACCATCATAACCTGGGTGAGCACAGAAGGAAAATTGTATTTCCCATCGTCATCGCTCCCCAGCAGCAAAATGTTCCACGATCGTCCCATAATGCTGCCCGTATCCGGCGTCACATTGCTGTTGGGTTCATCCTGGCCGCGACTGACCTGGTGGATGATCTGTGCCAGCGGCGCCTGTACATTGGTATTGAAGTAGTAATATCCATATGCAGCCGTGCCGCCACCCAGCAGGAGGAGCAGCAGGCAGATCATCGATACGACGCGCGGCCACCTCCGCCTGCGCTTCGCCGGGGACGGCTTCACCGGGTCCGCTCCATGTGCAGTCGTCATCGTAAAAGCGCGATTCAGCGCGCCTGCTCCGGGCTCACCTGTCTTCGGCGGCGGTACCAGGCTGCTTAAAGGTGGCATACCCTGGTTCCACTGCTCGGCTGGTCGAACCCCCCCTTGTGGCTGCAATCCCTCCATAGGCTTCAGGCCGTGTAGGGACTGCGAACTCCGTGGGGGCTCCGAACCTCGCCGTAGGGGTGGGAGTTGGGCAGGGTCGGGAGGGGGCCCTTGTGGCGGCCCGTCCGGTGGATAAGAACCCCGCCAAGGTGGCAGAGAATGCCCGCCGCCCGCAGGATTGATATGCCCCCTGCGCCACGGCGGTAATTTAATCGTCTTTTCGTCGTCCATAATCCCAGTCTAGTGCATAATCACGCAACCTCTTCGACAATGGAAAGAGGGGATTCATAGGAGCAGCCAAAGTGAGCACAAATGCGTTCAGCCAGCTGCTGAGCCGAGAGCAAACCATCGGGTTCCACAATAGCCTTCTTGGCATGCA
>WNFA01002622.1_pt1 | contig 15300 bp, 12 predicted proteins | sample 5400481 | NCBI WGS metagenome assembly WNFA01 (sample SAMN13153340, study PRJNA577476) | soil metagenome | isolation source: 120 cm saprolite under Douglas fir tree site 2 hole 1 replicate 2 | place: USA:California | collected 2015-04-18
GGTTTGACGCCGATGAGATTGCGGATGCCCTGCACGGCGGCGTCGCCATAGGCCTCGGGGTTGTCGGAAAGAAGCTTGTGGGCGACGAGCGCGCCGTCAGGCCGGCGTCCGATCACGTCGGTGAAGGTGCCACCGCGATCGATCCAGAAATCCCAGCTGCCGTCGGTTTGCATCGCCGTGCGCCTGCGCGTGTACTGGCCGCTTTATAGGGGCGCCTGCGCCCGAGGCGAAGCATCTCATTGCCCATGGCGCTTGGCCCTGCTCCGCCCCCGCCGTTGGCTCGGGCTTTTTGCGCGTTCTGACGTCCCAATGTCGCTGCAATCTCCCATATGATGACGGCGGGGGCAGTTTGCGAATTCCGCTCTCGGGGCCATGCCAATGGTGCGATTTTCGGCGTCCGCAGCAGCTCTCGCGGTCGCGCTGGCCACCGCGCCTGCCTGCGCGCAGGTCCAATGGCGTCTCCCGTCCGCCTACCCGGCTGATAATTTTCACAGCGAAAACCTCGCCGCCTTCGCCAAGGACGTGGGCGAGGTGACGGGCGGCAAGCTCGCCAAGGACGTGGGCGAGGTGACGGGCGGCAAGCTCGCGATCAAGGTCTATCCCAACGCGTCGTTGTTCCCGGCGCCCGCCATCAAGAGCGCGGTGCGAATCGGCCAGGCGCAGGCGGGCGAGATCCTGATCTCGCTGCACGACAACGAAGACCCGATGTTCGGTGTCGACGTGGTCCCGTTCCTGGCCGCGAGCTATGGCGACGCGCGCAAATTGTGGGCGGCGTCGAGGCCCGCGATCGAACGCAAACTCGCCGCGCAAGGCCTGATGGTGCTGTTCGCGGTTCCCTGGCCGCCGCAGGGCATCTACGCGAAGAAGGAGATCAACACCATCGCGGATATGCGCGGGCTCTCCTGGCGCGTGTACAACGCGGGGACCGAGCGCATCGCGCAGATCGTCGGCGCTTATCCCGTGACGATCCAGGCGGCCGACTTGCAGCAGGCGCTCGCCACTGGGCTGATCAACGCCTTCGTGACTTCGGTCGCGACCGGGTACGACAGCAAGGCATGGGAGACCATGACCTATTTCTACGACACGCAGGCGTGGCTGCCGAAGAACGTCACCTTGATAAACAAGGCGGCCTTTGATCGCCTCGACAAGCCGACGCAGGATGCGCTGCTCAAGGTCGCCGCCGCGGCCGAAACGCGCGGCTGGTGGATGTCGCAGGATAAGCACAAGTGGTACGGCGAGCAGCTCGCCGCCCACGGCTTGAAAGTATTGTCGCCGAGCGAGGACTTGAAGACGGGCCTGCAGCAGATCGGCGAGCGCCTCACCGCGGAGTGGCTCACCAAGGCCGGCGCCGACGGCCAAGCCGTGATCGACGCTTACAAGAAGCTCGGCACGTAACGCGCGGCGGCTGATCGCGGACCCACGGTCGCCAAAATTGGTGGGGGCCCGGCGGTTTTCCGCCGAGCCCCCTTGAAGCGCATCAGCCGGCCTGTAAGCCGGGTTCTGTGAGGCGAGGCTTGCGCCTCGCGTGACGGCCATTCCTCTGCGACGCCGGTTGCCCGGCGCCTTCAGCAACCTACCCGGACGGCCGGATCCGGACATGGATCCCGAAGACCGCTTCCGCTCTCGCAGAGGCGAACTCCGCGCCGTCCCTATTCGGTCTTGCTCCCGGTGGGGTTTACCGTGCCGTCTGCGTTGCCGCAGACGCGGTGCGCTCTTACCGCACCGTTTCACCCTTACCGCTCCCTCCCCGCAAGTGGCGAGCGATGGGCGCGGCGGTCTGTTCTCTGTGGCACTGTCCCTGGGCTTACGCCCGCCGGACGTTATCCGGCACCGTATGTCCATGGAGCCCGGACTTTCCTCTCAGGTCCACCTTTCGGCATTGACCCGAGCGGCCGTCCAGCCGACTGACGCGTAAGGGATGGGGTGTGCGCGGGAGAACGTCAAGGCCTGCGCCACGATCGCGTTAGCGCTGGCGAGGCCGGCGCTGATGGCCTCAACCAGGTTTGCCGACGCTGAGCCGGGCGTCGCGCGCCGCGAGGAGGTCCTTCAGCGTCGAGACGGTCGAGACATCGATGACGCCGTCGACCTGTTGCGGGCGGAAATGGCGCTGGAAGGCAGCCACGGCGTCGCGAGTGGCGCTATCGAGATAACCGCTGGCGGTGACGTCATAGCCGTAGCGCGCCAACAGCGTTTGCGCCTCTTCGATGGCGGGATTGGTTTCGCCGAGCGTGAAAATCGCTCCCGTTGGGTCGATAGGAGCGGGCTTCACCCACAGGCCGATGCCGGAATCGGCAAGCGTCTTCCAGGGAAATTTTTCGCCGGGATCGCGCTTGCGCGAGGGCGCAACGTCGGAATGGGCAAGCACGCGCTCGGCAGGAATCCGGTGGCGGGTGAAAATGCTGCGGCAGAGCGCCGTCCCCGCCGCGACCTGCCGTTTCGGAAAGGCGGGATAGCCATGATCATGGCCGGGATTGGCGATCTCGATGCCGATCGAGCGCGAATTGATGTCGCTCTCCCCCGCCCACGACGACGTCCCCGCGTGCCAGGCGCGCCGCGCCTCGGCGACCAATTGGATGATATAGCCGTCCGGCAGCACGACGTAGTGGGCGGAGACTTCGCTGCTCGGGTTGCACAGCAGCCTGATCGCGGCTTGGTCGTCCGGCATGCCGGTATAATGCAACACGATCGTGTCGGGCGCGTCCGTGCCTCTGCGCTCGCCGTGGTTCGGCGAAGGTCTCACCTCGGCGACGACGGAGGATTCGGGACGCAACTCGGACGCAACCATACGCGCACCGCCAGGGATGTTTGCAGGAGCCGTTTCCACTTGCGCAAGACGAAGGCTCGTCGGCAGAAGCGGCGATTGTGCAGAAACAACGCGACGAGACAAGCGCGGGCGCGCGCCCACGCGCTGACTCCGGCGAATCCCGTTCGTTGCAGGCGAGACGCGCCTCAAAAAAGCGACGGTCGGGCCGGCTTATCGCCGACCCGACCGCTCCGGGACGCCTCGTCCCGCCTACGCTACTCACGCAACGCTCGACGCTCGCGACAATACGCTACTCGCTCATCGGCCCGGACAATACGCCACTTGGTTAATGTTCCCCGAACCTCCTTGTTAGCGTTCCGCCGGCGGAGTGGTCGGCCGCGGCGCCATCCCGGTGGTCGGCGACCCGCCCGCGCCGCTCGTCGTGCGTGCCGGCGGCTTGTAATACTGGAAGTCCGGCGCGTTCTTGAGCTGGTCCTTGGTCCAGCTGACTTTGAGCTTGACCATGGTCGGGTCGTCGTTGCGGCTGGCCATGGCGGTGTTGCCACCAGCGCCGGTGCTGCTGCCGGTGTCGGCGGGAACCGGCTGGAACGCGCTCATATCGATGGCGACGCTCTTTTCCCCGATGCCGAGGAAGCCGCCCACGCCCACGATCAGCCCGAGGATCTTGCCGTTCTTGTCGAACAGCATGTCAGTCACATTGCCGATGTGCGCATTGTCCGGGCCGAGGACATCGGTACCTTTGAACTTGGAGAAAACCCACTGGTCCGTTCCCTGCGCCGCGATGAATTTTGCGGTGTCATGCGGGACGGCCGGGGCGGCATCGGTTTTCGCCGCCGGTTGCTTTGACATGTCGGCCTGCGCCAGGGCGCCTGAAACCATCAGCGCGCTCACCGCCGCCGAAATCATGAGTGCTTTGATCATCTTGTGGCCTCCAATCAGGTTTGTTCCGTCAAGGAAAGGAAAGCCTTCCTTGGCCCGGAACAACTCGCGAGCACAGCCCCGCGTTCCCCATGTTTGGAACCTCGGAGGCGCGTGAGAAGGCGCCGCGCCGTTAACCACGGATTGATTTCGTGTCGCGCCCCTGGAAGCCCCGCGGCGCAGGCTCAGGGGGGACACACCGGGAATTGCCCCTCAACCATTCCTTAAGCGGGCATCCCATTAATGGGCCATGGAGATTCCGCTTGAGCCGGGGCGCGGACGCGCCCGGGCGGTTGATTGACGCCCAAGTGATCCCATGATAACCCATAGTGTCCCATGCGGTGATGCGGCGTCCAAGACCGCCTCCGCAGGGGCGGCGCGGGTGGCTTGGGCTCGCGCCCCAGGAGCGCGGAAGCGACCCGCGGGGGTGAACCAGGGACGTCATGGACCGCTTCGTCTCCCATTACACCTTGCGCCTCGATACGAAGGGCCGGGTGTCGATCCCGGCGCCGTTCCGCGCGGTGCTCGCGCGCGACGGCTTCGAGGGCCTCTATTGCTATCCGACGCTCGACCGGCCCGCGCTCGACGCCGGCGGCAACGCGTTGCTCAAGGAAATCGAGACGCTGATCGGACGCTTTCCGCCTTATTCGGAGGAGCGCGAGCAGTTTTCGGCAGCGCTCTACGGCACGAGCGAGGTGTTGAAGATCGACGGCGAGGGCAGGGCGATCCTCACCGAACCGCTCAAGAGTCACGCCAGCATCAAGGACGAGGTCGCCTTCGCCGGTCTCGGCCACAAGTTTCAGATCTGGGAGCCCGGACGCTTCCGCGCGGAACTCGCGGAGGCCACCGAGAAGGTTCGCGCGCTCACGAAGCAGCTGGGCTCCCGGGTAGCGGCGGAAGGCCCGCACGGAGCACGGGAATGATGGCGAGCCGCGACAGCGGACGCGCTGTCGCTGGCGGACTGGCTCGTCACATTCCCGTGCTCGGCCGCTCCACGGTCGAATTCCTCGCGGTCCGCGCCGGCGGCGTCTACGTCGACGCGACCTTCGGTGCCGGCGGCCACACCCGCGATATCCTCGCGGCGGCGAACTGCAACGTCATCGGCATCGACCGTGACCAAAGCGCGATCGCGCGCGGCGCCGACCTCGTGCGCGAGGCCGGCGGCCGGCTCGTCCTGGTGGAGGACAAATTCTCCAATCTGGAAGCGGTCGCGCGCAGCTGCGGCTATGACGCGATCGACGGCGTCGTCTTCGACCTCGGTGTCTCCTCGATGCAGCTCGACGAGGCGGCGCGTGGATTTTCCTTCCGCCATGATGGTCCGCTCGACATGCGCATGGGCCGCGACGGGCCGACCGCGGCCGACGTCGTGGCGGCGGCATCCGAGCGCGAGCTTGCGGCCATTTTCGCGACGCTGGGCGAAGAGCGCCGTGCGCGCAGCATTGCTCGCGCTATCGTCGCCGCGCGCGGGCAAGTACCGATCCACACCACGCGCGCTCTCGCCGACATCATCACCGGCATCGTGCATGCGCGCCCGGGCGCGATCCATCCGGCGACCCGGACGTTCCAAGCGCTGCGCATCTTCGTCAACGGGGAGCTGGCCGAACTCGCCGCCGGCTTGGCCGCCGCCGAGCGGGCGCTCAAACCGGGCGGCCGGTTGGTGGTCGTAGCATTCCATTCGCTCGAGGACCGGATCGCAAAATCCTTCCTGATCGAACGCAGCCGGCCGAGCGCTCCCTCGCGCCATCGTCCGGCGCCGGCACAAACAGCCGCGACCTTTCGTATCCTGACCAACCGGCCGGTCGTGCCTGACGAGGCCGAGATCGGCGCCAATCCCCGCGCGCGCTCAGCCAAGCTACGGGCGGCCGAGCGCACCGACGCCGCGATCGCCAACCGCCATGCCACCCGCTTGCTCCCGCCGTTGCCGTCGGTCGGCGAGGTCATCGCTCGCCAAGGATCGGGGCGGCCGCGATGATGCGCATTCTCAACATCTGCGTGATCGGCGCGCTCGTGCTGGCGGCGGCCGACGTCTACAAGATCAAGTTCGAATCCACGCGGCAGGCGCAGCGCGTCGCCAAGCTACGGCTCGAGATTCGCCGCGAGCGCGACGTGGTCGCGGCGTTGCGCGCGGAATGGGCCAAGCTCGACAATCCCGCGCGCATTCAGGACCTGGCGCGGCGACACCTCGCCTTGAAGCCGGTCGATAGCCGGCAAATCGATCCGCTCGACAATCTGCCTGAGCGGCCGGCTGATCTCGTGCCCGTGGACGAGGTCGATCCGATCGGGACGGTGATCGCCAATCCCGAGGTGCTTGATCGCTCGGCAACGGGCAGCGGGCCGGCGGCGACAAGGTGAAATGGACATGAAGGCAGCCGGGGCAGATCAGCCGGTAGCTGCGCGCGAACCGCGGCGGCGGTTCGTGGCGTCGCTGCTCTACGGCCGCAACGTCGATCGCACCGCCAAAACGCGGGCGCGGCTCGGGCTCGCCGTGCTCATCTTCGCGCTGGGTTATGCAATCATCGCGGCCCGACTGGTGATGTTCGCGGCCGCGCCTGAAGGTCACGGATCGCGGCGCGCCATCGCGCAAGATGCGGTGGCGACCGCGCGGCCCGACGTCCTCGACCGCAACGGTGAAATCCTGGCGACCGACGTGCGCACGCCCTCGCTGTTCGCCGAGCCGCAGCGGATCATCGACGTCGATGAAGCGTCCGAATTGCTCACCGCGGTGATGCCGGACATCGACGCTGCCGAGTTGCGCGGGCGGCTTGCCTCCAAGCGTCGCTTCGTCTGGCTCAAGCGCGAGATCACGCCGGAGCAGCGGGGGCAGATTTACCGGCTCGGCATTCCGGGCGTCGGTTTCTTGCCGGAGAACAAGCGCGTCTATCCGAACGGCGCCGAGGTTTCCCACGTCATCGGCCACGTCAATATCGACAATCAGGGCACCGCCGGCATCGAAAAATGGCTCGACGCGCGCGGGCTCGCCGACCTGCACCTGGCGGGGCTCGCCACCGACCGGCTGCAAAAGCCGGTCGAGCTGGCGGTCGATCTGCGCGTCCAGCACGCGCTGCGCGACGAGCTGCTCGCCGCCCGCGCCACGTTCAAGGCGGTGGCGGCGGCGGGGCTGCTGACCGACGTGCGCACCGGTGAGATCATCTCGATGGTCTCGGTGCCCGACTACGACCCCAACAATCCGCGCGAGGCGCTCGACCCGAGCCGCATCAATCGCCTCACGACCGGCGTGTTCGAGATGGGTTCGACCTTCAAGGCGCTGACCCTCGCGATGGCGCTCGATTCCGGCAAGATCACGCTCAAATCCGCGTTCGACGCCAGCCATCCGCTGCAATACGGCAAGTTCGCGATCCACGATTTCCACGCCCAGAACCGCGTGCTCACGGTCCCCGAGATCTTCACCTATTCGTCCAACATCGGCACCGCGCGCATGGCGGTGAGCCTCGGGATCGAGCACCACAAATGGTTCCTCAGGAAGATGGGCCAGCTCGATCGGTTGCGTACCGAATTGCCCGAGAGCGCCGAACCGCTGGTACCCAAGCGCTGGGCCGAGTTGAACACTGTCACGATCGCATTCGGTCACGGGCTTTCGGTGGCGCCGCTACAGGCGGTGATGGCGATCGGCGCGCTGATGAACGGCGGACGCCTCATTCCGCCGACCTTCCTCAAGCGCAGCGAGGCCGAGGCGCGCGCGCTCGCAACCCAGGTCGTCAAGCCCGAGACGAGCGACAAGATGCGCTATCTCATGCGTCTCAACGTCGAGAAGGGCACCGCCACTCGGGCCGACGTGAAGGGCTATTACGTCGGCGGCAAGACCGGCACCTCGGATAAGGTGGTCGGCGGCCGCTATTCGAAGACCAAGGTGCTGACCTCTTTCACCGCGGTCCTGCCCGCCGATCAGCCGCGCTACCTTCTTCTCATCATGCTCGACGAGCCGCAGGCGACGCCGGACACGCACGGCTTCACCACCTCGGGATGGAATGCAGTGCCGGTCGGCGGCGCCGTCATCGGCCGCATCGCCCCCTTGCTCGGGCTCGAGCCGCGCTTTGACCTGCCGCCGGCCGACAAGTTGATTCTGGCAAGCGCGGGCGGGCGGTAGGCCGTTGCCGCTCTTCCGTTTTCGGAAGGCAGCGCGTATCTGTCGGCACTATGCGAAAGCCACGAAGCGGCTGAACGGTCGAGACGCGTTGCCATGAAGCTTGCCGACCTCCTCAGCGTGGATGCCGTCGCTGATGCGCGCTTCGCCGCGCTCGACCTCACCGGCGTCAGCGCCGACAGCCGCACCGTGAAGCCGGGCGATCTGTTCGTGGCGGTGGCGGGCAGCAACGATGATGGGCTCAACTTCGTTTCGCAGGCGCTCGCATCCGGGGCCGCGGCCATCATGGCCGAACGGCCGCCGGCGACGCCGCTTCCCGAAGCCGTCGCCTTCGTCAAGGTTGCCGACGCTCGCCGGGCGCTGGCGCTCGCGGCGGCGAAGTTCTTTTCACGCCAACCGGAGGTGATCGCGGCGGTCACCGGCACGAGCGGCAAGACGTCGGTCGCCGCGTTCACGCGCCAGATCTGGACGGCGCTCGGCCATGCGGCCGCCAGCATCGGCACGGTCGGACTTGTCTCGCCCAAGCGCGAAGTCTACGGCTCGCTCACCACGCCGGATCCGGTCGCGCTCCACCGCTCGCTCGATCAGCTTGTGCGCGAAGGCGTGACGCATCTTGCCATCGAAGCCTCCTCGCACGGTCTAGATCAGCGCCGCCTCGACGGCGTGCGCGTGGCGGCCGGCGGCTTCACCAATCTCAGCCGCGACCATCTCGATTATCACCCGACGCTTGAGGCTTATCTCGCCGCCAAGCTGCGCCTGTTCACGGATCTGATCGAGCCCGGTGGCGCAGCCGTGATCGCGGCCGATCACGAGCACGCCGATGCCGTGACGGCGGCAGCGACGCGGCGCCGGCTGCGGCTCATCACCGTCGGCGCGCGCGGCGAGGGTATTCGTCTGATCGAAAGCAGGATCGAGGGCTTCGCGCAGGTGCTCGAGCTCCGCCATGCCGGTCGCGATTACCGTGTCCGGCTGCCGCTGCCTGGCGCGTTTCAGATCGAGAACGCGCTGGTCGCGGCCGGACTCGTCATCGCCACCAGAGGCGAACCCGGCGAGACCTTCGCCGCGCTCGCGCATCTTAAAGGCGCCAAGGGCCGGCTCGAGTTCCTCGGCGAGCGCAACGGCGCGCCGATCTTCGTCGACTATGCCCACAAGCCCGACGCGCTCGCCAAGGCGCTCGAGGCGCTGCGGCCCTACGTGAGCGGCCGCCTCGTCGTGGTGTTCGGTTGCGGCGGCGATCGCGACCCCGGCAAGCGTCCGATGATGGGAGCGATCGCCGCGCGGCTGGCCGACCGGGTCGTCGTCACCGACGATAATCCTCGCAGCGAAAGTCCCGCGGCGATCCGCGCGGCGATCCTGCAGGCGTCGCCGGGGGCGCTCGAAATCGGCGACCGCCGCGAGGCGATCCGTGCCTCGATCGCCGAGTTGCGGCGCGGCGACGTGCTGCTGATCGCCGGAAAGGGCCATGAAACCGGCCAAATCATCGGCAAACAGGTGCTGCCATTCAGCGACCATGAGGCGGTCGCCGCCGCGCTTGCCGGGAGGGTGGCATGACCGATCGGCCGCTCTGGGCCGTCGAGGCAATGGTTGCTGCGATGCGCGCCGCGCGCAACGGCCCATTGCCGCCTTCGGTACCGGGCATCTCGATCGACACGCGCACGATTGCGCCCGGCGAAGCGTTCTTCGCCATCAAGGGCGACAACCGCGACGGGCACGACTTCGTTGCGGCCGCGCTCGCGGCGGGCGCCGGGCTTGCGGTTGTCTCCGCCGACAGGCGCGATAGCTTTCCCCAGGATGCGCCGCTGCTTATCGTTGCCGACGTGCTCGAGGGCTTGCGCGACCTGGCGCGCGCGGCGCGCGCGCGCTCGCGGGCGAAAGTCGTCGCCGTCACCGGCTCCGTCGGCAAGACCGGCACCAAGGAAGCGCTGCGTCTGACGCTTGCCTGCAACGGCGAGACCCATGCCTCGCTCGCGTCCTACAACAACCATTGGGGCGTGCCGCTTTCGCTCGCGCGCTGTCCCGAGAGCGCACGCTACGCGGTGTTCGAGTTGGGCATGAACCATGCCGGCGAGATCGAGCCGCTCACGCGGCTGGTGCGGCCGCAGGTCGCGATCATCACGACCGTCGAGCCGGTGCATCTGGAATTCTTCGGCTCGCTCGAGGCGATCGCCGACGCCAAGGCGGAAATCTTCCTGGGCCTCGAACGCGGCGGCGCGGCGGTGATCAACCGCGACAACCCGCAGTTCGCCCGCCTCGAGCGCAGCGCGCAAAACGCCGATGTCGAGCGCACCGTCTCCTTCGGCGAGCACGCGCGCGCGGACGCCCGGCTGATCAAATGCTCGCTGCAATCCGACACCTCCACCGTGCAGGCGCGAATTTTTGGAACCGACGTCACCTACAAGCTGGGCGCGCCGGGCCGGCATCTGGTGCTCAATTCGCTTGCCGTGCTGGCGACGGCCGTGCTGGTCGGCGCCGACCTTGCGCTTGCGGCGCTGGCGCTCGTCGAGTTGCGGCCGGCGAGCGGGCGCGGCTCCCGCCTGACCCTCGAGATGCCGGGCGGCAAGGCGCTGCTGATCGATGAAAGCTACAACGCCAACCCGGCGTCGATGCGCGCGGCGCTCGCCTTGCTCGCCCACGCGAACGCAGGCCCGCTCGGCCGGCGCATCGCGGTGCTCGGCGACATGCTGGAACTCGGCCCGCGCGGCGCCGAGTTGCATCGCGAGCTGGCCATGGCGGTGCTCGCGCACGACATCGATCTCGTGTTCTGCTGTGGTCCGCTGATGCGCGCGTTGTGGGAGGCGCTTCCCTCCCGGCGCAAGGGCGGCTATGCCGAGACCTCGGCCGCGCTCGAATCGCACGTGCTTGCCGCCGTGCAGCCGGGCGATGCCGTCATGGTCAAGGGATCGCTCGGCTCGCGGATGGCCCCTATCGTCAAGGCGCTGCAAGGCCGCTATCGCCGCGAGGCGCCCGATCTCGTGCCCGCCCCAGCTTCGACCAACGGCTGACCCATGCTCTACTGGCTCTCCGCATTCTCGGACACGATCGGCCCCCTCAACGTCCTGCGCTACATCACGTTCCGCACCGGCGGGGCGATGTTCACCGCCCTCGTGTTCGTCTTTCTGTTCGGTCACTCGATCATCGATCAGCTGCGGCTCAAGCAGGGCAAGGGCCAGCCGATCCGCAGCGACGGGCCGCAGTCCCACCTCGTCACCAAGAAGGGCACGCCCACCATGGGCGGGCTGATGATGCTGTTCGGCCTCGTGGTGTCGACCGTGCTGTGGGCCAACTTGACCAATCGCTACGTCTGGATCGTGCTCGGCGTGACGCTCATCTTCGGCGCGATCGGCTTCTACGACGATTACCTCAAGGTCACCAAGCAGACCCATGCCGGCGTTTCCGGTAAGCTTCGCATGGTCGTCGAGGCGCTGATCGCGCTGGCGGCGTGCTACTTCATCGTGTCGCTCGGCCGCCAGCCGTTCGCGTCCTCGCTCACCTTTCCCTTCTTCAAGGAGCTGGTGCTTCCGCTCGGCTGGTTCTTCATCATATTCGGCGCGTTCATCATCGTCGGCGCCGGCAACGCGGTAAACCTCACCGACGGCCTCGATGGGCTGGCGATCGTTCCGGTGATGATCGCCACCGGCTGCTTCGGCATCTTTGCCTGGGTCGTCGGCAACGGAGTCCTTTCAGAGTACCTGCAACTCCACTTCGTGGCCGGCACCGGCGAGCTGGCGGTGGTGTGCGGCGCGGTGATCGGGGCGGGACTGGGCTTTCTCTGGTTCAACGCGCCGCCGGCCTCGGTCTTCATGGGCGACACCGGCTCGCTCGCGCTCGGCGGCATGCTGGGGGCGATCGCGGTGGCGACCAAGCAGGAGATCGTCCTTGGCATCGTCGGCGGGCTGTTCGTGCTCGAGGCGGTATCGGTGATCGTGCAGGTCATATCGTTCAAGCTCACCGGCAAGCGCGTGTTCCGCATGGCGCCGATCCACCACCATTTCGAGCAGCTCGGCTGGACCGAGCCGCAGATCGTGATCCGCTTTTGGATCGTCTCGGTCGTGCTTGCGCTGGTGGGGCTGTCCACGCTTAAGCTGCGGTGATGATCGCCGTCACCGTCTTTGCCGGAAAGAAGGTCGCCGTCTTCGGCCTGGGCGGGTCGGGACTGACGAGTGCGAGCGCGTTGCTCGCAGGCGGCGCCGACGTCATCGGCTGGGACGATGACGCAGACGCCGTGCTCAAGGCGACGAGCGCCGGCATCCCGACTGCCGACCTGCGGCAGGTGGACTGGTCGAGAATTTCCGCCCTCGTGCTCGCGCCTGGCGTGCCGCTCACGCATCCCACCCCCCATTGGACCGTGGCGCTCGCCCGCGCCGCCGCCGTCGAGGTGATCGGCGACATCGAGCTGTTCTGCCGCGAACGGCGGGCGCGCGCACCGAACGCGCCGTTCGTCGCCATCACTGGCACCAACGGCAAATCGACCACCACGGCGCTGGTTGCGCATCTCTTGCGCTCGGCCGGTCGCGACGCGCAGATCGGCGGCAATATCGGCACCGCGATCCTCTCGCTGGCGCCGCCGGAGGAGGCGCGGGCGCACGTGGTCGAGTGCTCGTCCTACCAGATCGACCTCGCGCCCACGCTCGATCCGTCGGTCGGTGTTCTTCTCAACGTCAGCGAGGACCATCTCGACCGCCATGGAACGCTCGCGCACTACGCCGCGGTGAAGCAGCGGCTGGTCGCCGGCGTGCAGGCGGACGGCATCGCGATTATCGGCGTCGACGATGAGTGGTGCGCGGCGGCGGCCGACCGCGTCGAGCGGGCGGGCAAAAAGCTCGCTCGCGTCTCGGTGCGCCGGCCGCTGCAGGCGGGGCTTTACGTGCAGGCCGAGACGATCATGCAGGCCGCGGACGGTGCCATCCGCGCCATCGCCCGCATCGGCGGCATCGGCTCGCTGCGTGGCGTGCACAACGCGCAAAATGCCGCCTGCGCCGCCGGCGCGGCGCTCGCGCTCGGGCTTTCGGCTGAGGCGATCCAGCAGGGTCTGCGTTCGTTTCCGGGCCTCGCCCACCGCATGGAACAGGTCGGCCGCAAGGCCCGCGTGCTATTCGTCAACGATTCCAAGGCAACCAACGCGGATTCCGCCGCCCAGGCGCTCGCCTGCTTCTCCGACATTTTCTGGATCGCCGGCGGCAAGGCCAAGACCGGGGGCATAGCGTCGCTCGCGCGCTTTTTCCCGCGCATGCGCAAGGCCTACCTGATCGGTGAGGCCGCGACCGACTTCGCCGCCGAGCTCGAGGGACGCGTGCCCCATGTGATTGCCGGCACGCTCGAGCGGGCGGTCCAGCTGGCGGCCGCCGACGCCGAGGCAGCCGACGTCGCCGAGCCGGTCGTGCTGCTGTCGCCGGCCTGCGCCTCTTTCGACCAGTATCGCAATTTCGAGGTGCGCGGCGATAAGTTCCGCGAACTGGTCCGCGCGCTGCCGGGCCTGGTGCCTTCGGCTTAAAACAGACGCGTCGGGTCGCAGCCGTTAATCCTCTGTCAACCAAGGGCAGGCACCACTAATCAGTCTGCGAGGGGGTCTCGATGGTCTCGCGTCTTGAGCGCACGCGCTTTGCCGCTTGGTGGTGGACGGTCGACCGCTTGCTGCTGGCGGCGCTGCTCGCCCTGATGCTCGCGGGAATCATTCTTTCGCTGGCGGCGTCGCCGCCGGTTGCTTCCCGGCTCGGTCTCGACCCGTTCTACTTCGTCAATCGGCACGTGCTCTATTTGATTCCCGCGCTCGCCGTGATGCTCGCAACCTCGTTCCTGCCGCCGCGCCACATTCGCCGGCTCGCGGTTATCGTGTTCATAGTGAGCCTGCTGCTGGTCGCCGCCACGCTGCACTACGGTGCCGAGGTCAAGGGCGCGCGGCGGTGGATCGTCCTGCTCGGGATCAACATCCAGCCCTCGGAATTCCTCAAGCCCGCCTTCGTGATCCTCATCGCCTGGCTGTTCGGAGAATCCGCGCGGCGGCCGGAAATGCCGGCCAACACCTTCGCCCTCGCGCTGCTGCTGGTGGCGGTCGCCGGGCTCGTGCTGCAGCCCGATTTCGGTCAGACCATGCTGGTCGCGCTGGTCTGGAGCGCGCTGTTCTTTATCGCCGGCATGCGCCTCGTCTGGGTGGTGGGGCTCGGCGGCGCCGCCGCGCTCGGGCTTGCCACCGCGTACATGCTCATTCCGCACGTGGCGCGGCGCATCGAGCGATTCCGCGATCCCTCCTCCGGCGACACCTTCAACATCGACCAGGCGCTCGAGTCGTTTCAGCGCGGCGGCTGGTTCGGACGCGGCCCGGGCGAGGGCACCGTCAAGCGCATCCTGCCCGAGAGCCACACTGACTTCGTGTTCGCGGTCGCCGCCGAGGAATTCGGCATCGTGCTGTGTCTGCTGCTGGTCGCTCTATTCATCTTCATCGTGGTGCGCGCTCTGCGCCACGCCAGCCGCAACGAGGACCCCTTCGCGCGCTTCGCCGCAGCCGGCCTTGCCGTCCTGCTCGGGTTGCAATCGGCCATCAACATGGCGGTGAACTTGCACCTGATGCCGGCCAAGGGCATGACGCTCCCGTTCATTTCTTACGGCGGCTCATCGATGATCTCGCTCGCCTACGGCATGGGAATGCTGCTCGCCTTGACGCGTGAGCGTCCACGCGCTGAGTTGCTCGCAAGGGAGGGGGCATTGGCGCCCGCCGAAAGCCCGGCCTGATTATTTTTTCATCTCCCGAAGGGAATACACCGCGTGCCGCTTGTTCTGTTGGCCGCCGGCGGGACCGGCGGACACCTGTTTCCCGCCGAAGCGCTCGCGGAGGCGCTCAGCCGGCGCGGCATCGCCGTCGCGCTCGCGACCGATCATCGCGCCGAGCGCTACGGCAAGACATTTCCGGCGCGGGACATTCACATCATCACCAGTGCGACCGTGCGCGGCCGCAACCCGCTGTCGTTGGCGCGCACGGTGGCGATGCTCGGCATCGGCACCATGCAGGGCTTGCGCCTGCTCGCGCGCTTACGGCCGGCGGCGGTCGTCGGCTTCGGCGGCTATCCGACCATCCCGCCGGTGCTGGCCGCGACGCTGCGCAAAATTCCCACGGTGATCCACGAGCAGAACGCAGTGATGGGCCGCGCCAACCGCTTTCTCGCGTCGCGCGTCAACGCCATCGCGACCAGCTTTGCCGGGGTGCTCGATCGCGAGGGGGAGCTTGACGCCAAGGCGACGCGCACCGGCAACCCGGTGCGGCCGGCGGTGATCGCGGCGGCCGCCGCGCCCTATGCCGTTCCGCAAGCGACGGGGCCGCTACGCCTGCTGATATTCGGCGGCAGCCAGGGCGCGCGGATCATGGCCGACATCGTGCCGCTCGCCGTCGAGAGACTCGGGCGTGATATGCAAGCGCGCCTCGCGGTGGTGCAGCAGGCGCGCGAGGAGGACCTCGCCCGTGTCACCGACATCTATGTCCGGGCCAAGGTCGCAGCCGAAGTCGCGCCGTTCTTCGCCGATCTGC
>WNFA01002444.1_pt1 | contig 15298 bp, 11 predicted proteins | sample 5400481 | NCBI WGS metagenome assembly WNFA01 (sample SAMN13153340, study PRJNA577476) | soil metagenome | isolation source: 120 cm saprolite under Douglas fir tree site 2 hole 1 replicate 2 | place: USA:California | collected 2015-04-18
GGATGGTTGAGGTAGAGCGCCGCCGTCATCTGCTCGCCGAGGCGCGCATCGGGGCTGTTCGCGACCCGCATGTTCCATTCCTCGAGCACGACGTTGAGCTCGGGCCGCACGTTGTCGTCGGTCAGCACGAGGCCGGTCATGCGATCGGCCTCGAACGTCATCATCTCTTCGAGATGCTCGCGCGCAATGCGCTGGAAGTAGCCGGTGTAGTCCGAGGTGGTGAAGGCGTTCTCCTGGCCGCCGAGCGTCGCCACCGTCTGCGAGAAACGACCCTCGGGATTTTCCGCCGTGCCCTTGAACATCAGGTGCTCGAGGAAATGCGCGAGACCCGATTTGCCGGCCGTCTCGTCGGCCGAGCCGACCTTGTACCAGATCATGTGGGTCACGACGGGCGTGCGATGATCGGGCACGACCACCACCTCGAGCCCATTGGCGAGGGTGAAGTGCCCGACCTGAGGACCGGCGGCGGGCGCCGAGCAGGGGAGCGCGACCAACGCCAGCGCCAAAGCGTACAAGGCGAAGGCAGCCTTGAAACTGAAGGCAGCCTTGGAACTGAAGATATGGGTCATGGTTCCTCGTTCGTCGCCCGAGGCGATCCTTATATGCTTATCCTGATTTGCCCGCACCAGCCGGCACTCGACGCATTCCGAGGACGCGGGGATACAACGGGTTCAGGCCGTGGCGTTCACGGCCGCGTCGGCATGCCGGTACCGACGTTCACCTGGTCGGCCTGCCCCTTGGCCGCCTTCGACGTGTCGGACCGAATCCCATAGGGCTGGTTCGGCGACGGCGAGCGATAGCCGCTCGGCGGATCGGTGAGGCTTGCGCGCGGCGGCTCGGTCTCGAATTTCGCGGCCTCATCCTTGTTGTTGCCGCTGAAAAAGTCGGAGACGCTGCTGAGGCCGCTGAAGACCCCCTTGGTCCCGAGCTGCGAAGGCGACGATTGCTGCTGGTATTGCTCGGGATTGTCGGCGGAGCGCTTGCTGAGCGCCGTGTCCTTCGCGGTCGCCGCCCCCTTCTGCAGCACGGCCGGGCCGAGCTGGCGGCCGAGGTCGGTCCACTCGAACGGCTTGGTGTCGCTCTTGCGCTTCTTCGACGCTTCCTTGCGGCGCTTCTCGTCCTGGTCGAGCGGCCAGGCAGGATTGCCCTGCGCCGCGTCGCCGGTCTGCGGCAGCGGCAGGTCGCGGCTCGGCGGCACCACCAGCGGCGCGCGCTCGCGGTATTCGATGCCGTTGTTCTGCAGACCGTCTTTCTTGAGGCCCAGATTGTTGAGCAGGCTCCTGAAGAACTTGGTGTCGGGCAGCTCGTCGTCATCGTCTTCGGCGAGCGCATGTCCGACGCCGCCCGCAACGAGAAGCAGCGCGGCGAACGAGCTGGCGAGCGCGTGGCGCCTCAACCTGCGGATGATCGATTGGTCCATGGCCGTACCCCGTAACGCCGTCCAACGCCTTTGCGGCCGGATCGGACCGGCGGGCCCCAGGGAACTCTATAGGGCTGATCAGGGCGCTTTTGCGGCGTCCGTGCCCAGGAGCGATTCATACAAGAGTCCGACCACCCCCGCAACGATGGCCGCATCGGCGAGGTTGAAGACGTACCAGCGGAAGCTCCATTGCGCTGTGCTGATGTGGAAGAACACGTAGTCGACCACGGCCCCATAGGCCACGCGGTCGATCGCGTTTCCGATCGCGCCCCCGATGATCAACCCCAAGGCGAGTGCGGTGAAGCGGCCGCCTGCGCGGGCGAGCCAGATCCACAGGAGCGCCACCGCGATCAGCTTGACGCCGAGCAGCGCCCACTGGCCGAGCGGGCCGACCTGCGGGAAGAGGCCGTAGCTGATCCCGGTATTCCACGCGAGCACGAGGTCGAGGAACGGGCCGATACGCACCGGCGCGCGGGTGGCGAGGTCGAAGCCGAACAGCAGCCAGCCCTTCACCGCCTGGTCGAGGCCGGCGCTCACGACCGCGACGGCGAGGCCGAAGCGGGTGAACGGCCCGTAAAGGTATGATGATATGGTCATCTATTCGGCAGCGCGGCGCAGGGCGTCCCATTCCCGCAGCGCCCTGGCGTCGCGGGGGGTGACATCCGGATAGTCCGTATCGGAGCCGACCGACGGCAGGATCTTCCAGGAGCGGGCGCATTTGCGCCCCTCCGCCGGCCGGAACTCGACCGCCACGCCCGCGACCTCGTCGAGCCGGAAGGCATCCTTCGGCCCCTCCCCGCGCACGACGGTGATGCCCGACGTGATCGCCACCTCGGCCATGTCGACGCCATCGAGCGCGGCGGCGAGCGCCGGGTCGGCGATGTGGATGATCGGCGCGGCCTCGAGCGACGCGCCGATCTTCTTGTCGGCGCGCGCGAGCTCGAGCGCGCCGGTGACGACGCGGCGGACCTGGCGGATCTTCCGCCACTTCTCCGCCAGCGCTTCGTCGCGCCAGGCGGCGGGCATCTCGGGAAACAGCGCGAGATGCACCGAGTTGGCGTCGGGGTAGCGCGCGAGCCAGGCCTCCTCCGCCGTGAACGCCAGCATGGGCGCGAGCCAGATCACGTTTGCGCGGAAGATCTGGTCGAGCACGGTCAGGCACGCCTTGCGCGTCACCGACGAGATCGGATCGCAGTAGAGCGTGTCCTTGCGGATATCGAAATAGAACGCCGACAGGTCGACGGTCATGAACTGATTGAGCGCGGCGAAGATGCGCTTGAAGTCGAAATTCCCGTAGGCCTGCCGCACCAGCCGGTCGAGCTCGACGAGACGGTCGAGCATGAGGCGCTCGAGCTCCGGCATGGCGGAGAAATCGACCCGATCGGTCTCGCGAAAATGCGCGAGGCTGCCCAGCATCCAGCGCAGCGTGTTGCGCAGCTTGCGATAAGTCTCGACCGTGGTCTTGAGGATCTCGGGCCCGATGCGCTGATCGTCCCAGTAATCGGTGGCGGAAACCCACATGCGCAGGATGTCGGCGCCGGACTGCCGGATCACGTCCTGCGGCTCGACGCCGTTGCCGAGCGACTTCGACATCCTGCGGCCCTGCTCGTCGAGCGTGAAGCCGTGGGTGAACACGATGTCGAAGGGCGCGCGGCCGCGCGTGCCGCAGCTCTCGAGCAGCGAGGATTGGAACCAGCCGCGGTGCTGGTCCGAGCCTTCGAGATACATCAACGTGTCGGCGCCGCCGTCGCGCTTGCGGCGGATGCCGGCGAGCGTGGGGAAATGCTGCGCGTCCTCCAGCACGAAGGCGTGCGTCGAGCCGGAATCGAACCAGACATCGAGAATGTCGTCGACCTTCTGCCAGCCCTCGCCGGCGCGCTCGCCGAGAAAGCGCTCGCGCGCGCCCGGAAAGTACCAGGCATCGGCGCCCTCCTGCGCGAAGGCCTCGATGATGCGGTGATTGACGCGTTCGTCCTGCAGGATCTCGACCGCGCCGTCGCCCTTCTCGCGCACGAAGACCGTGATCGGCACGCCCCAGGCGCGCTGGCGCGAGATCACCCAGTCGGGCCGGCTCTCGATCATGCCGTTGATGCGGTTCTCGCCCTGCGGCGGCACCCAGCGCGTCTCCTTGATGGTGGTGAGCGCGCGATGGCGCAGGGTGTCGCCGGGCTTGGCGACGCCGTGGTCCGCGATGGCCTTGTCCATGGCGATGAACCATTGCGGCGTGTTGCGGAAGATCACCGGCTTCTTCGAGCGCCAGGAGTGCGGATACTGGTGCTTGAGGCGCCCGCGGCCGACGAGCATGCCGGCCGCGACGAGCGCCTGCATCACCGCGTCATTGGCGTCGCCCTTCTGGCCCTTGTCGGTGATGACGCGCTTGCCGGTAAAGCCCGGCGCCTGGTCGGTGAAAAAGCCGTCGCCGTCCACCGTGTACGGGATCGCCGTCGCGATGCCGCGCGCCGCGAGCGAGCGCGCATTCGCCATCCAGATGTCGAAGTCCTCGCGCCCATGGCCGGGCGCGGTGTGCACGAAGCCGGTGCCGGTATCGGCGGTGACGTGATCGCCCTCGAGCAGCGGCACCGAGAACTCGTAATTGCCGCCCACGCCCTTGAGCGGATGATTGCAGATCATGTTGACGAGATCGCCGGCGGCGACAGCGCCGATCTGCTTGTAGGCCGTGACCCGCGCCTGGCGGAAAACGTCGATCGCGAGCGCGTCCGCGAGCACGTAGTGATCGCCGACCTTCGCCCAGTTCTCCATCGGGGCGTCGACCACCTCATAGAGGCCGTAGCTGACCTTCGAGGAAAAGCTGATCGCCCGGTTGCCCGGCAGTGTCCAGGGCGTCGTCGTCCAGATCACGACCGACGCGCCGGCAAGCGCCGCCGGCGCGGTGCGCACCGGAAACTTCACCCACACCTGGTCCGAGACATAGTCCTCGTATTCGACCTCGGCTTCGGCGAGCGCGGTCTTCTCCACCACCGACCACATCACGGGCTTCGAGCCGCGATAGAGCGTGCCGTTGGCGGCGAACTTCATCAGCTCGCGCGCGATCGTCGCCTCGGAGGCGTAATCCATGGTCGAGTAGGGATGCGCCCAGTCGCCCTCGACGCCGAGGCGCTTGAACTCCTGGAGCTGCACCTTGATCCAGTGCGCCGCGAAGGCGCGGCACTCGCGGCGGAATTCCACCAGCGCGGCCGGATCGGCAAGGTCCGGCTTGGGCTTGCCTTTGGCGCGGTAGTTCTCCTCCTCGATCTTCCATTCGATCGGCAGGCCGTGGCAGTCCCAGCCAGGCACGTAATTGGAGTCGAAGCCCATCATCTGCTGGGAGCGCGTGACCACGTCCTTGAGGATCTTGTTGAGCGCGTGCCCGATATGGATGTTGCCGTTGGCGTAGGGCGGCCCGTCGTGCAGCACGAATTTCGGCCGGCCCCTGGCGGCGGCGCGCAGGCGCTCGTAGAGGCCGAGCTTCTCCCAGCGCTTGAGGATCTCGGGCTCCTTCTGCGGCAGCCCGGCGCGCATGGGAAAGTCGGTCTTGGGTAGAAACAGAGTCTCGCTGTAGTCGCGAACGGCCTCGGTCATGACGGCGTATCCAAGGATTTGGGATGGCGATGAAGGGCTCGGAAGTCCCGGTCCTTCGCCGACCAGATGGTCAAGCGAAAGCCGGGCCGATAATTCGCCGAGCGACCGACCTTATGACCGAAGCGAATATTGCCTGCGCCATCATGGCGGCGTTGCTAGCAGATTTGCGTTTGGAGCGCCAGCGCATCTGCTCTCGGAGACGGTCATCCCGCTGTCGGCGCGCCGATCGGCGGGAACGCGTCGGGCGCGTGCGCGAGCGCGGCGCGCGCGAGGCCGCAGTCCTCGTCCATGCGGCGGACCAGGTCCTCCACCGAGGCGAAGTCGAGCTCCGGCCTGATCCAGTGGAGGAGGGCGACGTCGATCGTCTGGCCGTAGAGATCGCCGTCGAAATCGAACAGGAACACCTCGAGCAGCACCGCGCCGGTGTCGAACATCGGCCGGCGGCCGAAGCTCGCGACGGCGTCGTAGCGCTTGCCGGCGACGCCGACGCGCACCGCGTAGATGCCGTGCTTGAGGCCGCAGGCCGGATCGAGCCGCAGGTTGGCGGTGGGAAAGCCGAGCTCGCGGCCGCGCCGGTCGCCGTGGATCACCTCGCCGCTCACGAACCAGGGATAACCCAGCATGTCGGCGGCCTGCTCGACGCGTCCGGCCGCAAGCGCGGCGCGCACCGCGCCGGACGAGATACGCACGCCCGCGTCCGAAAACGGCGGCACGACGTCGACCGAAAAACCGTGCCGCCGGCCGGCGGCCTCGAGGAAGGCGGGCGAGCCCAGGCGGCCCTGGCCGAAATGGAAATCGAAGCCGACCACGACGCCGGCGAGCGCGAAACGCTCGACAAGGATGCGCTGCACGAAGTCCTCGGCCGGAAGGCGCGCGAGCGCGGCGTCGAAGCGCATGACGATCGCGCCGTCGAGCCCGGTTGCGGCCAGGAGACGCAGCTTCGCGCGTTCGTCGGTCAACCGGAAAACCGGCTCGCCCGGATTGAAGATCGTGCGCGGGTGGGGCTCGAAAGTGAGCACTGCGGCCTTGCGGGTGAGCGTGCGGGCGCGCGCCTTGGCGACGTCGATCACGGCGCGATGGCCCCGGTGCACGCCCTCGAAATTCCCGATCGCCGCCACCGCACCGTTAAGCGGGCCGTCCGCGCCGGCCGGATGCGTGACATCGCCGCGGACGACGATGAAGGGCGCGGGCGGACGGTCGGTCATCGGCGATTGAGGGCGGCGCGATCGAGGGGCATGAGCGGCGAGGACCGTGCCGTCCCGCGCGGGGCCAAGTCAAGCTGAGGCGCCGCCGCGGATCGTGCGCCGCCATGGTTAACGAAGCGAGACTGCGGCGCGCCCGACGCCCGAATCCTGCCCGGGCAGCGCCCGCCAAGGCCTATTTTGCCTCACCCGTCGTGTTTTCCCCGGCCTGTCATGCCGTCTTTAACCGGATGTTCAATGGGCATTGTTAGCTTCGCCCGGCGGTTTCGGGTGATGGGACCTGGTCCAAAACACCGACTTTGCAAAAACAGGGGCGCGGTGACGCTTCGCCGGGCGACACGCTAACGGAGCAGGTGAGATGGCTGTCGATCTTTCGATGCCGGTTCTCGTGGTGGACGACTACAACACGATGATCCGCATCATTCGCAATCTTCTCAAGCAGATCGGATTCCAGGACATCGACGATGCGGCCGACGGCTCGGCCGCGCTTGCCCGCATGCGCGAAAAGAGATACGGCCTCGTCATCTCCGACTGGAACATGGAGCCGATGACGGGCTACGAGCTCCTCAAGGAAGTGCGCGCCGATCCCGGCCTGTCGAAGACGCCTTTCATCATGGTGACGGCCGAGTCGAAGACCGAGAACGTGATCGCGGCGAAGAAGGCGGGCGTCAACAACTACATCGTCAAGCCGTTCAACGCGCAGACGCTGCAGAGCAAGATCGAGGCGGTGTTTCCGGAGCTTGCTGCTTCGTAGGATGGGTTGAGCGCAGCGAAACCCATCATCGCGAATACCGAATCGGCCGGTGGGTTTCGCTTCGCTCAACCCACCCTACAAGTCCCTGCCCTCACCACACCAGCCGGCGCATCACCGCCTTCGGATAGACTTTCGCCTCGGCAAAGGTCGACGCCAGCAGCGCGGCGTCGGGCGTTTCGCGTCCGCCCAGCTCCTCGGCATGGATGCCGGCGGTGACGAACAGGCAATCGATGCCGAACGCGGTGGCGCCGGCGAGATCGGTGCGCACCGAATCCCCGATCGCCAGCACGCGCGCGAGTTCGGGCGAGCGGCCGCGCGCCGCAGCCGCCTTGGCGAGCGCCGCCTCGTAGATCGGGCCGTGCGGCTTGCCCGCGTAGAGCACCTCGCCGCCGAGCGATGCGTAGAGCTCCGCGATCGCGCCGGCGCAATAGACGAGCCGGTGGCCGCGCTCGACCACGAGATCGGGGTTGGCGCACACCATCAGCAGGTTGCGCGCCCGCAGCGTCGTCAACAGCCCGCGGTAGTCTTCGGGTGTTTCGGTCTCGTCGTCGTAGAGGCCCGAGCATACGGCGTAATCGGCGGCCTCGACCGGCGCGAAGGCGATGCCGAGATCGGTGAAGACCGAATGGTCGCGCTCCGGGCCGATATGGAAGACGCGCTCGTTCCGGCGGCTCATGATCACCTGCTGGGTGACGTCCCCGGAGCTGACGATGCCGTCATAGGCCTCGTGCGGGACGTGCAGGCGATCGAGCAGGCGCACCACGACCTCGGCCGGCCGCGGCGCATTGGTGATGAGCAGCACGGTGCCGCCGCCCGCGCGAAAGCGCGCGAGCGCGTCACAAGCCTCGGGAAACGAGGTGAGGCCGTTGTGCACGACGCCCCACACGTCGGACAGGACGACGTCATAGTCGGGCGCGAGCGGTGCGAAGCGGTCGAGAAAGGGCGGCGGGGTCATCGGAGCGGACGAAGGTGCGACGAGGGCTTAGCCGATCCAGGCGCGCGCGTCACCTCGTGAGGGCAATCAGCCGCGGGCGATCACCCCACGGGCGAGCTGCGCGAGCGACGAGATGCGCTGGCTGGCGACCGGCTTCGCCTCGCTCGCGGCCGCTGGCGCGGGCGCCGGCTCCCCGTCGCGCGCGATCACGTCGTTGCGATCGGCGATGCCCTGCATGACCTCGGGACGAACCGGGCGCGGCGGCGAGAACAGGAAGCCTTGCCCGAACTTCACCTCGTAATCGAGGAGATCGACCACCACGCCTTCGCTCTCGATCATGGTGCCGATGAGCTCGATGCCGAAGCGTGACAGCAGCCCGGCAAAGTCCGCCGGGTGGATGTCGGTCGTCGCCGGGCCGGCGCGGTTGAGCAGCACCGGCGACGGCACCTTGACGAAGCGGAAGCCGCGCTCGGCGAGATCGCGCGGCTCGATGCGCAGATCGCTGATCTGATCCATGGAGAAGCGGAAGCCGCGTTCGGCGAGCGCGGCGAGGCTTTCGTTCTCGATCGGACCGAACGAGCGATAGGCGGCCTGGGTGAATTCGAACACGAGCGCGGGGGCGATCGCCTTGTTCGCCTCCATGAACTCGAGGAATTGGGGGAAGGAGGCGGAATCGACCAGGGTCGAGAGCGACACGTTGCAGAAGAGGCCGATCTCCCGGTTCTTGGCGAGCAGGCGCCGCACCACCTGGACGCATCGAAACAGCATCAGGTTGTCGATCTTGGGCATCAGCCCGGCCTGCTCCGCGTAGGCCAGGAAATCCGCCGCCATGATCTGCTCGCCGTCGGCGGCGCGCAGCCGCGCGACGGCCTCGTAGTAGCGCACCTTGCGCTGGGGCAGCGTGACGATCGGCTGCAGCAGGAGATCGATGCGATCGGCCTCGACCGCGTCGCGCACCATCGTGACGACGGCATCGGGCTCCAGGCCTTTGAAGCGTCCGGCAGCGATCTGGGTGGCGGATACGGCGGGGGCCACGGGCGCAGCCGGCGTCGCCGGGACAGCCGGCGCCTCGGCGGCGACCGATGCGGCAGGGGCCGCCGGCGGGGCGGCCGCCACGTCGGGGAGCGGCTTGGTGGGCGCGGGCGAAGGCGACGTGGGCGCCGCCAGCACGGCGGATGGAACGACCGGCGGCGGTTTCACGATCGGCGCCGGCGGCGCCACCGGAGGAGACGCGATGGTAGGGGCATGCGCAATCGTGGGAGCGGGCGCGGGCGGATTTGGCGTGAGGCTCGATGCCGGCGGCGGCGCAAAGGTTCCGCCGGAACGGCCGCGCAGCTGCGTGTCATGGGCCGCGACCGTCTCGGCAAGCTGCTTGATCAGGGTACCCACTTCGCCGAGCTCGGCCGCAAGCGGCTTGGTCGCCCCAACCGCCTTGTCCACCGCGGCCTGCGCGCTGTTTTCGATGGTCGCCAGACGGCGGCTGATCTCCGCCACCTGGCGGCCGAGATCGGAGGTTCCGCGCGAGAGATCGCCGATCTGCCCGCCGAAATCGCCGCGGTCGCGCAGGCGGCTGGATACCACATTGTAGAGGATGAGGCCGGTCAGGATCGCGACGGCGACGAGGCCGGATTCCGGGCCGCCCAGGCCGAACCGCAGGTAAAGCACGGCCCCGACCGAGCCGGCGATCACCACCATGCACACCGCCACGAAGATGGCGCTGAGGCGACCCATCCACATCTCCACGCCGGCGCCGCGCCGGCTGGCGGCCAATCGAACCGATTCGCCACACCAATTCCCGTCTGTCGATTTTTACGTTCCATTGGCGGCGACGCAAGCGCGATAAGCGAATTATTTTGCGGCGGATGCACGCGGCGGCGACGCTTGACCTTCCGATACCACCGGCCTCACATCGCGCGATGCTCGCCGCCCTGCTCGATCGGCTGGAAAAACGCCCCACCGAGGGCTTTGCCGCCTTCGCGGCGCTGCACGCCGTGCTGTGGACCGCGTTGCCGACCGCGCTCTATCCCAACCTGCCGCTCGACCTGATCGAGGCGCTGACCTACGGCCGCGAATGGCAGCTCGGCTACGACAAGCTGCCGCCGCTGCCGTGGTGGCTGATCGAGACCGCCTATCGGCTCGTCGGCATCGACGCGGTCTATTACCTGATCGCCCAGGTCACCGTGCTGTCGGCCTTCGCGCTGGTGTGGGCGCTGGCGCGCCGGCTGGTCGGTCCGGTGGGCGCGCTGGTGGCGGTGCTGATCGTCGACGGACTGCACTATTTCAATTTCACGGCGCCCAAGTTCAATCACGACGTCATCCAGTTGCCGTTCTGGGCGCTGGCCGGCCTCTCCTTCTATTTGGGCCTGCGCACCGGACGGCTGGTGCACTGGATCCTGCTCGGCCTCGCGCTCGGGTTTTTGCTGTGGGCGAAATACTTCGTCATCATCCTGGCGCTGCCGCTCGCGCTCTTTCTCCTGCTCGACCGCGAAGCGCGGCCGGCGCTCAGGACGCCGGGGCCGTATCTCGCCGCGCTCGTCGCGCTCGTCATCGCGCTGCCGCATCTCGTCTGGCTGGTGCAGAATGATTTTCTCTCCCTGCGCTACGCCGACGCGCGCGCCGCGCCCATTCGCGGCTTTTACGACCACCTGCTGCGGCCATTGCTGTTCGTCGTCGGGCAGGTGTTCTGGCTGCTGCCCTCCGGCCTGATCGCGCTGCCGCTCATCTGGCCGCGACGCAACGCGGCGCCCGCCGCGGCCGATCCCTTCGACCGCCGGATCGTCACTCTGCTGACGTTCGGTCCGGCGGCGCTGCTGATCGTCGGGTCGGTTGTGAGCGGGCGCGGCCTCATCGCCATGTGGGGCTATCCGCTGTGGCTCTTCCTTGGGCTGTGGATCGTCATGACCGCGGGCCCGCTGATCGAGCGCGCGCGGCTCACGCGTATCGCGCTCGCCTGGGGCGCGGTGACCGCGTTCTACGCGGTCGCGTTCATCCTGCAATACGGCGTGCTGCCGTTCGTCGACCACCGCTACCGCGCCTCGGTGTTTCCGGGCGATCGGCTGGGCGCGGAAGTCTCCGCGCGCTTCCGCGCCGTGACCGGCCAGCCGCTCGCCTTCGTGATCGGCAGCATGTGGCTCGGCGGCAATATCAGCCGCTATTCGGCGGAGCGGCCGCGCACGCTGATCGACGGCCGTCCCGAGCGCGCGCCCTGGATCGACCTCGCCGAACTGCGGCGGCGCGGCGCCGTGGTGATGTGGACCGACGGCGACCGCACCAAGGTGCCGGAGAACTATGCGCCGCTCGCGCCCGGCGCCGAGGTGCAGCCGCCGCTCACGCTGCCGATGCGCTGGGGCAACGGCGAGATGGTGTTCGGCTGGGCAATCCTGCGGCCGGCCAAGTAGCGGGGACGCCGGTCCCGGATTTCGCTGCGCTCCATCCGGGCTACAATGCGCGCTGGGACGGAGAAGCGTCATGTCTCGGATCGCCGCGATTGCCTTGCTGTTCCTCGCGCTGGCCGTCGCCAACCATTCCGCCCTCGCGCAAACGGCGCGCACCATCCGCATCTTCATCACGGTGCCGCCGGGCGGCACGATCGATTTCCTCGTGCGCGTGCTGGCCGACCACATCGGCAGGACGCGCGGCCAGACCATCCTGGTGGAAAGCAGGCCCGGCGCGGCCGGCATGATTGCGGCGGACGCGGTGGCGCGATCGGCGCCTGACGGCAATACGCTGCTCGTCAACCACAACGGCTTCGTCATCAATTCGATCCTGCGCAAAGCGAGCTTCGACCTCGCGGCGTTCGAGCCGGTCTGCTTCCTGGTGCGCTCACCGCAGGTGCTGGTCGTCAAAGGCGACTCGCCCTATCGCACGCTCGGCGATCTCATCGAGGCGGCGCGCGCCAAGCCGGGGGCGCTGTCGATCGCGAGCGTCGGCCCGATGACTACCCAGCACTTCGCGATCGAGCGGCTCAAGCGCCTCGCCAATGCCGACATGACGTTCGTGCCGTTCACCGGCGGCGCGCCCGCCATCAACGCGCTGCTCGGCGGACACGTCACCGCGGTGCTGCAGAACTATTCGGAATCGGGCGAGCAGATCAGCTCCGGCCATCTGCGCGCGCTCGCGACGCCCTCGGCCAAGCGGATCGAGCCGGCGCCGGACGTGCCGACGATCGCCGAGTCCGGTTTCCCGGGCTTCGAAGCGGAGGTCTGGTTCGGGCTGGTGGCGCCGGCGAAGACGCCGCAGGACACGGTGGCGCAGCTCATTGACTGGTTCGGTGCCGCGTTGCGGGCACCCGAGGTCAAGAAGCGGCTCGAGGTGCAGGCGCTCTACCCGGATGCGAGATGCGGCGCCGATTTCGCCGCCCATATCCGTCGGCAGACCGACGAGTTCACACGCATCATCCGCGAGGCGAACATCAAGACGGAGTAGCCGACCGCGCGCTCTGCGTGGGCTCAATTTCGTCGGGATCGGGGAGACGGCCCGTTCGCATCGTCTCGTAGGCCCACCAGCGCCCGTCCTTCGGCATGCGGGCGCGCCTTAAGGGTTCCGCTTCGGTGAATATGAAGCGGCGTCGAAACGCGGACGGACTTTCCACAAGAAGAAAAGCCTTCATGCGTTCCGGACCCACAAACCAGGGCTGACGAAGAAATCGCGCCGGGTCGTTCGTCCAGCCGGGAGGATCGCCGAGATTCCAACGATGACAAAGATGTTCCGCGATCGCTCCAATGAATGCGTCCTGCTTCTCATCGCCAAGCAAGGTGGGGGCATCTTCGATGCGCGCACGGCGGCTCATAGAATCCGAATCCGCATAAAACTCGTCGAGGAAGGCAGCGAGGCAATATCGTAGCGACTCACCGTGGCTCAGAGCGAATTGCAGCGCCAGTGCGAGCGTTCCAGGACGGGTCAAGCTGCTTGGCTGATTGGGCATAAGCATCCATCAATGAATCGATCTTAGCACTTATCCGCTGATTGAGTCTTGGCTCGAGGATACCTGGAATGTTCGGGTAACATAGTCTCAAAAGCTCGATGAGGCTTTCACGCGTGTCAATCTTAGTGATCTTCATCAGAGCAACCGCGTCGTCCTGGTCCGACTGAATTTTCAACCCCTCGCCTTCCAGGCGGTTCGCTAGAAGTTTCATAGCGAGCAAATATGCCGGCGTTGGCAAATGTACGCGCAATCCGACCGCACTCGGCACTCCCCTCGGATACTCTCCAAAGGGAAAAAGATTCGGTTCGGGATTCCGCTTGGGCGGAGCCGTCTGTTTCACGGCTTCATTGATCCAGTCAGCTTTGAAGCTCATGCGCTGCGCGACGGCGTCGGCAATCTCGTAAATGGCGGTTCGATCGGTGAGGAATACTGCATCGACGTCTGCCGATGCGTTTCTGATGTCGCTCGCGAGCACGAGGCACGAGCCTCCATATACGGCGATCTCGATCACCAAGCCGCGCTCGGCAGCCATTCTCCCCATGAGATCGAATGCCTGTTCAATTAGCTCGCGCGTGAGCTCAGTTCTCATGGGATCGGTGCTTCTCCGTGCAGACCAAACTCACCAGCTCGCAAATGCATCGGTCGGATACTAAAGGACGGTTCCGGGATTTTCGAACTTTCGCTCCTATGGGTCGATAGGGGTGATGTCGGCGGAACTGGATTACGCCGGGCTCACCGCCGGCCGGCGCGCGCGCCAGTCGACGCCGATGAACAGCACCATCAGGGCGGCGAGGAAGCACAGCATCCCGGAGATGATGAAGGCCTCGAGATAGCTGCCAAGGTCGGCGCGCAGGAGGCCGGCGAAGTACGCCGCGGACGCGCTGCCGATCTGGTGCGAGGCGAACACCCAGCCGTAGACGAGGCCGGATTTCTCCTTGCCGAAGCAGTTGCCGATCAGCCGTACGGTGGGGGGCACGGTCGCGATCCAGTCGAGCCCGTAGAACACGGCGAACAACGTGAGGCCGTAGAACGAGACGAACGAGAACGGCAGGAACATGAGCGAGAGGCCGCGCAGGCCGTAATAGATCGCGAGCAGGACCCGGTTGTCGACGCGGTCGCTCAGCCATCCGGACGCCGTGGTGCCGACCATGTTGAGCGCACCCATAGCGGCGAGAAGGCCGGCGCTCGTCACCTCGGCGATGCCGTTGTCGAGACAGGCCGGGATGAGATGCGTGCCGATGAGCCCGTTGGTCGAGGCGCCGCACATGAAGAAGCTGCCGGCGAGCAGCCAGAAGTCGCGCCGGCGCGCGGCGTCGGCGAGCGTGCGCAGCGCGAGCGCGACCGGATTGCCGCGCACCGGCGCGACCGGTTTCGACGGCCCGGTCTCGCCGTAGGGTGCAAGGCCGACGTCCTCCGGCCGCTCGCGCATCAGGAGCGCGACCAGCGGGATAATCATGAGCGCGATCACGGCCACCGTGAGCACGGTCGCGCGCCAGCCGAAGTGCTTGGTGATGGCCGCGAAGGTCGGAAGGAAGATGAGCTGGCCGGCCGCCGCGCTGCCGGTGAGGATGCCGACCACCAGGCCGCGCCGCGCCGTGAACCAGCGCGCCGCGACGATCGCGCCCAGCACGTTGGCGATGAAGCCGGTGCCGGCGCCGACGGTGACGCCCCACAGCAGGATGAGCTGCCACGACTCGCGCATCAGCGTGGTGAGCGCGACGCCCGTGCACAGCATGGAGAGCGCCGCGATCATGGTGCGCCGCAGCCCGAAGCGCTCCATCACGGCGGCCGCGAACGGGCCGATGAAGCCGTAGAGCAGCAGGCCGACCGCCACCGCGAACGAGATGGTGGCGCGCGACCAATGGAATTCCTCCTCCAGCGGCACCAGCAGGATGCCCGGCGCCGAGCGCACCCCCGCGCCGATCAGCAGCGTCATGAAGGTGACGCCGACGACGATCCAGCCGTAGTGGAGTTTTGATTGTGGCACGGAGGGTTCTACGGCCATTCAGTCGTAGTCTTATGCCACCGCGCGGATGACGCGGCCGAGCTTGTCGAAGATCTCGTCGATCTGCGCCTCGCTCACGATCAGCGGCGGCGTCACCGCGAGGGTGTCGCCGACGTTGCGGACCATGATGCCGATCTGATGGAACGCGGTCTCCATGGCGGCGTAGCCGCGTTTTCCCACGCCGTCGGGCTTGGAAGCCAGATCGATCCCGGCAGTGAGCCCGACGGTGCGGATGTCGAGCACGTTGGGCAGGCCTTTCAGGCTCATCGCCGCGTCGGCGAACCTCTGCTCGATCTGGAACGCGCGCTCGAACAGCTTCTCCTGGCGGTAGAGCTCGAGCGCCGCGAGCCCGGCCGCGCAGGCGAGCGGATGGGCCGAATAGGTGTAGCCATGGCAGAGCTCCACCACGTGCTCGGGCCCGCGCATGAAGGCTTCGTAGATCGGCTTGCGCACGACCGCGCCGCCCATCGGCACGGTGCC
>WNFA01002445.1_pt1 | contig 15298 bp, 8 predicted proteins | sample 5400481 | NCBI WGS metagenome assembly WNFA01 (sample SAMN13153340, study PRJNA577476) | soil metagenome | isolation source: 120 cm saprolite under Douglas fir tree site 2 hole 1 replicate 2 | place: USA:California | collected 2015-04-18
CGGATCGAGCAAGGTGATCATCGATGGCGGTCCCGATACTGCTGCGTTCGGGCGATATCTCGATTCCCTGAAACTCAATAACTCGACGATCGACGTAGTGATCCTCTCGCACCAGCATCTCGATCACTACAGCGGTCTCCGCGAGCTGTTCAAAACCTCGAGGCATATCCGCGTTCTGTATTTCTTTGAGAACAAGGATCCCGCTCCAGCGGTGACACTCGCCGAACTGCGTGATTCGATTCTGTCGCGCATGGATCGCGACAGCCTGATCTATCGCGACACCGACGATCCTTGCTCCAATGGACGCCCGATTTGCACCATCACCATGAACGGTGGAGCAAAGCTGCACATCATGGCGCCGCTGCCCAAAGGCGATGGCCCGAACAACCGCTCGACAGCGGTGAAGTTGATCGGACCTGATTCCGGATCATTTACGATGTGGCTGGCCGGAGATGCGGAGCGCGAGGAGATCAGCTGGTTCGAGACGACGGGCTACAACCAGAATCCAGGAATGCGGGTGAACGTCCTCAAGGCCAATCATCATGGCAGCTGTAACGGAGTAACACCGCACTACCTTGCGCTGACGGATCCGCAGTGGGCCGTCGCATCACTCGGAGCGCGCAACGACTACGGTCACATGCACACCCAAGCGAAGAAGATCTACCGCGCCGCGGGCGTGCCCTGGTATCGAACCGATCAGAATGGCACAATCACCATCCGCTCACCTGGCACGATCGGCGGCGGATTCACGATCACTTCGCAACGTGACGGCACTGATCTCGATGGACCGAGTGATCGCGTATCGCGACAGGATGGATGTGCGACGGGAATGAGATAGGCGGCCAGTCGTTAGAGCTGGATATCTCCACCACGATCATTCTTCGACTTCTTCGATACCTGCTTCGCTGATTTGTCGAGCGCTTTTTTCTTCGCTTCCGGATCTGTCTCGATCAGAAGCGCGGATTTGCCTTCCCCTCTGTCGTGAGTCACCGACAACACGTCTCCTTCCTTCACACCTTCCGGCAACAGCCATGCGGGAATCGGCGTAACGGAGCGGCCATCTACTTCGATCGAAGCGGAGCCCTCTTCGATCACATCGACGACCCAGGTGTGCTTGGAATGTTTACTCATGCCTGATTCTCCCAACGCGGTTTGCAGCGCAAATGATCGCGGTTTGCAGAGCAGCACATGGCATGTCCTATGCGCCATTGCGCGTCTCCAAGCAGCACGACTCGCACCAATCAATGTACGAGATCATCTATGCACAGCGACTCAGGTCACACGACCTCCGTCTGGATGGACACCACCGAAGTGCCGCAATTCCAGCCGCTTACGCAGGATCTGCGCACCAACGTCTGCGTGATCGGAGCCGGGATCGCCGGTATGACCACGGCCTATCTGCTCGCGCGCGCTGGCCGCGCCATTGTCCTGATTGATGACGGGCCAATCGGCGGTGGTGAAACGAGCCGCACCACCGCTCACCTCACCGCCGCGCTCGACGATCGCTACTACAACATCGAGATCATGCACGGCGAGGAAGGTGCCAGGTTGGCAGCCGAGAGTCATATGTCGGCGATACATCGAATCGAAAACATTGCCTCGATGGAAGACATCGATTGCGATTTCCAGCGTGTCGAGGGGTTCCTCTTTCTTGGCGGCGAGAACACACACAAGGATCTGGAACGGGAGCTCGAAGCAACGCACCGCGCCGGAATAACGGATACACAGCTGGTCGAGCGCATTCCGTTCGGATTCTGGGACAGCGGACCCGCGCTTCGCTTTCCTCGACAGGCCACCTTTCACCCGCTCAAATATCTGAAGGGGCTTGCTCGCGCGATTCTTCGTGATGGAGGAAAGATCTACACCGGCGTGCACGCGGAGAAAATCGAGGATGGTGAGCCGGCGAAGGTGACGACGAGCGATGGCCACGTCATCCACGCTGACAACGTCGTCGTTTGCACCAATACGCCGGTCAACGACTGGCTCATCATCCACAGCAAGCAGGCCGCGTATCGCACCTATGTCATCGGCGCGCGCGTTCCGAAGGGATCAGTTCCGCATGGACTTTACTGGGATACGCCCGATCCCTATCACTACATTCGCCTCCAGACCGCTGAGGATAAATCCGGGCACGAGCTGGATTACGACATTCTGATCGTCGGCGGTGAAGATCATAAGACCGGGCAAGCTCAGGACACTGAAGAAAGATTCGTGCGACTCGAGCAATGGACACGCGAGCGTTTCCCGATGGTCGGGCGCGTCGACTATCGTTGGTCCGGCCAGGTGATCGAGCCGTTCGATTACATGGCGTACATCGGCAAGAATCCGGGTGGCGACGAGCACATCTGGATCGCCACCGGCGATTCAGGGAATGGAATGACGCACGGTACGATCGCCGGAATCGTCCTCAACGAGTTGGTGCAGGGACGCAAGCACCAGTGGGCTAGACTCTACGACCCTTCCCGCATCAAGCTTCGCGCGACGCAGGAGTTCCTGAAGGAAAACGTTAATGTCGCCGAGCAGTACAAGGATTGGTTTTCAGGCGGTGCCGCTGGCGACATCGCGGCAATCAAACCCGGCGAGGGAGCGGTTCTCGGTTTTGGCAGAGGCAAGATCGCCGTCTACCGCGATGAAAGGGGCAAAGTTCACCAGTTATCAGCGGTCTGCACTCATCTCTATTGCATCGTTCATTGGAACGACACCGAGAAAACGTGGGATTGTCCGTGTCACGGATCACGCTTTGATCCATACGGCAAAGTCGTCAATGGCCCGGCTATAGTCGGGCTTTCTCCTGCTTCTCCGGTACCGAAGAAGGAGAAGAGCGAAGCGAAACAGTAACCCGGTGATGCTTGCCGTCATTGATCAGGTTGATCGCTTTTTCGACCGATCTTCCGTCGACAGTCAATTCAGCGGCGCCACTTTGTAACCCGTCCGGATTATCGACGGTGATTTCGTAAGTCGTTGACCTGAATCGGTATTCGATCGTGAACTGCTTCCAGCGTGCGGGGATGCATGGCTCGATGAACAATTCTTCGCCAAGCTGCCGAAAGCCGAGTATCCCTTCGAGTGCCGTCCGGTACATCCAGCTCGCCGAGCCGGTGTACCACGTCCACCCGCCGCGACCGAGATGTCCTTTCGCCGTATACACGTCGGCTGCGACGACATACGGCTCGACCTTGTAGATATCGACCGACTTCGCGCTGTCGGCGTGCGTGATCGGATTCAACATCTGGAACAGCTCGAACGCCCGATCGCCGTCTCCCTGCAAAGCAGTCGCGAGTACGGCCCAGAGCGCCGCGTGGGTATATTGAGCCCCGTTCTCGCGGACTCCCGGCAGATAACCCTGAATGTAACCGGGATCGTGCGTCGTCTTGTCGAACGGCGGCGTGAGCAGCAGAATGAGCCGCGCATCCTCGCGCACGAGATACTTGTTCAGCGACTGCATCGCGATCCTGGCGCGATCCGGTCTGCCCGCCCCGGAAATGACGCTCCAGCTCTGTGCGATCGAGTCGATCTTGCATTCGTCACTCGTGCGCGACCCGAGCGGAGAGCCGTCGTCGAAGTACGCCCGACGATACCATTCCCCATCCCAGGCTGAGCGCTCGACCGCCTCGGCATAACTATCCGCTTTCGCCAGCAGTTCGTCGCGGAACTGAGTGTCACCCCGTTTCTCCGCATGAACGGAGAACTTGTGCAGCGTCGAGATCAGGAACCACGCGAGCCATACACTTTCTCCCTTTCCGTCGATACCTACTCTGTTCATGCCGTCGTTCCAGTCGCCGCTGCCGATGAGCGGAAGACCGTGCACACCGGCGGTGCAAGCCCTCCTCAGCGCCCGAACACAATGGTCGTAGATGCTGCCGATCTCGGAAGATACCTTTGGAAGCTCATATAGCTCGTGCTCGTCCGGATTAAGCTCCCGCATCGTCAGGTAGGGAATCTCGATGTCGAATATCCCGCGATCGCACGAAACGTTGACGTAGTGGTCGATGACGTACGGGAGCCACACCAGGTCATCCGAGAAGCGCGTCCGTACTCCCCGGCCGGTCTGAGGATGCCACCAGTGCTGAACATCGCCTTCCACGAATTGGCGTGATGCCGCTCGAACGATGTGTTCTCTCGCAACCTCGGCATCTGCATACACGAACGCCATTACGTCCTGCAGCTGGTCGCGGAACCCGAACGCGCCGCTCGACTGGTACAGCGCGGTGCGCGCCCACATGCGACACGAGAGCGCCTGGTACAGAGACCACCGGTTCACCATGAGGTCGAAGGTCGGCTCAGGCGTTTTGATTTTGATGGCACTGAGTCTCTTGTCCCAACTCTGGATGTTCGCATCGACCGCCCGCTTTGCCTGGCTGGCTGTGCGGTTCCGCGCGATGATCTCCCGGACTGTGTTCTCGCCCTCGGCTGCTCCAAGCAGCATGACGATGTCGCGGGTCTCGCCTGGCTCGATCGTGACGCTCACCTGGAGCGCGCAGCATGGATCGATCGTCGCACCGATTGCACCGGACAAACCCGCGCGCTCGAGCGCGGCGGGACTCGAGATCGTCCCGTTTCTGCCAAGGAACTCGCGGCGGTCGGCCGTATAATAGGCGACACGCTCGCTGATCGATGCGAATGCGACGGTCTCGGCGTACTGGGCATCAAAGTAGTTGCGCGCGAACATCGACTGGGTTGCTTCGTCGAAGCTCGTACGAATCTGATACTGCGTCAGCTCGCGATTCACGCCCAGCACCCACTCCAGATACCAGGTCAGCGTAAGCTTCTTCCGCGCAGCTCCGTCGTTGCGCAGAGTCAGGACGCTGATCTTCACTGGATCGTTCTGGTCGACGCCGAGCCGGAAGGAGCTCGCCAGTCCCTTGTGGGTGTGATCGAAGATGGAGTAGCCCGCGGCGTGCCGCACCTTGTACGGGGTCGGCTCACGGATCGGACAGGGCGTTGCCGTCCATAGATCGCCGTTCGCATCGTCGCGGAGGAATACGCAGTCGCTCGACGGATCCCGCACTGGATCGTTGTGCCACGGAGTGATGCGATAGAAGAAACTGTTTCCCGCCCAGGTCGTGCCGCTTCCACCTTCGCTCACGATGAAGCCCGCGACCGGATTGCCGACGACGTTGACCCACGGCGCTGGCGGCATGTCACTGCCGGTCAGGTGGATTTCATATTCACCGCCTTCGTTGAATCCGCCAAGTCCGTTGAAGCACTGAAGTCCGGTGCCTGGATCAGCGCTCTCCGCGTGAATCGCCACGGTGCCAAGAGGCACGATGTCGCGGTTCATGATCTCGAGCTTAGGCGGATATCTGTCCTCGACTCCCGGGAACTCGAGGAAGTTGCCAAGACCCAGGCCGTCGCAATTCACCTGCACTCGCGCCATCGCCTGGAGGAGCGTGATCTCTTCCGGCTTGAGAAGATCACCGCGGCGGATGAAAACGCCACCTGGTCGATCAAGAAGTCCGGCCTCGCTGGACGCCATTGCGGTTGCCAGTAGCTCGTCACTCAGCTCCTGCATGTAGGTCGCGGGATGCACGTTCAGGATCACCAGATCGCAGGTGATTCCCTTGAGCCTCCAGTAGTGGTGCGTCCTGAGCAGCTGCCTCACGCTTGGCATTCCGACCGAGCTTTCTATCGTAGCGAGAAGTATCGGCCAGTCACCCGAGATGCCGAGGGTCCAGAGCGCTTGTTGTCCGAGTCTATTCTCCTCGACGGCACTTTGCGCCGGCCTGAATCCCGGGTGCGGGAACATCAAGTGACCAGCAAGATCCTGATACAGCGCTGCATCGGCAGGTGCGATCCCGAGATCCCGCAGCTCCGCTTGCGCCTGCGCCCACGAGAGGTCGAGGGCTCGCCGCGCGCTATACGGATCATGATACAGATCGGCCAGCTCGATCGCGCGCTCTTTCTGTTCGGTGACAAACGTCGTGAACGCGACGTGGGCCGATCCGCCGGGTGGGATTCGCACCTTCACACGCAGCGAGAAGATCGGATCGAGCACCGCGCCTATCGTTCCCGTCAGTGCCGCACCTTCGTCGAGCGCTTCGGCATTCCTCACCGAACGCCCGCGACCGACGAATTTCGCGCGATCAGTCTCGCACGTGACCTTTCCAACGAGTTCCGATCCGGTTGCTACCACGTGCGCACACCAGATCGCCGCCTCAGTCGCCGAACGAGCGCGTCGCGTGGCCAGCAGCGCCGCTTTCGCTTCCAGGAATTCCGTTTGCACGAAAAGATTCGAAAACGCTGGATGAGAACGATCGGTATCGGGCGGCGCCAGCACCACCTCGGAGTAACTCGTCAGCTCGATCTCTCGCGTCTGGAGCGACCTGTTCGTCAGTATCACGCGCCGGACTTCGGCCGCGTCGTCGGAGGCAACGGCAATTTCCGTCACGGTATCGATGTCACCATCGCGACGAATGAACGTGATACGATCGCTGGCGAATAAAACACGGTACCACTGGGGCTCGGTCCCGGATGGTTGATGCGCCGTTGACCAGACATGACCGGTGCTGAGATCCTTTACGTAGCACCATTGCCCGTAGTTGTCGCGCGTGCTGTCATGACGCCACCGCGTGACGGCGAGATTGCCGTAGCGGCTGAACCCGCCGCCGGCGTTCGTGATGAGAGTCGTGTATGGCACATTTCCGAGAATGCCGACAACCGGCTGCGGCGTGTGCGGTGTCTCGATTTCACGCACCGCGGGCTTCTCCATCTCGCTCGGCACTCGCGCCACATCATCGCCTTGAACATCCTGCATCGTGAGCCGGCGCGGGATCCGCTCCTGCAGGACGAGCTCCGCCGAGCGGACGAGTGGATCCATGTGGAAGCGGCGCGGCCATATCTGCCGGTTGAGCGCGTTGGTGAGCGCGACGATGCTCATGCCGATGTGATGCGCCATGAACGTGGCCACGATCGTCTTCCGAGAGCCCGGTGAAGGCCGCGTGTAGTCCAGCGCGTCGCGGAATCCGTACGGACCGAGCGCACCCTCCGCTTCGAGGGTCGTTAGGTTCTTGAGCGACTGCCGTGGCTCCACCAACATCGCCAGCACCGTCGCGTACGGTGCTACAACCAGCTCCTTGCTCAACCCGCGCTTGAGCGCGAGATCGGGGACGCCAAAACCGCGATACTGGTACGTGTGGAGCCTGTCGCGCACTGCGTACGCGGATTCCGACACACCCCACGGTACGCCCCGCTCCGTGCCATAAGCGATCTGGCGCCGGACGCTGCCCTTGTGCGTCTGGTCGAGCAGTGTGAAGGGGAAGGTTTGCATCACGAGAGCCGGCATCAGGTATTCGAACATGCTGCCGCTCCACGAAAGCAACGTTCTCGTTCCTGCTGCTGCCGTGAGCGAGCGGCCCAGCCTAAACCAGTGATCGACCGAGACATCATCCTTCGCGATCGCCATGAACGAGGCGAGCCGCGATTCGGAAGCGAGCAGATCGTAGTACGAATTGTCTACGGTATTGCTGCCAATGTGGTAACCGATCGTGAACAGTTTTCGCTTGGTGTCGTACAGGAAACGGAAATCCATTTCCACCGCGTATGCGTGCGCCCGCTCCGCGATTGCCTTCAGTCGCTTGGCGTCCTGATCCGAGCACGCCGGATCCTTCAGCATCTCGTAGCACGCCTGCTTGAGAGCGATGAGGTGTCCGGCGAAGTTGCCGCTGTCAACCGTCGAGACGTACCCCGGCTCGAGCACGCGCAGCTCGTTGAGGTCGTACCAGTTGAAGAAGTGGCCGTGGAAACGCCGCATTCGCTCGAGAGACCGGAAGACTTTCTCGACGCGGTCGATCATGTCCGAGCGCGTAATGAAGCCGAGATCCACCGCGCTCACCATCGAGAGAAGCTGCAGCCCGATGTTGGTCGGCGATGTGCGGAGCGCGAGAGTTGGCTCCGGATCCTCCTGGAAGTTGTCGGGCGCTAGCCAGTGTGTCTCTTCTGTAACGAACTTCTCGAAGTACGTCCAATGAAGCTTCGCATATCGCAGTGCGGCCGCTCGCTCCACATCGGTCAGATGTATCTCCCCAAGGATTGCCGGCCGGCTGAGTGCGAAAGCGATGCTCGGGCTCGCGAGCCACACGAGCACCAGCGGCAGCGTGCTCATGATGAACAGAAAGCGCTCGTTCGAGCTCGAGGCACTGCCGACCGTCACGTGAAAGCTGATTAGCGCACCGAGAACGAGGCACAGCGCTGTAACGGGCCACATCTTGCGCCATGTTTCGAGCTGGGAGCCGATGCCAAGCGCCCGTTCGACCTGTGATGCTGTCTGCCACTCGAGAAGATTCCGGTGGCTGATGAACAGCCTGTACAGCGTGCGGACGATCGCGTCGGCGGACACGACTGCCTGATGCGGAAGGAAAGCGACCGCCAGAGTGAACTGCTGCCCGTTCGTGACTGCGTCGCGCCCGACGGCCAGATAGTACGCGAGCCACGACTGATCACGCGGCGGTCGCGCCAGGGAGATCATCAGCGAGAAGAGCCAGGGAAACGCGATCGTTACCAGCACGATTCCCGTCCACAGTGCGACCTCGCCCGGAAGCAAGAACCAGCCGACGATCAGCATCGTCAGCTGAAAGATCTCGACCAGACTTCGGCGCAGGTTGTCGAGAATCTTCCACCGGGAGATCGCGGACAGGCGGTTCTGCATTCGTCCGTCCGGACCTGGGACCGTTCCCTTTAGCCACCCGAGCAGCTGCCAGTCACCACGGATCCATCGATGCTTCCGGCGCGTAAAGGTCAGATAGCGCGCGGGATAGTCATCATAGACTTCGATGTCGGTCGCGAGGCCCGCGCGCACCCAATTCCCCTCAATCAGGTCATGACTGAGCAGGGTGTTCTCGGGGAATCGCCCGTGCGTGGCTTCCTCGAACGCGTCGACATCGTAGATCCCTTTCCCAGTGAAGCTCCCCTCGCCGTAGAGATCCTGGTACACGTCGGATACCGCTGTCGTGTACGGGTCGACTCCTGGGTGTCCCGAGTGAATCGCGGCGAAATAGGATTTGTGCGCACTAGTGAGCGACACACCAACCCGTGGCTGGACGATTCCGTATCCTTCGGTGACGCGTCCGATTTTCGGATTGTAGTGCGCGCGGTTGAGCGGGTGTGCAATCGTTCCGACGAGAAGCTGCGCTGCATCCCGCGGTAATACGGTATCCGAATCGAGCGTTATGACGTAGCGTACGAATCCGAGCCTGCTGGTCTCGCCGATGATCGTGGTAAACGCATCACTCGCTCCCCCACGCAGGAATTTGTTGAACTGCGCGAGCTTGCCACGTTTCCTCTCCCAGCCCATCCACACGTTCTGTTTTGGATTCCAGAGCCGCGGGCGGTGAAAGAGAAAGAACACATCTTCGCCCGCGTTTCCGTACCTAGCGTTGAGATTCTTGATTCCCGCCGCGGCGGCGGCGAGGATCCCCTCGTCGTCCGGCCTGTGCTCGGTCGGCGAGTCCGTGAAATCGCTCAGTATCGCGAACTGCAGATTCGGATCGCGATTGGCGAGGTACTGCACCTCGAGGTGTTCGAGCGCTTCCTCCACCGCGTGCACGCTTCCGAGGAGTGTCGGGACGACCACTGCCGTCATGTACTCTTCCGGAATTCCGTCATCACGCAGCTCGAGCTTGGACAAGAGGCGCGGCGGCAACAGCAGCGTTATGAGCTGGTTGATTACACTGGTCCCTATCTCGCTCGCCGGAATAAGCGCTGCGAGCGCGATGACCAGTTGAATCATCGCCGACGCGCCCTCGATGACTTCGAGAATCACGCCAATAGCAAGAACCGTGAAGACCGAGATTCCACCGAAGTACAGCGTGTTGGGATGCCGCTGTGTCCAGCGATACAGCCATTCTCCCGGTGGCGGAGTGTACGCGACTTTCTCCTCAAGAACCTGGCGCCCTTTGTCGACAAGGAAGTAGCCAACATGTGCGTGTCTCGTGTCGCTGGGATCTGCGAGCTTCGCGAGTGCCAACACTTCGCTCGCAATTTCTTCTTCCGGCTGCTTCACTCGCTTGGCGATGTGCTCGACGATGTGACGGTAGTGATCGCGGGTTCCAAACGTCATCGATGGGTAGTGGCCGCTCGGATCCTGACGCAGGAGTTTTTCCGTCGCGCTCTGCGATTCAACGAAGTCTTTCCAGTCGAGTCTCGAGATGGTGCGAAGGCTCGTGATGCTGTTCGCGACCGTCACCTGCGTCAGCGCCACTCTGCGATTCGATCGGGTTGCCGCTTCTTCCGCGCTCGGCCCGTCTTCCGCGATCCACTGCTCGAGCCAGATCAGCGGCGTGAAGTTTGTCTGATACGACCGAACCTGCTGGAGGAATCGCGCTACCCAGGTCGGCGTGAATGGCGGGTGATCGTCGACGAACGCGGCAAGCGCTTTCGCGAGTGCCTGCGGTGACTCCTCGCTTGCCTCGCGCAGCGCTGCAGCGGCCCGATCGGCCGATTCGACCTCCTGCAGGCGGGCTGCTACTCGCAGCGCCATTCGGCGGATGTTCTCGACGAGACCCAGTCGGAGCATCGTCGGTATCGCCCACAGTTCACCGATGCGAAGCGGAGTGACTGTCTGATACTCGCGCACGAAGAGCGTGATATTGTCGAGATCGAGGTGACCTTCCGTGTGCGCGATCAGCTCGATTGCTACTTCATATGCTCGCGGATAACCGGCCAGTGATCCCGTGGCCAGCTTGGGCAGTTCCTCGTAGTAACCCTTGGGAAGACTGGTCCGGATCTCCCTGATGTGCTCCTGGACGATATAGAAGTTGTCCAGCAGCCAATCTCCGGCCGGACTGATGTCCAGGCCACGCTCGGCGCCATTGTTCAGCTCGTGATAGACGCGATCGAGAACTTCTCTCGTGTCCTCGAGACGAAGTAGAAGAGGGCCGGCGCCACGTTGTTTTTGCGCGGGGAGCAGGTGATGTCCGCGCGCTACGGCACGCGCGCGCTCACCAAGTCGCTCGAGACCTAATACTTCACCCCGAATCGGACCGACGAGTTCTTCGCCAGCTCCATTTCGTGAGCGGCCGAACAAACGACTCAGAATTGTTGTTGGAGCCTTGGGCGGGATTGCTGTTGCCACGTCACTTACTCAACGCCAGAGATGTGCCGCTCTCGGATAGAGCACACCCGCAAAATATCCCGTTTTCTCTAATCGGCGTAATAAGCTTGGATGCAGAGCGTCACCAGGCGCTGCCGGACGCGTTCATATTGATCCGCATTCTGTGGGCGCAGGGACTCGGCGAGAGAGTTCCACAGCTGCTTGAAAATGACGATGAGCTCCTCGGGTTGAACATTCTTCTCATGTGCTTCCCGGCCGACTCTCTTCAGAAGATCAGCAAGCTCCGGTGTCGGGCCGTCCGGCCGCTTGAGCTGATCCGTGAGCGCTGTCCGCAACTCGTTCATCGTGCTTTCTGAGAGAGGGCTCACGGATTATTAGGAAATAGTTTCCCCCACTCTCTCACCTGATTGCAGAGGTGGACATTTGTTCCCAAGAATATCTAAGAGGTACGGTCGTCGCGCTAGAGAATCGTTAAGGTCCGTAAGTTGCCGGTCAGGTTGCGTCCTCTTTTGGTTGGCGGTATTGGATAACGTGCTGATCGTCGCGCGCGAAGAGATCGTCGCAGCGCTGTTGGGTCTAATGGTAGAGCTTCGTGGTTTGCAGCCGAGGTTCTTGGGAAGGGAGGAGTCGGTCGAGGACGCTATCGGGCGCGAGCCGTTCGAGGCAGTCATAATCGACTGTGATTACCCCGACTGTGAACGCCTGATGGACGCCATCCGCAATATTGGCGCGCTGCCCATTCTCTTCAGCCCCTTTAGAATGCAGTCAGAAGTAAAGGAAGTCGCTGCACGACACGGCATTAGGTCGTTCACCCTTCCTACTGATCCAGATACTTTCGGGAGAATGCTCGAGGCTTGATTCTCAGGCTCATCGTCAGAGCTAAAGGGCTGGAAAATGGAACGCCCCTCGATGAGGGGCGTTTTGCCACCCGGGGTTGCGCCCTAACGAATTCGAATTCCACCCATCAGCCGGAACAGGGTGACATCTGCCGGTACCGAGTATACCTGGGCTCCGAGATCGAGAGATTGGCGAAAAATAGCAGTCAATCCACCAAAGATCGCCCCGCGCGTGACTGGCTTCTCGAGCTCGACCTGCGTCCTGTCGACGTTGCCATTTAAATCGGTGAACCCTACCTGGAAATGAGGATCGATCCTGTTCGCGCCGGCGCCACCGTAGAACGAGATCCCACGGCTTCCCGGAGCAAACCCCGCGGCGATGTCAGCCCCGAACATGTCGGGATGGAAGGTGTCCTTCGATGGACTGGTCCCATAACACGGGCTTGTGGGTGACGTCTGCTGCAACTGAGATCGAGGGCAGGTGATTGCTCCTTTGACGTTTCCAAACGTGCCATGCACGCGAAGCATGAGGGTCGTTCCATTCGTGACAGGACCGATCGCGAAATGGTGAGCCTGTGATACTGCGAGGCTAAAAAGGTTAGGCGTTGCCCTCGCAATCGTAACCGGAGGAAGGTATGCAACCTCTAACGCAAAACCGGATGGGCCGCCGATCGTGATCCTGGGCCGTCCGAATACCGGAGAGAGCGAAGTGTGTTCACTCTTCTGGGTGAAACACCTGCCGGTTTGCTCAATCGCGGGATTTGGTTTGGGGATGTATTCACCCTCTGCGCCGATTCTGATACTGGCGGGTGGGAGCTCCTCTGGAGCTATCGCCATAGTGAACACGATCGGCGCCGTATAGAAAGCGAGAAGTTTTCCTTCGTTGCTGCCGGCTGGAACTTTGCACTGCGCGTTTGCTTCTCGCTGCGCGGCAAAGAGAATCACTCCGATGAACAACCCTCGGCGCATCATTGCTCCTGTTTCAGAAAATCCTTGGTGAGACACTAACGTAGGGCCCGAGCCCTCGTGAGGCGACGATCAGTCGGCAAGCACACGGGCCCGAAGCGTCAACGTATGCCTGGAACTGGCGAACGCCAGCCGGTACACCGCGACGACCGGAAAGGTTAGCGACTTCGGGACGCTCGCGCCTTCCGCGTGTACGTGCGAAGCATGCATTCGGAGTAGAACGCGGGATGCTCCGCGTATGCGCTCCACGCTTTGTTGACCCGCATCATTTCCTTGTCGTAAGCCAGGAAAATCGCCGTCTTCTCGCGTGCTTCATCGGAAGAGCGATTCGCGGCCCGCGTTGCAAGTGCGTAGCCGACATAGTACCGCGTACTCCACGTCTGTCCCTTGCGCAGATCATTCACGAGCAAGCCTGCCATGCGATGATCGAAGTGGTCGTGCGGGTTCGCGGCAACGCTTGGATCATTCGCATGGACAACGATCTCAGCGGAGGCGGGGCCCGAGCCGATCAGGTGGCTAACTGTGGCCATCAGATCTTGCCATCCGTGATAGGTCGCGCTCCCATCGACCGCGATTATTGTCCCGATTTTCTTTCCGCGTAACCTTCTCAGGCTTTGGTAATCATGGCGACCAAAGCCCAGGCCATTTCTTTTCCCATCCGGCAGCCTCATGAAGTAGGACTCGGTATTGGCGACCACACATTTCCGGATGGTGTGTTCCGACATTTCCGTCGTCGAGCATCTGATTGTGCCAGAGTCAGCCGCGTCAGGCCCTATAGCGACTCGTGTCGATTGCAGCGCTGCCTGTTCCCGGGTCAGCCAATAAAGAGAGTCGCGCCCATCGTCACCGGCGGTCAGGTAGACAAAGATTGCCGTATGACCAGCTCTGATCCTTTTTGCGACTGCATCTCCCATGAAGAGTTGCCAGTCGTCCTCATGAGCAACGACGAACACATCGTGCTGGGCCGGTGAGTTAGATGTATATCGAACTGGGAGCCGAGATTCTCCCGAGCTGGCTATCCCCAGCTGAAGCAATCCGGCGCTGATTCCTAAGAATCGGCCAACTGTCACAGGGGTCATTTGAAAAGGATGAGTTCGTTCCTCGATCGGTCCGCGTCTTCGGGTGCGCCCCTACCTCCTGCCTCGTACCTAGTACCACGCACCTCCCACCTCGCTCTTCTCGCAGTAAAAAGTACCACCCCTATAGGCAAAGCGGGTGCACTGAAAGTGCACCCGCCCCTGTTAGATCCTTATTTACCTCAAACTATTCGACTTTGACTGCCTCAACCTCGATACCGATCTTGATCTCGTTCCCAACAACAACTCCACCTGCCTCCAAGGCCTGATTCCAGGTCAGCCCGAAATCCCGGCGATCGATCTTGCCGCTCGCGCTGAACCCGACTCGCTCGCTACCCCATGGATCCTTCGTCTGACCCTCGAACTCGACGTTGAGAGTAACCGGCTTGGTCACATCGCGAATCGTCAGATCGCCCGTGAGCTTGAACTCCTTCCGGTCTCCTTCGATGCCGGTGCTACGGAATTTGATCTCGGGATATTGCTCGGCGTGCAGAAAATCGCCCGAGCGAAGATGCTGGTCCCGTTGATCGGTGCGGGTATCGATGCTCGCAGCCTTGAGAGTCGCCTCGACCGAAGAATTCTTCGGAGTTTTCTCGTCGATATTGATGAAGCCTTCAACGTCTGTGAACCGTCCCTTGACGGTCGTGATCATCAGGTGCTTCGCCGAGAACTCGACAACGGTGTGCGTTGGGTCGAGCTTCCACGTGGTCTTTGCTCCCGTCGCGGGAGCTGTCTGAACTGGTGCGGTCATCGTTTCCTCTCGAATCGTACGGTTTGAGGCAGCTTCGCCTTTTGGGGGGTCTAACAGCTATGGACTTACTGCACGTAAGATAGTATACTTTAGTAAGTAACTTGTGTCAAGCACCCAATTCCGTAAACTTCTATTATGGCCGATTCTTCCCTCCCCGTTTCACAGGTATGCTCCCGCTTTCATCGGGCTATCGAGCTCATCGGTAGCCGCTGGACGGGCGCCATTCTTCAGACCCTCCTTCAGGGAAAAACGCGCTACGCGGCCATCAAGGGTGCAATCCCGGACCTCACCGATCGGATGCTGTCCGAGCGCCTTCGCTCCCTTGAGGTCGAAGGATTGGTCGTCCGCAGTGTGATCCCCGACACCCCAGTGCGCGTCGAATACGAGCTCACCCTGAAAGGCCGCGAGCTTCAGAACGCGCTGAAAGAGATCGCCAGCTGGGCCGAACGCTGGATTCCGCTTGAAAGCGTTGCGCACGATAAGAGCGCTGACAAATCCGACGTTGGTGAGCATCGCCCCGTGCGCCACACACGCAAAGCCAGATCTGCGTGACCTGACTAAACGCGAGATCTACATGACCGGACTGAAAGACGCTGAGTAAGTTTCAGCGTCTTTTTTCTTC
>WNFA01006826.1_pt1 | contig 15298 bp, 12 predicted proteins | sample 5400481 | NCBI WGS metagenome assembly WNFA01 (sample SAMN13153340, study PRJNA577476) | soil metagenome | isolation source: 120 cm saprolite under Douglas fir tree site 2 hole 1 replicate 2 | place: USA:California | collected 2015-04-18
GATCCTGACGACAAATATCGATGTCCGATTCGTTGGAACGGTGGGCGCGGCCAGCTTAGGGGCCGGAACTCGACGGATCTTCCGCGGAGGGCAATTGTATCGGTCCCATCAACGCTTTCTTAATGCTAACGGCCGGTACTAAGTGGTGAAGCGCCGGAACCGGTTTGGGGACGGCTGAGGCCCTATGACGTTCGAAATCCCAGACGTTCTAAATCCCATGGCAGCCCAGCAAATTCCATCGGGAAATCAGGGTTTGCGATCTGGGCAGCGCGGGACCAGTAATCGTGCCTCGCCAAGCTTTTTTTACCGAAAGTCGCCTTTCGGGATGAAAAGCCCGGCGATGCACAGGCATTGGAGGCGCAATGGGCCCGTTCGCGTCCAACTTTCATCTGCTTTGCCGGATCGCGCCCGGAGCCGGCGCATGAGTCCGTCTGCCCCACGTCATATTCCCGTCCTTGGCCGCCAGGCGATCGAAATGCTGAGCCCCCGCGAGGGGGGCATATATCTCGATGCCACCTTTGGGGCCGGCGGTTACAGCCGGGCCATCCTCGAGGTGGCTGGAACCCGCGTCATCGGCGTCGACCGGGACCGGACTGCCATCATGGGCGGCTTCGATCTGGTGGACCGATCGGGCGGCCGCCTCACCTTGGTCGAGGACCGGTTTTCGAATCTCGCCGAGATTTGTGCCGGGCAGGGCATCTCTTCGGTCGATGGCGTCGTGATGGATGTCGGGGTGTCCTCGATGCAGCTCGACGAGGCCGATCGCGGCTTCTCGTTTCGCCTCGGCGGGCCGCTCGACATGCGGATGGGCCACGATGGTCCGACCGCGGCGGATGTGGTCGCCAAGGCGTCCGAGGCCGACCTTGCCAACATCATCTACATTTTCGGCGAAGAGCGTCATTCCCGCGGGGTCGCGCGGGCCATCGTCGCCGCGCGCAAGGAAGCGCCGATCACCACCACGCGGGCGCTTGCCGATATCGTCTCGAGGGTGGTGCGGTCCAAGCCAGGTGAAATTCACCCGGCAACGCGGACGTTTCAGGCTTTGCGGATTTTCGTCAACGAGGAACTCGACGAGCTGCATCTGGCGCTGTCGGCGGCGGAGCATGTGCTGAAGCCGGGCGGCCGGCTTGCGGTGGTGTCGTTTCATTCGCTGGAAGACCGCATCGTCAAGAATTTTCTGGTCGAACGCTCGAGGGCCGGCGGCGGATCGCGGCATCTGCCGGAGATCGTCCAGGCCGCGCCGAGCTTTGTCAGTTTGACCAAGCGTCCGGTCACGCCGGATGACGCCGAGATTTCAGCCAATCCGCGCGCGCGCTCGGCAAAACTGCGCGCGGCCGAGCGCACCGCCGCGCCGGCCCATGCTGCTGCCGCAGTGCCGGCATGGCCAGCGCTTGACGACGTGATGAGGGGAGGCTGACCATGCGGATCATCCATCTCCTCGTGATCGGCGTTTTGGTGTTTGCCGCGGCCTATGTCTACCGGATCAAGATGGAATCCACGGCGCGTACCGAGCGCGTGCTGCGGTTGCATGCGGAAATCCGCGAGCAGCGCGACGCTATCGCGACGTTACGCGCGGAATGGGCCAGGCTTGACGCGCCGCTGCGGCTGCAAGGGCTCGCCGACCGCCATCTGCAGCTGAAGCCCCTCGTCGCCACGCAGTACGATTCACTGAAAAACCTGCCCGAGCGGCCGCCGAGTTTTGTCAAGCGCGACAATCCCGATCCGATCGGCGCGATGATCCAGACCATCGATGCCGCGACGGTCACGGGTTCGGTGCCGGCGCCGGAGGATCGGCAATGAATGATCGGGCACGGGCCAGCGTCAGGCCCCTGGAACCATGGCGGCAGCGGCTGATCCGCAGCCTGCTGTACGGGCGCAACGTCGACCGATCAGCAAAAGCACGCGCCCGCGTTGGATTGGCGATGGTGGCCTTCGCGGTGATCTATGCGGTGATCGGCGGACGGCTGGTCATGTTTGCCCTGGTCGGCGACAGCCACGGCGGGCGTCGGACCGCGGCGCTGGACGCCATCGCAACCGCGCGGCCGGATATCGTCGACCGCAACGGCGAGGTGCTCGCCACCGACGTCAAGGCGCCCAGTCTGTTCGCCGAACCACGCCGGATCATCGACAAGGACGAGGCGATCGAGCTTCTGACCGCGACGCTGCCCGATCTCGACACCGCTGAAGTGCGCGACCGGGTGTCGGGCAAAAAGGGTTTCGTCTGGCTGAAGCGCGAAATCACGCCGCTGCAGCAGCAGGAAATTCACCGCCTCGGCGTTCCCGGCATCGGCTTCCTGCGCGAGAACAAGCGGGTTTACCCCACCGGCGCCGAAGTCGCGCATCTGATTGGCCTGGTCAACATCGACAACCAGGGCATCGCCGGGATGGAGAAGTGGCTCGACACCAATGGCCTGGCCGATCTGCACCGCGCCGGCTTTGCAACCGACCGTCTGCAGCGGCCGGTGGAATTGTCGGTCGACCTGCGCGTCGAGCACGCGCTGCGCGATGAACTGCTGATGGCCAAGGAAAAGTACAAGGCCAAGGCAGCCTCCGGCCTCGTCTCCAACGTCAAGACCGGCGAGATCGTGGCGATGGTGTCGCTGCCGGACTTCGATCCGAATAACCCGCGCGAGGCCCACGATCCCGAGCGCATCAACCGGCTGACCACCGGGGTTTACGAGATGGGCTCGACCTTCAAGGCGCTGACGCTGGCGATGGCGCTGGATTCCGGCAAGGCCACGCTCAACACGATGTACGATGCCCGCGGTGCGCTGCATTATGGCAAATTCGCGATTCACGACACCCATCCCGAGGGTCGCGCCATCTCGTTGTCGGAAGTGTTCACATTCTCCTCGAACGTCGGCGCGGCGCGGATCGCACTGGCGCAGGGTGTCGAGACGCACAAGGCGTTTCTGCGCAAGATGGGCCAGCTCGATCGGCTGCGTACCGAGTTGCCCGAGAGCGCGTCTCCGATCGTGCCGAAGCGCTGGAGCGAACTCAACACCATCACCATTGCTTTCGGTCACGGCATTGCCGTGGCGCCGCTGCAGGCGGTGATGGGTATCAACGCCGTCATGAACGGCGGCTATCTGATCCCGCCGACCTTCATGAAGCGATCGGAGGAGGAAGCCCGGGCGCTGGCGAAGAAAGTGTTGAAATCCGAGACCTCCGAGAAGATGCGCTATCTGATGCGGCTCAATGCGGAGATCGGAACCGCCAAGCAGGCCGACGTGAAGGGCTATTACATCGGTGGCAAAACCGGCACCGCCGAAAAGGTCGTCAACGGGCATTATTCCAAGAAGCAGGTGTTGAACTCGTTTACCGCGATCATTCCAGCCGATAACCCGCAGTTCCAGCTCTTGGTGATGCTGGACGAACCGAAGGCGCTGCCCGAAACTCACGGCTTTATTACCTCGGGGTGGAATGCGGTTCCGACCGGGGGCAAGGTGATCGCCCGCATCGCACCGCTTCTGGGGATCGAGCCCCGATTCGATCTGCCGCCGTCCGACCGCCTTATTCTTGCGGCATCGAAGGGAACCCAGTAAGGCGTAGCACCAGCGCGCCGGCCGGACTGGAAAATAAAAATAATGAGACTTCGCGACTTGTTCAGCGATGAGGCCACGATCGACCCGCAGGTGGAAGCGGTTGTGGTCACTGGCCTTGCCGTGGACAGCCGCGCGGTAAGGCCGGGCGATTTGTTCTTTGCGCTCGCCGGCAGCAAAACCGATGGTGTGCGGTTTATCGATTCCGCCGTTGCGTCGGGCGCGGTGGCGATCGTGGGCGATCATCCGCCGCAAGGCGCTTCCCGCGTGCCGTTCGTCGCAACGCCCAATCCGCGCCGCGCGCTGGCGCTGGCCGCCGCGAAATTTTATCCACGGCAGCCCGCTACCATCGTGGCCGTGACCGGCACCAGCGGCAAGACCTCCGTCGCCGCCTTCACGCGGCAGATCTGGCAACGGCTCGGGCACGCCGCGGCCAGCATCGGCACCATCGGGCTGGTGTCGGAAAAGCGCACCATCTACGGATCGCTGACGACACCGGATCCGATTGCGCTGCATCGGCAACTCGACGAAATCGCGGCCGAGGGCGTCACCCATCTGGCCTTCGAGGCCTCATCGCACGGGCTCGATCAGTATCGGCTGGATGGCGTGCGCGTCAGTGCCGGCGGCTTTACCAACCTGACCCGCGACCATATGGATTATCATCCTGACGTCGCGCATTATCTTGCCGCCAAGCTGCGGCTGTTCCGCGATCTGGTGGCGGCGGATGGCGCGGCGGTGGTTTCGGCCGATCACGATTGTTCGCAGGCCGTGATCGATGCGGCGCGGGCGAAAGACTTGCGGATCGTCACGGTCGGCAGCAAGGGCGACGGTGCGGGTGAAGGCATTCGCCTGATTGGGGCCGACATCGACGGCTTTGCTCAGAAACTGGACCTCGAACATCGCGGGCGCAGGCATGCGGTCCGGCTGCCGCTGGTCGGCGAATTCCAGATCGAGAACGCGCTGGTCGCGGCGGGTCTTGCGATCGGCACCGGCAGCGAGCCCCGAGCGGTTTTCGCCGAGCTCGAGCTTCTCGAGGGCGCCAAGGGCCGGCTGGAGCGGGTCGCCGAGCGCAACGGCGCGCCGATCTTTGTCGACTATGCTCACAAGCCCGACGCGCTGGCGAAGGCGCTGCAGGCGCTGCGGCCTTACGCCAAACGCAAGCTCATTGTCGTGTTCGGGGCAGGCGGCGACCGCGATGCCGGCAAGCGTCCGTTGATGGGGGCCATTGCAGCCGAGAACGCCGACAGCGTCATCGTCACCGACGACAATCCGCGCAGCGAAGATCCGGAATTGATTCGATCGGCGATCCTGAGCACCGCGAAGGGTGCCAAGGAGATCGGCGACCGTGCCGAGGCGATCCGGACCGCGATTGCCGGTCTTGAGCCAGGCGATGCGCTGCTGATCGCCGGCAAGGGCCATGAGACCGGACAGATCGTCCGCGACCGCACCTTGCCGTTCAGCGATCACGACGCGGTTGCGGCCGCATTTGCACCGAGGGTCGCATGAGCGCGGCGCCGCTGTGGACTTCTGCCGCGATGGCGGAGGCGATGCGCGCCGCCACCAGCGGCGGGTTGCCGGAAGCGGTCACCGGCCTTTCCATCGACAGCCGCACCATCGCGCCGGGTGAAGCCTATTTTGCGATCCTGGGCGACGTCCATGACGGGCATGATTTCGTCGCCGCCGCCTTGAAGGCGGGGGCGGCACTGGCGGTGGTCGAGGCCGCGCAGCGCGACAAGTTCGCGAGCGACGCGCCGCTTTTGGTGGTGGACGACGTGCTGGCCGGCCTGGTCGCTCTGGCTTATGCCGCGCGCGCGCGGCTCAACGCGCAGGTGATCGCGATTACCGGTTCGGTCGGCAAGACCTCCACCAAAGAGGCGCTGCTGGGTGTGTTGAGCGCGCAAGAGCCGACCCACGCCTCGACCAAGTCGTTCAACAACCACTGGGGCGTGCCGCTGTCGCTGGCGCGCTGCCCGGCCACGGTGCGTTTTGCGATCTTCGAGATCGGCATGAATCACGCTGGCGAAATCGAGCAATTGGTGAAGATGGTGCGGCCGCAAGTGGCCGTTATCACCACCGTCGAGCCGGTGCATCTGGAGTTCTTTGCCGGCATCGAGGCGATTGCCGACGCCAAGGCGGAAATTTTTGGCAGCGTCGAGCCCGGCGGCGCGGTGGTGCTCAACCGCGACAATTCGCAGTTCGCCCGCTTGCAGCGAAAGGCCAAAAAGCTCGGCATCTCGCGCATCGTCTCGTTCGGCTCCGACGCCGAATCCGACGCGCGGCTGCTCGAGGTGTCGCTGCACGCCGACTGTTCGGCCGTGCATGCCCATATTCTTGGACATGAGGTGACCTACAAACTCGGCATATCCGGCCGTCACATGGCGATGAATTCGCTGGCGGTGTTGGCTGCGGCGTCGCTCGTCGGTGCCGATCTTGCGTTGGCGGCGCTGTCGCTGTCGCAGATCGAGCCGGCGGCGGGCCGCGGCATGCGGCACGTGCTGGAGGTGGTGGGCGGCGAGGCCACGGTGATCGACGAAAGCTATAACGCCAATCCGGCGTCGATGGCGGCGGCGCTGAATGTGCTCGGCGCAGCCGCGATCGGTCCGCATGGCCGGCGCATCGCGGTGCTCGGCGATATGCTCGAACTAGGCCCTACCGGCGCCGCGCTGCATTGTGGCCTGATCGACGCGGTCAACGCCAACCATATCGATCTGGTGTATTGTTGTGGTCCGCTGATGCGCAACCTGTGGGACGCTCTTTCCACGGGTAAGCGGGGCGGCTATGCCGGGAGCGCGGCTGATCTCGAAGCGCAGGCGGTCGCAGCGATACGCGCCGGCGACGCAATCATGGTCAAAGGGTCGCTTGGTTCGAAGATGAAAACGATTGTGAATGCGCTCGAAAGGCGCTTTCCCGGCAAGACCGCGCACGGCGAAGCCGCGGTATAGGGCGGTCTGAATGTTTTACTGGCTGATCGAGCTTTCCAACACGGTTCCCTTCATGGGCGCGTTCCGCACATTCCTGAATGTGTTTCGCTACATCACCTTTCGCACCGGCGGGGCGATGGTGACCGGGGCGCTGTTCGTGTTCCTGTTCGGCCCCTGGATCATCGATCACTTGCGGATTCGCCAGGGCAAGGGCCAGCCGATTCGCACCGACGGCCCGCAATCGCATCTCCTCACCAAGATCGGCACGCCGACGATGGGCGGGCTGATGATTCTTTCCGGGCTGGTGGTCTCGACGCTGCTATGGGCCAATCCGCTCAATCCCTATGTCCTGATCGTGCTTGCGGTAACCCTGGGCTTCGGCTTCGTCGGCTTCTATGACGATTATCTGAAAGTGACAAAACAGACCCATAGCGGCTTTGCCGGGCGCATCCGCCTGGCGATCGAAGCGCTGATCGCGCTCGCGGCCTGCTACGCGCTGACCCGGCTCGGACGCGACCCGTTCTCGACCTCCCTGGTGATTCCGTTCTTTAAGGATGTGGTTTTGAATTTCGGCTGGTTCTTCGTGATCTTCGGCGCGTTCATCATTGTCGGCGCCGGCAATGCGGTCAACCTGACCGACGGTCTCGACGGTCTGGCCATCGTGCCGGTCATGATCGCGGCAGCAAGCTTCGGCATGATCGCCTACCTGGTCGGCAACGCGGTGTTCTCGGATTATCTGCAGATCAACTACGTCGCCGGCACCGGCGAACTCGCGGTGCTGTGCGGCGCGGTGCTCGGCGCGGGCCTGGGATTCCTGTGGTTCAACGCGCCACCGGCGTCGATCTTCATGGGCGATACCGGTTCGCTCGCGCTCGGCGGCATGCTCGGCACGGTCGCGGTCGCGGTCAAACACGAGATCGTGCTGGCCGTGATCGGCGGTCTGTTCGTGCTGGAAGCGGTGTCGGTGATCGTGCAGGTGGTGTCGTTCAAGCTCACCGGCAAGCGCATCTTCCGGATGGCGCCGATCCACCACCATTTCGAGCAACTGGGCTGGACCGAGCCGCAGATCGTGATCCGGTTCTGGATCATCTCGGTGATGCTGGCGCTGGCCGGTCTCTCCACGCTGAAGCTGCGGTGATCATTTGATCCCGATCACCTCCTTCGCGGGCAAGACGGTCGCAGTATTCGGCCTCGGCGGATCCGGGCTTGCTAGCTGCCACGCCTTGAAGGCGGGCGGGGCGGAAGTGGTCGCCAGTGACGACGGCGACGACAGGCTGGTGGAAGCCGCGCAAGCGGGCTTCATCACCGCGGATCTGCGTAAAGTGTCGTGGGCGAATTTCGCCGCTCTGGTGCTGACGCCGGGCGCGCCGCTGACGCATCCGGCGCCGCACTGGACCGTGCTGGCGGCGCAACAGGCCGGCATTGAGGTGATCGGCGACATCGAACTGTTTTGCCGGGAGCGGCGGCGTCATGTACCGGATGCGCCGTTCGTCGCCATCACCGGCACCAATGGCAAATCGACCACCACGGCGCTGATCGCGCATCTGATGCGCGTCGCCGGCTACGACACCCAGATGGGCGGCAACATCGGCACCGCGATCCTGTCACTGGAGCCGCCGCGCATGGGGCGGGTGCACGTCATCGAGATGTCGTCGTACCAAATCGATTTATCTCCGTCGCTCGATCCCAGCGTCGGCATCCTGCTCAACGTCAGCGAAGACCACATCGATCGCCACGGCACGCTCGAACACTACGCGGCCGTCAAGGAGTGTCTGGTCGCCGGGGTGCAAAAGCAGGGCACCGCGATCGTCGGCGTCGACGACGGATGGAGCCGGAACACCGCCGACCGGATCGAGCGAGCAGGCCAGCGCGTCGTTCGAATCTCGGTGAAAAATCCGCTGGCCGACGGTATCTATGTCGAGCATGAAACCATCGTGCGCGCATCCGGCGGCGCGCGCAGCGAGATCGCGCGGATCGGCGGCATCGGTTCCTTGCGCGGCCGGCACAATGCGCAGAATGCCGCGTGCGCGTCGGCGTGCGCGCTGGCGCTTGGCGTCAGTACCGAAGTTTTGCAAAACGGCCTGCGCAGCTTTCCCGGCCTCGCGCACCGCATGGAGCAGGTCGGCCGCTGCGGCAACGTGCTGTTCGTCAACGATTCCAAGGGCACCAATGCCGATGCGGCGGCGCATGCGCTGTCGTCGTTCGCCGATATCTTCTGGATCGCCGGCGGCAAGCCGAAGCTCGGCGGCATCACCGGACTAACTGAATATTTTCCGCGCATCCGGAAAGCCTATCTGATCGGGGAGGCCGCCAAGGAGTTTGCCGCGACGCTCGAGGGCAAGGTGGCCTACGAGATCACAGAAACGCTCGATATTGCGGTGGCCAATTCCGCGCGCGATGCGGAAGCATCGGGGCTTGCCGATCCGGTCGTATTGCTGTCGCCGGCCTGCGCGTCGTTCGACCAGTACCGCAATTTTGAAATCCGTGGCGCCAAGTTCCGCGACCTCGTCACCGCGCTGCCCGGCGTCAAGCCGGTGGTGTGAGGTTTCGTTGAGCGCTGCAGCTGCAATTGTGTCCCGGACGCGGTGCAGCGTTCTTCACGCTGCTCCGCAGAGCCGGGACCCACGTGTCATGGGCCCCGGATCAGCAGCGCATCGCGGAGCCTATGCTCGGGCCGCGCGTCGCGCGGACCCGAGTGCGCTGCGCAGCATCCGGGGCACGAGGCTGACGCCCAACTCGTTCGAAACATCTCCAATTTATTAACCCCTTAGAAACCATCATGGGCGACCAATGGGCCAACCTCTGCCATTGGGACCACCCATGCTCTCTCGTGAACAACGCAACCCCTTAAGCGAATGGTGGTGGACGGTGGACCGCCTGCAGCTTGCGGCGGTTATCGCGCTGATGCTGGGCGGCCTTATTCTGTCGCTGGCGGCCAGTCCGCCGGTGGCGACACGGATCGGGCTCGATCCGTTTCACTTCTTCAACCGCCACGTCATGTTTCTGCTGCCGTCCTTTATCGTGCTGATCTGCGTGTCGTTCCTGTCGCCGCGGCAGATCAGGCGCTCCGCGCTGATCGTATTCGCGATCTCAATCGCGCTGATCGTGGCGGCGGCGTGGCTGTTCGCGGAATCGGCGCGGCGGCCGGAAATGCCCGCGACCTCGATGGCGCTCGGACTCCTGATGACGCTGGTGTCGCTCTTGGTGATGGAACCTGACTTCGGCCAGACCATGCTGATCCTGATGGTGTGGGGCGCCTTGTTCTTCGTCGCGGGCATGCGGATGATCTGGGTGCTGGGGCTTGCGGGTGCCGCGAGCGCCGGACTATTCAGTGCTTATCTTTTGTTCCCGCACGTTGCAGGCCGCATCAAGCGCTTCATGAACCCCGGGACGGGAGATACTTTTCAGGTCGATACCGCGATGGAAGCATTTTCCAACGGCGGCTGGTTCGGGCTTGGACCGGGCGAAGGCATCGCCAAGCGCAGCCTGCCGGATAGCCACACTGATTTCGTGTTCGCGGTGGCGGCGGAGGAATTCGGCATCATCCTTTGCCTCGCGCTGCTCGCACTGTTTGCCTTCGTCGTCATCCGCGCATTGTCGCGCGCTTACGCCAACGAGGATATGTTCTCGCGGTTCGCCGCGTTGGGACTGGCGATCTTGTTCGGCGTGCAGGCCGCGATCAATATGTCGGTCAATCTGCAACTGATACCGGCCAAGGGCATGACATTGCCGTTCATCTCCTATGGCGGCTCATCGATCATCTCGCTGGCCTATGGCGTCGGCATGATGCTGGCACTGACGCGACATCGACCGCGTACCGAGATGGAATCGATCGGCAACGCCGACGCGGCGCGCGGTTACGCTTGACCTCACGGCGAAGACGCGCTTTTCGTCATTGCGAGGAACCAACGGGTTGCGCGAATGCGCGCCCGATGACAGGCTCCGTGACGAAGCAATCCAGCTCCGCTTTGTGCTGCAGCCTCCGGATTGCTTCGCGGAGCCCGTCATCCAGCGGTTCCGTGGTTCGCGATGACGGTACCCTGAAAAAGAATTGCCCATGACCACTTCGCCTCTGATTTTGTTGGCCGCGGGCGGCACCGGCGGCCATTTGTTTCCGGCCGAGGCGCTCGGCGTCGAACTGATCAGGCGCGGCTATCGCGTACGCCTCGCCACCGATTCCCGCGCGCTGCGCTACGGCGGCTTGTTCTCCAAGGACACCATCGACGTGGTGCCGAGCGCAACCGTGCGCGGCCGAACGCCGTGGTCGCTGGCCCTTACCGGCGCCACGCTCGCCGCCGGCGCGGCCGTGTCGCTCAACCTGATGCGCCGGTTGCAGCCTGCGGCCGTGGTCGGCTTTGGCGGATATCCGACATTGCCGCCGCTATTGGCGGCGCGGCTGTTCGGCGTGCCCGGCATCATTCACGAGGCCAATGCGGTGCTCGGCCGCGCCAACCGCTTTCTGTCGCGCCGGGTAGCCGCGATCGCGACCTCGCTGCCAGGCGTGCTCGACCGCGACCCGCAGCTTTCGGGAAAAACCACCACCGTCGGCACGCCGATGCGTCCGGCGATCCTCGCGGCTGCGGCGGTGAAATTCATCTCCCCCGAACCAACCGGTCCGCTGCGTTTGCTGGTGGTCGGCGGCAGCCAGGGCGCGCGCGTGATGGCCGACATCGTGCCGGGTGCGATCGAGCGTCTGGAACCGGCGCTGTGGAACAGATTGGTTCTCACGCAGCAGGTGCGCGAAGAAGACATGGCGCGGGTACGTGCGGTCTATGACCGGCTCAAGATCGATGCGGAACTGGCGCCGTTCTTCAGCGATCTGCCGGCGCGGCTGGCGTCGAGCCATCTCGTGATCTCGCGATCCGGCGCCGGCACGGTGGCCGAACTCGGCGCCATCGGCCGCCCGTCGATCCTGGTGCCGCTGCCCGGTTCGATCGATCAGGATCAATTCGCCAACGCCGGTGTGCTGGCGCAGGCGGGCGGCGCGCTTCGGATTGCGCAAGGAGATTTCACGCCCGACCGGCTGGCCGCGGAAATCTCCGCGCTTGCCGCCGAGCCGGCACGGCTGACGGCGATGGCCGAAGGCGCCCGCACTGTCGGCCGGCTGGACGCCGCCGAACGGCTGGCCGATCTGGTCGCGAAAGTCGCCGGAATCTAGGCGATTGCGTACAAATTGCCCCTTGTCATGCCCCGCGAAAGCGGGGCATCCAGTACCCTGCGCCGCTGATTTGAATTTTCAGGCTTCGCGGATTACTGGATCGTCCGCTTTCGCGGACGATGACGAAGGAAGTAGCAATGAGACTGCCGCGCGAGATCGGACCCATTCATTTCGTCGGCATCGGCGGTATCGGCATGAGCGGCATCGCCGAGGTGCTGTGCAATCTCGGCTACACCGTGCAGGGGTCGGACGCCTCCGAGAGCGCCAACGTCAACCGCCTGCGTGACAAGGGCATTGCCATTACCGTCGGCCACAAGGCCGAGAATGTCGCCGGCGCCGACGTGCTTGTCGTGTCGACCGCGATCAAGCGTGACAATCCCGAATTGATGGCGGCGCGTGCGCAGCGCATCCCGGTGGTGCGGCGCGCCGAAATGCTGGCCGAACTGATGCGGCTGAAAAGCTGCGTCGCCATCTCGGGCACCCATGGCAAGACCACCACGACCTCGATGGTCGCAGCCTTGCTCGACGCCGGCGACCTCGATCCCACCGTGATCAATGGCGGCATCATCAATGCCTACGGCACCAATGCCCGGCTGGGGGCCGGCGAATGGATGGTGGTGGAGGCCGACGAGAGCGACGGAACGTTTTTGAAGCTGCCAGCCGACGTCGCCATCGTCACCAATGTCGACCCCGAACATCTCGATCATTTCAAGACTTTTGAGGCGGTGCAGGAAGCGTTCCGCAATTTCGTCGAGAACGTGCCGTTCTACGGTTTTGCCGTGATGTGCATCGACCATCCGGTGGTGCAGAGCATCGTCGGCAAGATCGAGGACCGCCGCATCGTCACCTATGGCGAAAATCCGCAGGCCGACGCGCGCCTGATCGATCTGGTTCCGATGGGCAGCGGTTCCAGCTTCAAGGTCGCATTTCGCGATCGCAAGACCGAGGTGGCGCACGAGATCGCCGATCTCCACCTGCCGATGGCGGGACGGCACAACGCGCTCAACGCCACCGCGGCGATCGCGGTCGCCCATGAACTCGGACTGTCCGACGCGATGATCCGCAAGGCGATCGCGGGTTTCGGCGGCGTCAAGCGGCGCTTCACCCGGACCGGCGAATGGAACGGCGTCACCGTCATCGACGACTACGGCCATCACCCGGTCGAGATCGCGGCGGTGCTGAGGGCGGCGCGGGAATCCACCAACGGCAAAATCGTCGCCGTGGTGCAGCCGCACCGCTTCACTCGGTTGCAGTCGCTGTTCGAGGAATTTTGTACCTGTTTTAACGATGCCGATACGGTTGTCGTCGCGGAGGTTTATCCGGCCGGCGAAGCGCCGATTGCCGGGATCGACCGCGACCATTTCGTGCTGGGCTTGCGCGCGCACGGCCATCGCGAGGTGATTGCGCTGCAGAAATCCACCGACCTCGGTCGTGTGGTGCACGGCCTCGCCGGCAGCGGCGATTTTGTGGTCTGCCTCGGCGCTGGCAACATCACGCAATGGGCCTACGCGCTGCCGGGCGAATTGAAGGCGCTGGGGTGAGCGCGGCGATGCAACGGGCGCCGTATTTAGGTTCGTCATGGCCGGGCTTGTCCCGGCCATCCACGTCTTTACTCCGTAATTGTCTCGAAGAGATCGTTCCAATCCGGATTTGCCGCGACGATCTTTCGAACCTTCCATGCACGCGGCCAGTGTTTAATATTGTGCTCCCGCTGGATCGCGTCGCGAATGTCATCGAACCTCTCGAAATAAACCAGTCGCTTCAATCCATATTGCTTGGTGAAGCCATCAACAAATCCAGAGCGATGCTCGAATACCCGGCGGACGAGATCGTTTGTCACGCCGACATACAGGATGCCGTTGGGGCGATTGGTCAGAATGTAAACGTAGCCACCTGCCATGCCGAAATTCTGCAAGACGTGGATGGCCGGGACAAGCCCGGCCATGACGAAATTAATTGCTGTAACAGGTACGCATGACCTTCCCCGACATCACGCCCGATCTCAAAGCCGCGATGCCGCAACTGCGCGGACGGCTGCTGGCGAACCAGTCGCTGGCCGAGCTGACGTGGTTTCGGGTCGGCGGTCCGGCGCAGCTGCTGTTCACGCCATCGGATGAAGATGACCTCGCCTATTTCCTTGAGCATCTGCCGAATGAGATTCCGGTCTACGTCGTCGGCGTTGGCTCCAATCTGATCGTACGCGACGGTGGCATGCCGGGCGTCGTGATCCGGCTTGGCCCGCGTGGTTTCGGCGAAACCAGCGCTAGTCGCGATATCGTCAGCGCCGGTGCGGCTGCGCTCGACAAGCGCGTCGCCGAGGCGGCGGCGGCGGCCAATATCGGCGGGCTGGAATTTTTCTTCGGCATTCCCGGCACCATCGGCGGCGCGCTGCGCATGAACGCCGGCGCCAACGGTTCGGAGACCAAGGATGTGCTGGTCGAAGCGACCGGTTTTGGCCGCGACGGCAGAAAACAAATATTCGACAATGCCGGGATGAAGTTCATCTATCGCAATAGCGGCGTCGATCCCTCGTTCATCTTTACGGCCGCGCGCTTTCGCGGGCTGATGGCCGCGCCGGAGGCGATCCGCGCACGCATGAACGAGGTGCAGAACCACCGCGAAACCGCTCAGCCGATTCGCGAAAAGACCGGCGGCTCGACCTTCAAGAATCCGCCGGGCGAAAGCGCCTGGAAGCTGATCGATGCCGCCGGCTGCCGCGGCCTACGGGTCGGCGACGCGCAGGTATCGGAAATGCACTGCAACTTCCTGATCAATACCGGCGCCGCAACCGGCCATGATATCGAGACCCTGGGGGAGACCGTTCGTGCAAGGGTGAAAGAGAATTCGGGAATTGAGCTACACTGGGAAATCAAGCGGATTGGGATCGAGCGAACCTGATGCGGGTTACCATTCTTTTCGGCGGTACCAACACGGAACGTCTCGTGTCGGTAGCTTCCGCCCAGGCGATGCACGCGGCTCTGCCAGAGGCGGATCTGTGGTTCTGGGACGTTAGTGACACGGTGCATGAGGTTCAGCCTCAGGCGCTTCGCAGTCATGCAAGGCCGTTCGAGGACGCTTTCAAACCCGGCAATCGCGGCATCGGACTAGAACCGGCGCTTGATAAGGCAATGGCGGAGGAGCGCTTGCTGGTGCTCGGCCTGCACGGGGGTAGGGCCGAGAATGGCGAGCTTCAGGCGATGTGCGAGATGCGCGGGATTCCCTTTACCGGCTCAGGCTCGGCGTCCTCGCATCTTACCTTCGACAAGGTCGCGGCCAAGCGCTTTGCGTCTATCGCCGGCGTGAAGTCGCCCGTCGGCCTGGTGCTGGAAGATATCGATGCCGCGCTGGCCGAATACGGCCGACTGATTGCCAAGCCGGCACGGGATGGATCGAGCTACGGCCTGATCTTTGTCAATGCAAAGCAGGACCTCGTCGCCGTCCGCAACGCGGCCAAGACCGAAGAATACCTGATTGAACCATTCATCGCAGGCGTGGAAGCGACCTGCGGCGTATTGGAGCAATCGGACGGCTCGGTCATGGCGCTCCCGCCAATCGAAATCGTCCCGGCGGAGGGTGGGTTCGACTACACCGCCAAGTATTTGCTCAAATCGACGCAGGAGATTTGCCCGGGGCGGTTTGCACCTGAAATCACCGCGCAAATCATGGATCAGGCGGTC
>WNFA01002449.1_pt1 | contig 15295 bp, 15 predicted proteins | sample 5400481 | NCBI WGS metagenome assembly WNFA01 (sample SAMN13153340, study PRJNA577476) | soil metagenome | isolation source: 120 cm saprolite under Douglas fir tree site 2 hole 1 replicate 2 | place: USA:California | collected 2015-04-18
TCGTTGCTACTTGCAGGTGGAATGTTGGCGATACCGGTTCAATCCCGAGCACAAGTTGCCGTGGGCATCTCCGTTCGGGTTGGTCCCCCGGTGTTGCCCGTGTACGTTCAGCCCATCTGCCCTGAACCCGGCTACATTTGGGTTCCTGGCTATTGGGCTTACGGCCCGGGCGATTATTTCTGGGTTCCCGGCACCTGGGCCGAGCCGCCGGAAATCGGTCTGCTCTGGACACCCGGGTACTGGGGATGGCAGCAGGGTCTCTACGTATGGTACCCGGGGTATTGGGGGCCGGAAGTCGGCTACTATGGAGGCATTAACTACGGCTTTGGCTACACTGGAGTCGGCTTTTTCGGGGGTTACTGGCAGGGCAGGACGTATTACTACAACCGCGCCGTGACCAACGTAGACGTCGCGGTCGTTCGCAACACCTACAACACGACAGTTATCAACAACTCCACAAACAATCATGTCAGCTACAACGGAGGCCCGGGCGGAACGTCCGCACGGCCAACATCCACGGACATGGCTGCGGCTCGCCAACATCATGTCCAGATGACGTCCATGCAAATGCAGCATCAGCAAGCCGCCAGCACCAATCGGGAATTGCGGGCTTCTGTGAATCACGGCCGGCCCGAAATTCCAGCGACAGCGCGGCCTGGCCAATTTAACGGGCATGACGCCATGGCGTCCAGCAGGGCTGGCAACTCGAACCGGCCCCCTGAGAACATGAAGGAAACAAACCGTCCGGAGAATCCCTCGATGAATACAGGGCCCGGCGGCGCAGGCCGGCCGCCGTCGAACGCCTCTCCGGTCAATCCGGCGCTGGAGCGCAAGCAACAACAAGAAATGGAAAAAATGCGCCAGCAGCAGGATGCTGAGAGACAGAAGATGGACAAACAGCACAACCAGGAGCAGCAGAAGCTGGCTCGACAGAGAACGGATCAACCGCGGCAAGAGCAGCTTCAGCAACGCCAGCAGCAACAGCTGCAGCAAATGCAGCAAAAGCACGATCAACAGTCACACCAGCTGCAGGAGCGACAACAGAGGGAGGTGCAGAAACAGCAGAAGCAGGGTAACGGGAAGGAGGAACCCAAGGACAACCGGCCTCCAGGCCGTTAAGGAGAAGTCGAGCGCACGATCCAACGGGGCGGTCCGCCAGGCGGGCCGCCCCGTATTTCTTCGCCATCCTGGCCTACTGTCCCCAGCTCTTTCATTGCTTTGTGCGGCGCAGATGAGCTCTGTCTTTTTCATTCTCCTCGCAGGAATAAGACATGATTTCGGTGTTCTGCCGCGCAATGGGGAGCGTGATGGACCAGGGTTCCGTGTAAAACTTTGGATCTTCGAAAGTGACAGTCCATTTGATGTTGTTGCTGTCGATCTTTTGGAACTTTTCGACGAGATGTAACTGGTCGCTGTGCTCATGACCGGCTGTGTCGAGCCAGGTCCGGTCGTTCAGCCCGATGGTGTCCACAACCAATGTGTCACCTTCCCATTTGCCGATGGAATCCCCAAACCATGTTGGGTCCACATCTTTGGGATGACTGCGTCCGTCCGTGTGAATGATGCGAAACGTGTGCTGATTCTCGAAAAGGATGGCTGTCACTGAAGGGGTCTGAACGATTTGGAACGGCATGATGCCCGCCTGAATCCCTCTTGCAGGACCGATTGGCAAGCACTGCGTCAAGGGGTCGTCGATTTCGTCCTCCTTCTTGAATCGGTCGGCTGCATAGGGCGTAAACGGAGGTTGATGCCCTAGAGCCTTCGAGATGTCCGGTGTGAACGGCGCCGACCAAACTCCATTTAAGTCCGGTGGGGTTGACGCCTGAGGACCGCCCGAGGCCGTGTGCCCAGCGCATGCAATCAGAAAAGGCAAAACGAAGTACACAGCGATTAAGCAAACGTTGGAGGCGTGGAAACGATTCCTCATTCTAGCCCTCTGTTCGACTGTTAATCAGCTTCCCGGAAGCTGAAATGCGTCGATCAAATGGTTCAGTAGCGCATGCGTCCCGCCGGCTCCGAGCTCATTCCTGGAACTCCAACACCGCCGGCAAGATGCCGGCGCTACCTGAGCACGTTGCCGCATCGGCCCACCACAATCTCCAATACGAGCTGCGGGCCCAGCCCACCTTCCCTCAAAGTAAGTGCGGCAAAGCTCCAAGTTGCTTCCCCTTCACTTCTTGTTGTTATTGGTTCCCGAGCCGTAGCTGCCTTGGGAAGGAGACGTCGGCCCGGCTGATATCTCCCGGCCATCCGGGAAGGTAACCGTCGTGCAAGCCGCCAGATGGGAACCGTCTCTGGCGCGAAAGCCCTTGATTGTGACCATATCTCCCGGCTTCACCGTATCTTTTCGCCAGCCCTGCCGGTACAACACGTTCGGAGGGCCGCCCTCCAGCGCCCAGTTCACCACCTTGCCGTCTTTGCCTTTCACATCCACATAGAAGTAGATGTGTGGATTCATAAACTCCATCTTGGTAACGATTCCTACGAGTGTGAGGGGGGTTTTCTGGTCGAACTCCACCGCGAATCCATGGTGCGCCAGGACGGGCGCCGAAGCAGACAACAGGGCAAATGCTAGGCCACAAGAAATAGACGAAATAAATTTCATACTCGCGCCTCCAACGAGCGACTGCGAGCTGGCCTTCTTGTATAACTAAGGTCTCGTACGGTCAAGCAGGTTGATTTTGTCGTAGTGGATGAGTTTGCTTTGTAGCGCCCGTCCCGCGTGCGGGACGGGCATTTCCTGAATCCACAGTGTCGGCCTGAAGGCCGACGCTACAAGAGTGCGTCTACTCTGAGTTGCCATACCAACTCACTCTTGCCTGGCCTATTCGATATCGCCGTACCAAAAGCCGGACAGGCAAGAGTGCCTGTCCTACTGGCCCCAGATTTTTTCGCGCGAGTTCTCGTAGGGATAGACGTGGACCATCCAGCCGAAAATCACCGGATAGAAAATTCCTCCGGCCTCGTCGCAAGCTTCCTTGCTCGCAATCGTGCCTTGAAAACCGAACTTGGCGAAATCGGCATGGCCGCGTTGTCCCTTGGGCGGCATGCAAAGTTTGGTGTGCAGATGCCATTGCGCAACGCTGAGAGGAACGCGCGCGTTCAATTGTTCTTCAGTCACGCGTTTCGGCATTGTATACATCGCGCCGATCAGATCGTAGCCAGATTTCGTCTTCTTGTAGAGCAGGGAAGTGGGCCGCGCGGGGTCGAACGTGAATGATTCCACGAATGCATTCTGATAACTGGTGAAATGATACTCCGCTTGCGGAAGATTCGGCATGAAAATGCGGAAACCTTCGGTTAGAGCGATGCGGTAGTCCTTGTATTTCTCAATCGCTTCGCGCAATTGCTGCGCGATCGTGTCGGCTTTCGCCCAGTCCTCAGGCGTGGAAGGACGCAGCGCAGTCATGTACATGTGCGGACCCATCTGGTGATGATGCATGTGGCTCATGGCGTTGACCGCGCCGTTCTCGGCCTGATGGTCGCTGTCGTCCATGCCCTGTCCCATCTTCATCCCCGGCATGTCGTGATCCATATTCATGCCGGGCATACCGTGATCCATTCCGGACTTGTCTTGACTCTTCGCGGAATCCTCGGCCGGCTTTTGTTGCTGCTTTTGCTGTGCTGTGGCGTTTCCACGCACAGCGAGAAAAATGACCGCGAAAATTGCTAACGCAATGATCTTGCGAGTGTTCATGCCTTGACCCTCTCTCTACCTATTTTACGCGCGGCGCACCCAAAATGTATCAGCTCGAAACTTCTCTGTGCTCTCCGTGCCCTCAGTGTTAAATGCTTTTCAAGATTTAACACAGAGACCGCGGAGGGCACAGAGGGTCACAGAGAAAGCGCGGAGGCGAAGCTGTGCGGACCCGCATGCTAGAATCCAGACGTGTCAAAACAAATCATACGTCCCGCTCGTACGATCTCCGGCTCGCTTGAAGTCCCTGGCGACAAGTCGATTTCACACCGCTACGCGATGCTCGCGGCGCTGGCCGAGGGCACAAGCGACATCGCGCATTTTTCGGCCGCGGCGGATTGCCGCAGCACGCTCGATTGCTTTTCACGTCTCGGAGTGAAGGTGGAATCGAACGGGGACCGCGTCCGGATCACCGGAGCCGGCCTCGGCGGGCTGCGTAAGTCGCGCCGCGCGCTCGACGCCGGAAACTCCGGCACAACGATGCGCCTGCTCGCCGGGATTCTTTCCGGGCATGAGTTTCGCTCGACCATCGACGGCGATGGCTCCCTGCGGCGCCGTCCGATGCGTCGCGTGATCGATCCGCTGACGAAAATGGGCGCGCGGATCGAAGCGCGCGACGGCGGCCACGCGCCTCTCGAAATCGAAGGGACGCGCTTGTCTCCGATCGAGTACACCCTGCCCGTCCCGAGCGCACAGGTAAAATCTGCGGTCCTGCTGGCAGGATTGTTCGCCGACGGCGTTACGTCGGTTATCGAACCGGTCCGCACGCGCGACCATACGGAGCTTGCCCTGGCAGAATTTGGAGCGCGACTGGATCACGACGGCCGCGCGATTCGAATTCATGGGAGGCCGCGCCTGCAGGCATGCAATTTGAGCGTCCCCGGCGATCTTTCGTCAGCCGTATTTTTTCTGGCAGCTGCCGCGGTGCTCCCTGAATCGAATGTGGTGATTCACAATGTCGGCCTGAATCCCACGCGCTCGGCCGTGCTTGACGTTCTCGGCTCCATGGGAGCGCCGATCAGCCTGGTTTCCGTTCGCAGCGCAAACGGCGAACTCGTTGGGGACATCTCTATCCGCCACGAGCCGCTCAAGGGCGGCGTCATCGAAGGCGACTTCATCGCCCAATTGATCGACGAACTTCCCGCAATCGCCGTGCTGGGCCCTTACACCGAGCAGGGAATCGAGATTCGCGACGCGGCGGAGTTGCGCGTGAAGGAGAGCGACCGCATCTCGGCGCTGGCGGAAAATCTGCGCTGCATGGGAGCGGAGGTTGAGGAACGCCCCGATGGCCTGCGTGTCGCAGGACGCTCGGCGGGCAGCCTGCACGGCGCCGAGATTGAGCCGCACGGCGATCATCGCATGGCGATGGCCTTTGCCGTGGCGGCGCTCGGCGCGGAGGGTGACACCGTGATTCGCGATGCCGAGTGCGCCGGGGTATCGTTCCCTGAGTTTTTCTCCACGCTGGAACGACTGGTCGAGCGTTAGCGGGCATTCCTCACGCATACATTTTGTTTGGTGTTTGGTCTGAGTAGTTAATTTGATGCGCATTTCGATTCGAAGCGGGTTTTGGTAGCACAGGCTTCAGCCTGTGTGCTGTTCTGCGCTAACGAAAATCAAAACCACACAGGCTGAAGCCTGTGCTACTGGACCGCGCCGGACTTGCGCTCTGGCTGCATGCTATAGAGCGGGCCAACAGTCGTAATAAAATTCTTATTTGAAATTCACATGTGTCCAGAAGTTCGCCGGTTACGATCCCTTCTTGCTGATGCGAATATCACCGTGCAGCGTGCGCAGGTGGATTGCAGGTCCGCGGGTTCCCACCTGTCCCGCGAGTGAGTGATCGTCATTATCCCGCCCTCCGGGGCCTTTGAGGCCGGGAAAATCGCAATCCAGATCGCCATTCCGGGTCTGCGCGTCCAACTGAAAACTCGATTGTGCAGGAAGCGAGAGTGAGAGATCACCGGAACGGCTTTCCACGGAAATGTCGGCGCGAGGAGGCTGCGAAAACTCGACCTCGACATCGCCGCCATCATCTGTAATTTGCACGCGGCCGCCCGGATTGCCGATCTTCACATCGCTCTTGCGCGTGGCCAGCGTGACGTCCCCGCTGGAGTCCGAGAGTTCCACGCGTCCCGATCCTGCCTCCAACAGGCCATTGAGTTGCGTGAGCGTCAGGTCCGTTTGCCGCGAACTATATCGCACGCCCTTGTCCACGTGACTCATTTTGATGGGCCCAAAAAAATCTCCTTGGATCGCGGCTTGTCCCTTGATGTCGGCGATTTCGACCTCGCTTCCCCTGCCGGTTATATTCACGTTGCCTGCCGCCCCAACGATGTGAATATCGCCATGCGTGGAATTCACCGAAACATCGCTGCCCGAATTGCGCACATCGATATCGCCGTTGCGCACCGAAATTGAGACACTGCCTTGCGTTCCGGAGATGCGGACATCGCCTCTGTCCGTGCGCACAGAAACGCTCGCTTGCTTCGGGACGTGCACTTCGAGCGCCACCTCGACGCGATTTCTGCCCGCATCGTCATTCGGACGAATCTCGAAGTTGCCATTTCCGGTGTCAACGAGACTGACATGGACGCGTCCACCGGCGGACTGAGCATCTGCTTGATTACTGGCGTAGGCCGTTTTCTTCACGGTGGCCCGAATCTCCGCCGCATCTTCGGGCACTACTGTAATGTCGCCACGGCCCGAAGTGATTGAGATGTGCGAAGCCGCAGGCACGGCCCTGGTCGGAATCTCTTCCGTGAAGGAATAGGGAGTGCCCCGTAGGAATCCGATGTCGCCGAAATCCTCCATGTTTCGATGCGTTCGAATCCAGTCGGCGCCCCCGACAATACCGAGAAGAATCAGCACACCGATAACCAGGAGCACTTCACCACCGGTCACGTTCCCCGACGGCGCGCCTTCAGTGCGCCGCGCCGCCATTCGCTCGTAGAGCTTCAGAGCGCCCCAGAAAATCAGCAGCAGCGGCCACCAACGGGAAAACACACCCCACATTTCAAGGTCAGGATGATAGGAGTGCACGAGCAATAGCGCACCCACCAGGATCAACACCGCGCCGCTGAAAATTGAGCCACGCCGCGCTCTTCCATTGCTCATCGAAATTTGCGCTCCTTCATTCGCTTACACGGATAGCCCACGTGCGTCACGCGCCTAAGGGGCCGGTGGCGGCGGGGGCTGCGAACCCGCGTGTCCGTCCGTGGATGCGGTCTCTTGCAGCAGCTTGACGACTCCGATCACCAGCAAGATCACGGGCCACAAACGGTTGAACGAAGCGACGTGCATCTGCTGGAGCAGGAACAAAGCACCGATCGTGATGAGTACTACGGGTCCCATCAACCCGCGACGGGAACACCGCTGGCACGCGCATTTCGTTCCATTCGCCATCTTTCGCTCCCTCCTAAGAATGCCGCCGAGTCCGCTTCCAAAGCATCCACGCGCCCATCCCGATCAGCAGGACGGGCCAGCCCTTGTCGAAAATCCAATCAAAGGGCAGGACGTGAAGATTGTCGAGCAGAAACAGGACTCCCAGCACGATCAAGACTATTGGGCCAATCGGCGCGCGCGTTTCTCGACGTTCTTCCGAAGACGGCACCGGCTGTTTCCTGGTGCGATCTCGCGCCACAATGAATGCTTCGACCGGCATGTAGCAAATGAAGGCCGCAAGGATGAGTCCCCAAAGTGGCTGATCGGCCCCGCGCGCATTCACCGTGACGAGTCCCGCGAAAATCGCGACGTGAACCAGCGCCTTCATGTACTCGCCGTTGCAAACCGCCCCCAAGCCGGGCACCCATCCCAGCGCAAATGCGAGCCAGGGGTTTGTGCCGAAGGGGGCCGCTGGAACCGCTGGGGTTCCCGGCCGCGCAACCATCGCGGATAAGCACGGCTCGCAGTACAGCGAGCCACGGACCTCGCGCTTGCATGGCGCGCATAGAGCTTTACCGCAATTCTGGCAATAGCCGGCCGCTTCGACCTCCGTATGGACGGCGCAATTCATCCAATGCTCCTTCCCGATTGCGAGTAGATTTTGAGAGATGCTTGATTCAGAGCAGGGAAATTGTGGTCGATGCGGTTCATGAAACGCTGCGGTACATTCTGTCGCGGGGGGATCGCGTCCCCAGGAGCCTCGGCCGGGGGCTCGGTTGTCTGCTCCGTTTCGTTCGCAGGATGCAGTCGCGTCTGAATCTCATATACCAAGCGCAAATCGCTGACCAGCTTCATACCGCGAGCGTACACCTGATGAGCCTGGCGATTTGCGGCGTGGACCACGTTTGCGGGATTCAGGTCTGCAATTGCCGGGGCGCGCCACTGTATCCCAAGCGCCTGGGAAATCACGATTATCGTGACCATTACAGAAACAGCGCCATAAGCAAAGCGCGGCTGCGAAAACGGACGAAGCCAGCCAAACCACGCCCTCCAGCTGGATTTCACGCGCCGTGGACCGAGCGTAGCTTCGAGAATAGCCGATGGCAAATTCGGAGGTTCGGCGAGGGGCTCGAGTTGCGCCAAGGTGCGCACCAGATTGCCTACGTTGGCGATCATTGAGGTGCACCGAGCGCACGACGCCGCATGTGCGTCGACCTGCTCTCGCACCGAAGGCGCAAGAGTTCCGTCGAGATAGTTGCTTAGCTGCGCATCGATTTCTTCGCAGCTCAAATTGTGATGCATCGGTTCCATCGTGCTACGCAGGACGAATGCCCATTTCCTCGAGCCGCTTTGCCAGCTCGATGCGGCCTCGATTGATCCTTGATTTCATCGTACCTTCAGGCACTCCCAGGACTTTCTGAATCTCCTTGTAATCGAACCCCTGGAGGTCTCGCAGAATCACGGCTTCCCGCAATTCGGGTGATACCTTCGCAAGCGCTCGCTGCACTTGCTCGCTGAGCTCGGAGTCGAGAGCGGCCTGGTCCGGCAGGCGGCCGGGCGCAGGTTTGCTCTCGACCTGGGGTGCGTCCTCCATGGAGTCCGTAATGCGATCACGCTTGGTCCGGCGGTAATGATCGATCAGCAAATTTCGCGTTAAGCTCGTCATCCAAGTGGTGAAGGCACCCTGGTCCGAATGGAAGCTGCCTAGCGTGCGATACACACGCAAAAACACCTCCTGTGTCATATCTTCCGCCTCGTGGCGGTGGCCGGTGAATCGGTAGCAAAGGTTGTAGATACGCCTTGTGTGCGCCCGCACCAGTTTTTCCCAGGCCAGGCCGTTGCCCTGGAGGCATTGCTGGACCAGTTGAGCGTCTGGCTCCAACGTTTCGATCGCCTCGCTATCCGCGCCGGCTTCCGGCCTCCACTCCATGAAACGAAAAACCGGGCTGGAAAGTTCCCTTGGCTGGCCTAATCCGTGCGTTGCCTACGGTATCCCGTCTGCCAAGGGCACACAAGCGCCTGCAGTGTCCTAATTTGAAAATTGTCGGAACGAAGGTGGTGGATAGGAAGTCGGGGCTTCAGAGTCTGTGTGACAACCCCGCGCCGGCCCCCTGTAGCGCTCACCTTTAGGTGAGCATGTGCTTGAATCTACAGTGCCCGCCCGAAGGCGGGCTCTCCAAAAGAGCTCAAAAACTGCGTTGCCACACAGACTCTGAAGTCCCGACCTCCTGAAATGCAAATATCAGACTGCATTCAAAACATTACCCGAAATTAGGACACTACCCAAGCGCCCCGTAACGATTCGTCAGAGCGCTTGGGATCGGACACCTCGGATTATGTCCTTTCTTGACACTCACTCGGCGCAACGGGTACGCTCGCGGGCGAATGCGCGCAACTCTTCGCAGGCTCATTGTTGCTTTCTTGGTTCTCGCGGCCCTGGTCGGTCTCGCTTATCAATCGCGCCACAAAATCCATTTGGCAGATTTCACCTGGAGGAAATTCATCCATAGTGTGAGCGAGGCGAATGTCTGGCTGCTGCTGCTGTCGATTGTCGCAATTTATGGCTGTTACGCGATCCGTGCCCTGCGCTGGCAGCGCTTCTGCCGCTATGTGGGCCCCACAAGTTTCGTGAATACGTTCACGGGAACGGTGATGGGCTTTGCCTCGATTTTCGTTTTAGGGAGGGCGGGAGAGCCTGTCCGTCCTCTTCTACTCGCCAGGAAAGATCGCCTGCCGGTAGCCAGCGTGTTCGGGATTTTCTTTCTGGAACGCTTCTGCGACTTCGCAGCTGCCGCGATACTCGCGTGTCTGAGCCTGCTCGTGTTTCCGAATCGGCTCTCCGATGCGGGCGCGGACATGGAGGTGGTGAATGGGGCGCCGCGGCATGGCGCCTGGGTTTTGCTGGCCGCCCTAAGCGCTCTCATTGTGATCCTGGTCTACTACCGCTTGCACGGGGCGGGAGCCGTCGATCGGGGTCTCGAACGCTGGCGCGCAGCCGGCGGGATGCGAAGCCGCATCGCGTCGGCGATCACGGGAATAAGTGATGGTTTGCAGGCCATACGTACTCTCCCGGACCTTTGGGCTGCCATAGTTTACACAGTGATGCACTGGGTGCTCGCGGTCTTGATCTATTTGTTCGTTGCAAAAGCGTTTGGCGACGCGTTTCTTCATTCCGATATGAATTTCTCCGGCGCCATGCTGGTACTGGCAGTCACTCTGGTGGGATCGGCGCTACAGCTTCCAGGAGTGGGTGGCGGCGCCCAGATCGCCAGTTTCATCGGCTTAACAAAAATTTTTGGCGTGGAACAGGAACCGGCAGCCGCCATCGCCGTGGTGCTGTGGATCATTACATTTGCGGGTTGCACTCTCGCGGGCATCCCACTGCTGATTCATGAAGGGATGTCCATGGGCGAGTTGCGCAAGCTGGCGCGCGCGGAAGCCGAGGCCGAAGAGGTCGGTAAGCACATTGCTGTCCCTGGTGTGAACGGTGTCAACGGCGTGCCCCTATCCAATGGTGGGCTAAAGGGAAAGGAACGAGGAGATTCTCCCAAGTGAAGTGCCCGTTCTGCTCTTTCACGGATGACAAGGTCATCGACTCGCGCGAGGGGAGAGTCGGAGACCTGATTCGTCGCCGCCGGGAATGCCTGAAATGCGGGCGCCGCTTCACCACGTACGAGCGCATCGATGAGATCCCTTACATGGTCATCAAGAAGGACGGACGGCGGGAGCGTTTCGACCGCCAGAAAATTTTGCAGGGGTTGCTAAAATCCTCCGAAAAGCGTCCCGTGCCCACGGCAAAGCTGGAAGCCCTGGTCGACGAAGTCGAGCGCTTTGTCCACGAAGCGCCCGAGCGCGAACGCAAGACCAGCGAACTCGGCGAGCTGCTGATGAATCGCATCAAGAAACTCGACAAGGTCGCCTATGTCCGCTTCGCTTCCGTGTACCTGGATTTCAAGGACGTCAAGGAATTCATGTCCGAGCTGAAGGGTTTGCTGAAAGACCGCGCGAAAAAGTAATCCGCCCTCACAACTGAAGCGAGTGGTGGGCCAGTTTTCGAAAGGACGACTTCTCTGGAGTTGGAAGGGAGAAACTTAAGGCCGGTTGCCCTTGACGGGTGTCGATACCGGCTTCAAGCTGGCGCGCCAGCAGCGCTCACAAAGCTCATCGGGATAGACGAAATAATTCGAAGCCTTGCGGCACCTGGGGCAGTTGAGTGCCACGGGCCGGGCCACGCCGCGAACGCTGAGGCCGCGAGCACGGGCCTGACGTTCGACCCATTTGCCGAATTCGCGGGCGACGTTTCGCTCGGGTGCCGGTTCGTGCAGAGCGCGCGATTCGGCGGGTGCCAGGAAAAGCGGCCAGGGACGCAGCCACACGGCCAAGCCTAGTACAGCTAAGATTATCAAGGGTACGAAAACCATGTGTCGCCCCGATTCCGGTCCAAGAGGTCCGTAGCTCCTACAAGAGGAACATACGTGCTCCCGCGAAGGAAGTCATACTGGTTGTTGTGATTTGGACTCGTATCCGGTACTAGCTTTCGGACGCGCGTGATCATGGAGACGGCGGCCGCCCTGGCTGCATGGCGTGGAAAGCGAAAGCAGAAAGTCCGCCGTCTGCGGGATGTGAGTGGCCGGTCCAAGGGTGAGGAAGGTCCTTATCGATTGCCTCTGCCCGAGGGACGGAGTGCTCGGAAAGGTTCCGGTTGATTGAGCAAAACGGAAACTGGCGCACTCCGAGATTCATGTTGCGAACGGGCAACACCACTTATTCCACATTCTGACAGGACGACTTACCGGGGCTTGGCTAGATTGCGCGTGTAAAATGAGGGTCGAGGCGCCGCGCGAATGAGAATCGGATAGGTGTCACCGATGGGGAGGGTAGTGAGAGTGTCATGATCAGCAAAGAAGCGGTAATCACCCAGATTCTCGTGGCATTTGGTGACAACGAATATCCGGGCGACAACTTTCTTTGTGGAAGCTTCGAAGGGAACGAGCCCTCCGAGGAAACCGCGGCCTTCAAAGGGAAGACGGACGGGGGAACGTTGGAGTCCGGACTGCTCGACGCTCACTACAGTGCTCTCAGCTTTTTCTCCGAGGGGGCTTTTCGCTTCTTCCTTCCCGCTTTTTTGATTGCCGATTTGCGTGGTGAGCTTCTGACCGCGGAGCCTCTGTTCCACTTGACGGGATTCACCGTCTCCTCGATACAGGTCCCCGCCAACTCACGCGTCTTCACTCGAAAAGCAGGTGGATCAACCCTGATGAATCCCAAGAGATACGGAGCCATGACCTTTGCCGACTACGCACGATATCGTCTATCGGTTTTTACCAGGGAGGAGGCAAGAGCCATTGTGGCCTATTTGAATTACTCGCGAGAAATAGACACGCAGGGGATAAACACGCCTCAAATTGTTGAGGCGCTGAACGCCTTTTGGCTTGATCGGGCCGAGCACGCGCCCTCCGAAGAAAGTCTTAAGTCACATCTGCGGGAGGAAAGCGAGTTCGTTGCTCATTTGCTCAGAAAGACTCCAGAACAGACCTAAAATTGTTTTCGACAGATCCATTGCCTCGATCCTTGGTGTGAACAGTCACTCGCGCCATTGATCGAGACCGCGCCCGATATATGCCATTCTCAGGAACCGGCTTCCCCATTCCGATAGGGCGATGCGTCAAAACTTGGCACTGCTTCCGGCAAAGAGAGCAGTTCTTGGAGCCTGGGCTCTCTTTTTGCCGGTGTCCGGATAGGAGAAGGCGCGAGGCTGTCCACCCCTGTCAGTCCCACAAGGCTAGATCTTCTCGTAACCGCGCTATCGCAGACCTTGGTCCTTACCCGCTTGATCCAATTCTTCCGAAAGCCGCTCTAATCCGGAGCCAATTGCGGTGTGATGTCGGCTTCCTTGACGGTCGTGCCATGGCCGCCGGCAATCGTGGCGCCGTTGATGCCGTATTTCCGCAGGATCGCTCCCACGGAGGCCGTCGCTGGCGAACGTTCGATGGGCCCACGGGGTGAGATGAGATCAGTGACGTAAACAATGTTATCCGTGACAACGTGCCCGATGAGCATGCCATCGACGTGCGGATTCGTAATGTAGTAGAGGCGAATTTCGCACGTGTCGTCCTTGAGCGTCATCTGGTCCTTGACCTCCATGATCTCCGGAGTCCGTGGCTTCTTCTGCAAGTCGTCAGGAACGATCGTGTGAGGCGACTTAACATCTTTTTCGAAGTAGGCCTTGTCCGAGCTCGGAACGATCACCGTCGCGCCTTCGGCCACATAGGTTCGCATGCCGCCAGTATGGTCCATGTGGTGATGAGTCAAGACGAGATACTTGATTGGCTTGCCCGGGTATTTCGCTTTCGCCGCGTCGATGACCCAGCGCGATTGCAACTCGCCATACGGGGCGTCGAAGATCACCAGATGGTCTTTAAACTCGACGATCAGGTTGTTGGCTCCTCCACCCTCGACATGTTGCACGTTCGGCGCAAGCTCGACCAGCTTAAGACCGCCGCCGTTGGGGAAAATGATGTTGTCACTGTCGGTGAACCTCGTCAGGAAAAGCCGCCGCATGACCCATTGATAGGGGATGTTGCTCGTCGCCGGCGGTTTTGCTGCCGCTTGAATCGCTTCGGGAACACCAAACGTGTCGGCCGAGATCGCCGGATTGGCGGTGACGTCCCGATAGTTGAGCTTGGCTACTTCGACGTCGCCGATTCGAAAAGACAGCGACTCGGCGATCTGCGCGCCCGCAACCGCTTTCCAGTCCGCGAGCACTAGATCGTAGTTCGAATCGCCGTGGATGTTATCGTCATCCCGAGTGCGGATGGCGGCGGGCAAATGAGTCTTGCGATCGAACAAGATAGTGAATGTCGTCGCGCCGTCGGCGAACGAGACCGCCGGCAGCGACTGCTCGCCGAGCTTTTGTGATCCCGCTGAGGCCACGTGGCTCGATTCATCCATGGCCTTGACGAGCAGCCAGGGCGACGAGCGCTCGAGTTCCCGCAGTTGCGTGGCTTCTCGGATGCGCGACATCGGCTGGCTGCCCTTGTCATCCGTGACATAGCCGAGCGTGGGCAACAAAGTCTCCGTGTATTTCAGCTTGATCGGGTCCGGGTATTTCTGATCGCGGTCCCAAGCGGTGCGCGCCTGACCCTTGGCGAGATCCCAGGTGATCGCGAACGTCGCATCCCCCAGGAATCGCGGTTCTCCGTCGGGAGCGAAAGACTGCCCCGGCTCCCAGAACTTGGCATCGCCTTTGATGGCGACGGTTTTCAATCCGCGCAGCGCGTCGGCGCCACCTTGCGCGGTGACTGCCTCCTTAACTAGATTGTTGCTGCTCCCCTGAGCGAACGCTGGCTGCTGCAGGGTCATCGCCAGCAGCAACACCGCAAACGACAGTGCGTATTTCATGGCGCTTCCTCCCTCGTCTTAATTGCTAATCGGGAATGTCCTATTTGATCTCCGGGCTGACCGCCAACATACAACTACCGTGCCCAGAACGCAATGTTGCGGCCCAGTTTTTACCGTGTCGTTCTCCCTGACACGCAGCGAGGTCAATTTCTGCCCCAATGAAAACTCCTAAACCGACTATCGCGAATGATTCCGGCCCCTCGAGGCGGATTCCGCCATCCGCCCCCGAGTGCTTGTGTTGGGCCCCGCCAGCCCGGATCTCTCACGAGTGCGGGATGGATCTGCTCTGCGATGCCAGTTCGCGCTGTCGAATTGCGCCGCGGTGTATGGAGGCCTTGAGTAGCACAGGCTTCAGCCTGTGTGGTTTGAGTGGTGGCCAATCGACAGCACACAGGCTGAAGCTTGTGCTACTGGACCGCGCCGGACCACCCCTGTAACTTCTCGCGGTAAGATCGGCCGCGAATCTCAACAAAGTTCTTGTGAGAAATTCGCACTCGACGTGTTCATTGAGGTATGGCACCCGAAATCGGATAGAGGCTCGTCAGGGGGACGCTAGCTGAGAAGGGCTTGGAACCGGGGATCTGAGCGTATGGAATCGAGGTCAGAGTCTTTCGCCGCCCAATTCTTGTAAAACGTTCCGTGCTCCATCACTTTTCCCAGGCAGCTGAGGGCGTCTTCGGAGCGGCCCATAAGAGCGTACACGCAGGCACCGTTATAGAGAATGGAGGTTTCTTCCGGATCGATGGCAAGCGCGCGGCGAGCCCAGTCAGAACTTTTTACGTGGTCTCCCATGCGGGCGAGAATTCCCGCGCCCAA